>Ga0209518_1004790_pt1 | contig 10636 bp, 9 predicted proteins | sample RifGroB1_FD_183993 | JGI IMG/M metagenome (GOLD analysis project Ga0209518, IMG submission 183993) | Groundwater microbial communities from Rifle, Colorado, USA - Groundwater B1 (SPAdes) (version 2) | ecosystem: Environmental > Aquatic > Deep subsurface > Groundwater | place: Rifle, Colorado... | reverse complement strand
AAGATACGACTCGTGAACAAACGGGAAATCAACATAATAAAGATTATGAAATCCGATAAGAAGTACCTTGTCGTTTTCTCTGATATTTTCTGCAAACCAACCATCTGTATCATAAAAATCGCCAAAGTCAAAATTTAAATTTTTCGTTAAAAAATCTCCTTTTGACTCTTGTCCAAAGACTACGGGCAGAAAGCGTAATGTTGCAATTCCTCTATATAGAATTGAAGAAAAAGCGATGATAAAAACTATAATAAGCAGAGTTTTTCTAATGTATGTGTTTGATTTTAAAATAAGAATCGAGCAGAGAGTGGAGTATAATGCAAGATAAGGTATCATATATCTTCCCTCAGCTCCTACCTGATAAGTCAAATACCACAAAATTAATGACAAAAGAACAAAAATTGATAAATATTTTGATTTTAAATTTAATGACGTAAAGTAAATAAAAATTAATGGTAACACAATAATATAAATGGGAGAAATAGGATCTGGAGATTTAATAAAAAGAATAGTGTATTCTCTTAAAATATTTAAGAAGTTAAATAGATCTGTTGTTGATAGTGAATAAATGTTTGTAAGAAAAGGGTATATAGGATTATTTGTATAAAAATAGGAGAAGATTATCCAAGGAGATAAAACTATCATAAAAGTAGTTGAGTACAAAATGATGTCCTTAAAAATACTTAAAAAATTCTTTTTTTCTACAAATCCAAGTATCGTAATAAAAACTATAATCAAAACAATATCTCTAATACCCAAAAGCTTAGTTCCCGCTGCAAAACCTAAAAATAAGGCTGACAGAATAAGGTCTTTTTTGTTTTTTGAACTGATGTATCTGAAAAAACTCCAAAAAGAAATAATTTCAAAAAATGTCCATATAAGATCAATATAAGATGCTGTTGATTCCCACAGAACCACTAAATTTGAATAAAAGATTAAGACGGAGAGAAGTGCAAATTTTTTTGAAACAAAAATTCGTGAAAAACCGTACAAAGATATTAAACAAAGTAAACTGAAAAAAATGAATAAACTTGGTGAGAGTAGTGCCGTCAATAAATAAAGCTGAGATATAGAGTATTTCCCCCATCTTTGGAAGTGCAGAATAATAAAGGAGACCTCCTGGGATAAAAGTAATTTTCCCAATGTCAATATACAATTTGGGAATTGTCAAATGGTACCAAAGCGCATCAAAAGAGATTTCGGGTATAAAAATTCCAATAAAGTTAATTAGTAGCAGAATAATAATTATTGAAACAGTAACCAATTCAAATTTATCTTGCGATATTTCCTTAATCGATATCTTCTTAAGCTGTGTTACAAATTTGTTTTTTAATAATTTTATGACAAGAAAAACCCATATTAAAGTAATAAGAAAAACAGCATTTTTAGTGAGATAACCAAATACTCCTATCAGGAAAATGGCATATGAATATGAAGCTATTAAAATTCCTAATAAAAACATATATTCCCTCTGCAGAGTAAATATAAAACGTAAAGCAACAAAATAAAAAATGCCCAAAGTATAAAAAGGATGTTTGGGAATTTCTTTAACATATGGTTATTCTAACAAAAAACTGTATAATTTTTATTGACATTAGATGAAAAAAAATAAAATTAAAAAAATATCAGTTCTAATACCTGTATATAATGAAGAAAAAACCGTTATGCCGCTTCTTAGAAAAGTTGAAAATTTAAAACTCCCTGGAATTGTCAAAGAAATTATTATTATTGATGATGGATCAACGGACAAATCAGAAACACTTATAAAAAGCTTCATATACAAAAAGAAGGGTATTAAACTTATATCGTTAAAAAACAATCAGGGAAAAGGAGCTTCTTTAAAAAAAGGCTTTTCTTCGGCAACTGGAGACGTTCTTGTAATACAGGATGCAGACCTTGAGTATCCACCAAAAAATATTAAATTTCTTCTGAAACCTATTCTAAAAAATGATGCAAAAGTTGTCTATGGGTCAAGAAAATTAAACAAAAATAATAGATATTCTTCATTTGCTTATTACCTAGGTGGTGCTTTTATTAATTTTTTAATTGCAAAATTTATAAAACAAAAAGCTCTTGATTTTATTGGACCATTAAATTCTAAAGGATTTGAATTCGACACTGAAATAAGTATAAAAATAGTAAATTCCGGATATAAAATTGAAGAGGTGCCAATCATATACAATCCTCGTTTACATAAAGACGGTAAAAAAATTCGCTGGTACCACTCATTCAGAATTATATGGACGATAGTCAAATCTATAAATTAGTGACTTTTTTGCCATAGTAACCAGAGTTTACCACGAACCAAAAAAGAGTGAAAGGACATAAGGATTGCATGCACAAAGCCCGCAGTTCCGTCTAGAAAACCTCTCTTAATAAAATAATTTTTTATAAATTTTCCTTTTGTGTAAAGAATAATTGATAAAAAACCTGATTTTTTACCTTGATCAAACAGTTCTCTTGCCCTAAGGTCTGAATAAAAATTAATTTCTTTCAAAAATTCATTAATGGTTGGGTGTGGATAGTGGTAAATAGGATTAATAAGTTTTCCTACCATACTTTTAGTTTCCCAGGTTTCATGCACTTTTCCTTTTAGATTGCCTTTTGATTTGTTAAATAAGCGAAGAAGTTTAATTTTCCCAGTATCACCATGCATAAGCTGTCTTCCCCACATAAAGTCAATTCTCGGAATTAAAAAACCTCCAAAATCAATGTTTTCATCCAAAGTGTCTTTAATTTCCGATGCTAGTTTTGGAGTTACTCTTTCATCCGCATCGATAAATAAAATCCAGTCATTTTTGGTTTTGTCAATTCCAAACTGTCTTTGAGCTGAAAAGTCACTTTCTAAACTCTTTTTGTAAATGCTAATGTTTGGGTAATCTTTTTTGAACTGTCCCACAAGTTCAATAGTTCTATCAGCTGAATTATCATCAATTATTACTATCTCATCACAAAATATGAGCATTTCCAAACAATCAATAATATTTTTTTCTTCATTATTTGTAAGAACAACAGCTGATATTTTCATTTTTCTCTAAATTCAATTCTATCAGTATTTCCGTTAAGATAAAATTTTAGCTCCTCTTTGTTTTTTGAAGGTCCGTGACCCTGCCACCATGTTAGATATTCAAATGGTGTGGTAAAACTTTCATATTGACTGCCTTCTCCTATTCCTATAATGTTATATGGCTTGCCGCGTGATACATCTATAATCTGCTTTGCTTCTTCAATTTTTGCTCTGAAAGTCCTATTAGTTTCGAAATTAGATTTAAATAAAACAAACGTGTTTGTAAGGCCTATCAATATTGCTATCAATAAGAAGCTTAAATTAACAATTTTATGCCTTGTATTAAAGCTAAACAGAATTCCCAACATTATCATTAACTGAGGGAAAACAATTAAAGTGTATGCAGCTGAGTTAGTTTTGGCAGCAATATAAGCTATCGCAGGTACTAAGATAAAGAGTAAAATAAAAATATAGTTTATCTTTTTTATCTTTTTCCTTCTATTATTTACGGTTTTGTAAAATAGGAATAATAAGCCAATTAGGAGGATTAGAATAGAAAGTTCCTTACTGGGATTGAATATAAAGTTTTTAATTAAGTTTTGTAAAAAAATAAAAAATGTAGTCCAGGTCTCTCCCGGTGCATTTGGATTAAGCGGAGGATATCCTAAAAAAACTGCCAGACGGTAAAAAATCCATATAATAACCTTAACTGTTTGAGGAAAACCATGATTTAGGTCATAGATAATAAATGGAATCAAAGGTATTAGACCTGAAATAAAAGATAAGAAAAGAATTTTCTTATTAAAAATCTTCTTAAGCCAAATTTCTTTCTTTAAATATCCGAAAAACAGAAGAATAAGAATTATTCCGGCTAATGAAAATGTCGCAATTTCAAAATTATATAAAATTCCAAGAATTAAAATAGATATGGGAAAATAAATAACTTTTCCATTTATCCACTTATAAACTGAGAATAATAATAAGATTGTAAACAAAGGAATTAAACTTGTATGATAAGGCATTCTGGCCGCAAGCACTATTGCTGGCGAAGTTGCATAAAAAAAAGAGGATAAAAGTGCAGTTTTTTTTAAAAAAAGTGTACTCGCAAAAATGTAAACAAGAATAATTGTTAATGTATCAACAATAGCTATAAAATAACCAGGAACAAAAGGATTAAAATTGAATATCCTAAATAAAAGGGCAAGGATGTATGTCCAAAATGCTCCCTGATGCAGCCAAACATGAGACGAGGTAATTCCAACTAAGGGGATATCACCTGTCAAGAGCATATCTCTTGCAGAAATATAAAACCACCCCTGATCACCAATAAAGTGCATTAACTCAGAAAGACGGTAAGCTCTAAGGATTAACGCCAATAATAATATTAGTAGAAGCAGTAAAGAATACTTATTTATCCTTAAAAATAGTTCCGTTGGAATTGCCTTAAGTATTCCGTAGTTTTTTCTAAAGTATAAAAATCTGCTTTTTTGAAAAAATTTATTTGAATTTGGATTTTTGGAAGTGCTTTTTCCAAGCTTGTGGTACAACTTAGCTTCAGGATAAATAAATAATTTATAACCTGCATTTTTTATTCTTCTTGAAAAATCATTTTCTTCAAAGAAAAGAAAAAATCTTTCATCAAATCCCCCAAGTTTTTCATATAATTTTTTAGAAATTAGAAAACAGGTACCGGGGCAAACTTCCACCTCTTTAGTCGATTCAAAATCCCATTGTCTTTGCCAAAATTTTCTGGCTACCGAATCATCATTTTGTTTAATTAACAAAGGTGAAACTGCACCTACTTTTTTATTTCTCTTAATGAAATTATGAAGTAAATCAATAACATTATTATCAAACTTAGTATCAGGATTCAGAATAAAAAGGTACTCGCCTTTTGCCAATTTTGCCCCTAAATTATTCCCTGCTCCATAACCCAAATTCTTTGAAGACTTAAAATATTTAACTCTTGGAAATTTCTTTATTAAATCTTTTTCTATTGTTTTTTTCTCATCGTTGTCCACAACAATTATTTCAAAATTAACTTTCGGTTTTGACCCATAAATCGATTTAATACATTCCAAAAGTTCATTCTTTACTTTGTAATTAACTATGATTATTGAAATACTATTTTTTTTTTGCATAAATGATGATGGACTCTCCTTGTTTTGTTTTTGATCCAAGAAAAGAAAAAAAGTGGGCAAATATTCTCCCGCTTACTATACCAGCTTCTTTTATAAAACTCATATTTTGACGCTTCTTTGAAGATCCGCCAGCTTTTATTACGACAGGTGTAGAATTTCTTTTCGTAAATACAGACCTAAAACTCTCAAACAAACTAAAATAGTTATGTTTCCAGTTGGGGTAGGTAATATTAATTTTCACAAAACCCGCCTTTTTCAACATTTTATTAATTGTTATTGGTGTAAAGTGATATAAATGAATCGGCGGCTGAAGCGGGTACCAATTCTTACCAAAAATTTTAAAACCCAAACTGTCTAGATTAGGAACTGCAATAATCAGAAATCCATCATCTTTCAATGTTTTATTTACCTTGATAAGAGTCTCCAATGGTTTATATAAGTGCTCTAGAACATTATTCATCGTTACCACGTCAAATTTATTTATGATTTTTTTCTCAAGAAAATCTCTGGACTGAATTTTAATTCCAAATTGTATTAAAGCATAATTGGAGGCTTCTTTAGAATATTCAACACCCTCAACATCCCACCCTTCTTCTTTAAATTTTGACAGAAATAATCCAATTCCTGCACCAATATCTAAAATTTTTCCTTTTTTATCCGGAATTAGATCATAAATCTTTCCATAACTCTTTTCTCTCTCCTTTTGATAATTACCCAAAGTTTTTTTTGAAATTAGGTCCCTACCCCAATATGAATCAGTCTTGTAAAACATTTTGATATATTTTTTTTGCGGACGGGGGTTAAGAAAAACTAAATTACATTTTTTACATTTTACAATCCTGAAGGATAAGTCATTTTCCCAATACCGAACTCCTTCGAATACTACAATAAACTCATTCGAGGCACAAAGATTACATTTGGGAATTTCCCATCTAATATTGCTTAGGGTTTTCATATTTTTAAATTTTTAATAGATTATTTTCGTTTGGCTATTATAAAATGTTGCCCGCCAACATTTGGATCTGTAAAAAATCCATTTTTAAATGCATTTTTTAGAATAATTTTTTCAAACAATTTTATAATAATTTTTTTAGGAAGAACTCTTGAGAGTTTACCATGGCCTAGATAAGACCATACTTCTTTATCATTAATCTTAAACGTAAATATTTTGAATAATCTATACCAATATAGTGATACATTTTCAGAAAAATAATATTTATGAGTAATCAATTCAAGTTTATTGGATTTTAATATATCTTCCCACTCACTAAGTGTGTGGTAATGAAAATGATCAAGTCTTTTATTAAATGACTTTATTTTTTTTTCTGATTGTCCTTTACCATTCCCCTCAAAGGCAAGTATCCATTCTTGCAGAAAGTTACTTGGGGTAGTAAGGAAAAATAATCCCCCAGCCTTTAAAACTCTTGAAACTTCTGATATCGCTTTTTCATCGTTTTTAATATGTTCGAAAGTGCTATTACTTATAACTGTTGAAAATGATGATTTTTTAAATGGCATCTTTCCAGCATTAACTTTATATATATTTTTATATATTCCTAAGCTACGAGCCGTATCAAACTCACTGTCATCTATATCAATTCCAACATCCATTAATCCATGTTTTTTAAATAAATAAGAATCTACCTCGCCGTTTCCTATTCCTATACTTAATATGGGATGCGTAAATTTACATAAATCCCAAATATTTGCCTCTATTGCTCTTTGTAAAACGTCGGAAGGAATAAACCAATATGCACGAAGCAAATCTTTTACATAAGAAGGTTTGACTTTATATTTATTTTGTTCCTTAAAATATTTCATGAGTTGGGTTATGTAATTTAGTATTATTTAGTATTTTGGTTAGCATGTTTTCAAGCTCTTTTGTTCTTTTTTCCCAGTTCCATTCAGAAATTACAATTTGTCTGGCATTTTTAGTAATTTTTTTTGCTTCCTCGGAATTATTGAGTACCCAATCAATTTTTTGGGCCAGCTTTAAGCTATTCCTCTCTACTAAAAAACCGTTCGATTTATCAATTATTGATTCTTTATATCCTCCTTCGTTAACTGCAATAACTAAAGTGCCTACTGCCATAGCTTCAAGTGGAATCATTCCAAAAGGCTCATCGCGTGCTGTACAAACGACTATTTTTGCTCTTCTATATAACTCCAGCAGTTTTTCATCATTTATATCTTTTCTTTTTTTGTCAATTGTTGTCTTAAGATTAACTTTATGTTTCATTTTTGCCAAAGCATCTTTAACCAAATTAAATCCATCCATAAACTCATCTGAACCTATAAATAAAACGTCTATATCTTTTTCTAAATTACCTGGTTTGAAAAAATTTGTATCTACGCCTAAATAGCAAACTTCTGAGAATAGATGATAATTTTTATTAATATTTTTTTTAGTATTTTTTGAATTAGTTAATATTGAATCTGCTTTTTTTATATTTGCTAAATCAATATTTTTCCTAACAAACCTGTTAAAAGTTTCATAAAAATATTTAAATAGGCCAATTCTTCTATTTATCGTAAGGAGAGGCTCATAGGCAAACCTTAATGTTTCCTGACAGTAATAAATTTTCTTAACCTTAATAAATCGTAATATAAATGGAGATTGGGTATATTTTGAGGGATTAACGATAACCGCATCATACTTTCCCTTGTTTATTTCAAAAGCTATTTTCTTATGAAGTTTATAAAGATTAAATAATTCGATAGTATCTTTATAGATTTTCGCTTTCCAATTTCCACCATACCAAAACTTTGGTTTAAATTTAAAAAAATAAGTTCTGTTATAAGATTTATCTTCTTTGCCGAAATAATCTTCATCTACAAAAAATAAGTCAATCTTATGTTTTTTTTTTAATTCATATGCATATTCGTTGACACTTCTTCTTGCTCCCCCAATTCCTAGTTCATGAAAAAATGCAATTCTCATTTATTCTTTTTATTTTGCATTATACAAAGATATTCGTGTGCGAATAAAAGGTGTAGTGGAAAAAAATTTGAAATTGGATAAAGTGAAACTGAAAAATTATAAACCCTATCTTTCCAGCTTAACGCAGGTTTTAGAGGAACAATAGAAATAATTTTTCCGTAGAAACTATGTCTTTGAAATAGACTTTTTAAATAAAAATAGGTGGGTTCATTAACATGTTGTTTCTTGTGTAGATCATTTCTGGGATTTTTCGGGAGAGAGGGATATTCTTTATTCGCTATTAACTTGTTTAGTTGAATTAACAGCTTGTCTAAGGGGTATGCCCAAAAACGGTGGGTGTAATCAAGATATATTTTATTATATGCAGTATCAACTATTAATTTTCCACCAGGTTTTAACACTCGCTTAATTTCTTTCATAACAATTTCCAACTCCTCTTTATATAAATGCTCAAATACATCTATTGAAATTACTAGATCAAATGAATTGGAGTGAAATTCTAATTTTTTTGCGTCCATTTGTAAAAACTTAACATTCTTCAGCTTTCTATTACCAGGTTTTCTAACCATTTCATTTGTTATTTCTATTGCGTCTTTTGAATAATCTATCCCTATAACATTTGCATCTCGCCTTGCGGCCTCCATTGCCAAATCTCCCCTACCACAACCCAAATCCAAAATCCTTATGCCTTGTTTTATGTTCATTAAATCGACAAAATATTTTATTTTTGGATGAACCATTTTACCATTGGAATTTTTAAATTCTTCAAAGCCAAAACATGAATTTAAATAATAATATTTATCATAAATTTCAGAACTTACGCTTCTCATAAGTACGTCCTATTATAATTAGTAAACCCGTTTGTTACAATACAAAAAATCTTGTGATTAAAAATTCACAATTTGCAGTGGATTGGTAGAAGTAACTAAATACTAGAGAATTATCCGAATGATTAATCTTTTAATTGAATTTTTCATTAATTTAATATAACCTATTTAGAATAATCATCGGATATAAATTTTATTCCTATGAAAAAAAATACAACCATCAGATACTCTGACCAGGTAGAATACTACTTAAATCATCTTAAAAAACAGAACAAAGCAAAAAAAAATAAATACTCTATTCTTGGAAGGCATCATAATAGCATGGACTCATTTATTAGAAATGAAATAAATAAACTGCCGAAGAATAAACATGTGCTTGATGCCGGATGCGGTTTAAGCGCCTGGACAAATTCCTCTCTGCGGAAGAGGTATAGAATTTCGGGCGTGGATGGTGAACCCGATGCTATTGAGGCATGTAACTTACTTTATAAAGATGACGATTACAAAGTGGGAAACCTTTACGAATTAAATTCTAAAAACGAAGTGTACGATGCAGTAGTAATGCGGGAGGTTATCGAACACTTTATAACATCCGAAAAAGCGGTTAAAGAAGTGCATAGAATATTAAAACCAGGAGGAATTTATATTCTTACTACACCAAACTATGATAGTAGACTAACTTCCCTAATAGAAAATACTTACAATAGGTTCTTTGGGGGACCTTGCAAGCCGTACAGAGACGACGTCCACCCCAGTAAATTTAAACCTGATACATTAAAAAAACTTCTTAGGAAATATTTTGACGTAGAAAGATTAGAAACAATAGACTATGGAATAACTATTACTTGCGTGGCAAGGAAGAAAGAAAAACAGAAAATTTTACCAAAAAATTGAATTGGCTGAATGAATTAGATCCACTCTTTCAACTTCATTGAAATTACTTAATGACAACTCCTTAATTATCCTATCTTTATAGAATAAAGGAACATTAGCTAAATTTATAATGCACGGATAATCATACGGACAGTTATTAAACGCTATAGTACTTTTTAAACCATCCCCGGATTTGATAGTGAGCTTTGATTGTTTATTCTCGATACCTTTTTTAAAATATAAGATAACCAAACCATTTTTACTGGTGAATTCATTCTTATTAAGGGCTGCATTGAGCTCTGTAAGGGTTTTACCTGACACGTTTTTTTTTGAAGGCAATAAATATTTGTTTTTGTGAAAACCTTCAGAATTTGGAATTTTCTCAAGATTGATAGTTAGAAGATTTTGCTTGAGCAATGAAGCATCTATGTCTGAGAAATTGTCAAAAAAGTCTTTATTTTTTTGCCTTTCAAGAATCAAAAAATTATCAATTCTATATTTGGGATAATAATTATTGAAAATATACCTGCTGAGATATGAAACCCTTACATAATTAGGAACACCATCTTGAACAGACCAATTATTAAGATTAAATATGACATATTTTATCTTCTGCCGTTCCAAATAATCTATATCTTTTTGCTGTGCGTAAACTGGACCAGATTCATATGTTGCAAAATAATAAGGCGGAACTTGATTAAATATTTTATAAAAAATCGGATCTGAAGGATAACTGTATATTTTATTATTACCAATTTTGGTTTTAACATTTAAGTAACTAGACAATAGATTATCAGAGCGATTATTAGCATAAAAGTTGTTTGTTCTGACCATGAAGTTAAGTAAA
>Ga0209518_1004785_pt1 | contig 10642 bp, 8 predicted proteins | sample RifGroB1_FD_183993 | JGI IMG/M metagenome (GOLD analysis project Ga0209518, IMG submission 183993) | Groundwater microbial communities from Rifle, Colorado, USA - Groundwater B1 (SPAdes) (version 2) | ecosystem: Environmental > Aquatic > Deep subsurface > Groundwater | place: Rifle, Colorado... | reverse complement strand
CATTTTTCTTATTGCAGCCTTTTTTGTAGCCAAACCGTTGATTAAAACTATTAAGCGAATCAAAATAAAGCTTAATCTCCAAACCATCATTATCTTGACAGTTTTTACCCTCGGAATTATAGGACAACTGGCGGTAATTTCCCCAAGCGGGGTTTTCAAAAACGGAGATTTACTTTTCTGGAGCGCCCATGGCCATGACGCAACCTGGCACATAGCCCTTATGGAAGAAATTAAAAGGGGTTTTCCTTTTCAGAACCCGATTTTTGCAGGCGAAAAACTTACCAACTACCACTTCTTTTCGGATATCTTACCGGCAATTGCAAGTAAATATTTACCGATTTCAAATCTCAATTTATATTTTAGAATCTTCCCCTTTTTCTACTCACTTTTTTTGGGAGCTTCCGCATATTTTCTTACCAAAAAGCTTACTAAAAGTTTTTCCGCTTCTATTTGGGCAACCATCTTTACATATTTTGCAGGAAGTTTTGGGTTTATCGTTACCTACATTAAAAATAAAACAATTGGAGGAGAAAGTATTTTCTGGGCAACACAACCTCAAAGTGCAGGCGGCAACCCCCCTCAAATTATTTCCGACTTTCTCGTCTTAAGCGCAATATATTTTATTATTCTTCTCGGAGAACAAAAAGAGAAAAATAAAATAAGAGCGGTTTTTGCAATCTGCGTGGTTTTAATAGGAACGTTAATTTCCTTTAAAGTATATGCTGCTGTAGTTGTTTTCGGGGGTTTATTTGTGGCGGCTATTTGGCAAATTATCAGAGAGAGGAAACTTCAGCTTTTATGTCTTATTATAATCTCAGGAATTCTTGCTGCAGTTCTTTATTTACCCAACACTTCAAACTCAGCCTCTTTTCTGATATTTGAGCCCTGGTGGTATATAAGAACCATGATTGTTGAACCATCCCGCTTAAATCTTCTGGATTGGGAACTCAGGCGCCAAACTTATATCTATGAACATAACTTAAAAAGAGTTATTTGGCTTGAAGGAATGGGCTTTTTTATTTTCTTCTTCGGTAATCTGGGAATGAGATTTATAGGTCTTTGGGATTTTCTTAAGTCTCATATTATATTTAAGGCAATAATTGTTTTTTCACTTGTCCTTCCCCTTCTTTTCCTGCAAAAAGGTGTTGCCAGCAATACCAGTCAGTTTTTGCAATATTTCGTTCTTCTTTTTGGAATTTTAGCAGGGATTACGGCAGCTAAGGTTACAGCAAAATTAAAATTTTTGACGCCAGTTATTTTGATTTTGATGGTTCCAACCCAAATCGGACTTTTGCGCGAATTTTACTCAAGGCCAGCTTTTGCAAAAATATCCTCCTTCGAACTTCAGGCTTTGCAGTTTATTAAAACCAACACAGATCAAAAAGCCGTAATTGTTACTCCACCATATAATCAATACCTTAATCTCGGCGGGATAACTCCAAATATTTGGGATTGGTTTGATACCTCATATGTCTCAGTAACATCTTCCAGAAGAACTTATTTTGACGATTACGAACAGGCAGATATTATGAATTATAATTGGAGACCAAGAGAAGAGGTCAAAAAAATTATATTTGAAAGCGTAGATCAGGAGAAAGTAAAAACAGCATTTTTACAAACCCAATCAAATATTTTGTATTTTCCTAAAGTCTTACAGCCGAAGGTCAATCCCAAAAGTATCGGTCTTACTCTGTTTTTCGAGAATGAGGAGATAGAAGTTTGGAAAGCCAATTAGAGTAAACTTCCTTAATAATTTCCCATTTGTTTTCGGGTTTATGGAAAGTAACCATTGGAATTCCTCCTTGATGCGTTTCTTCTGCAAAAGTATATTCAATAATCCCGTTCGCCGTATTATCCATCAGAAAAACTTCAATTATTTCATCGGCGGCGGCGGTTGGTGAAGAAAGAGTAAGTGAATATTCTTTGTTTTGTGAATCGGGTATCGCATCAAAAACAAATTTTACAAAATCACCGTCTCCGATATTAAAACCGTTAAGAATGGATTTTCTTATGAGATTACTATTCGCATCGTAAAGATCAAGAACAACTTCCTTTTTATTTTTTAAGTTAGGATTTTTTACAGTTGTTCCGATTGCTGTTAAATTTTTTTCTTTTGAGATAAACTTCTGTGACAACTCATTAATGCCATAAATTGAAAGTCTTCTCGGGCCATACAAGTCTTCTCGGGCCATACCCAGGCTGATCGTCAGCTGGAGTCATTTTGATAAGCGAAGCCATAATAGCCGGCATGATAAACAACATAAATAAAATCGAAATTGTGGTAAACCAGATCATTCTTTTCATATATTAACTTTCCTCCTGATTTTTCAAAATATAATAACTGATTATTAACGACCCGCCTGCTAGAGTCGAATGCAAAACACTCATAAAGTTATATGGATCATATAACTTCTGCAAAACAACAAACGGGGTAGGCAAAAGATCATACCACGTCGTATAAATCCTAAATAAAGAAATTGTCATTGATCTGTCCTGATAAAACATCGGGATAGCAATTGCCAGTGCCGACAAAATAAATATTGGCAAAGAAAGCGATGGTTTTTTAATTGCCAAAATAACCATAAAAGGAGCAATCCAAAGTAGCCAGGCTACATGAAAGTGGGAGAATGAAAAAATAAGAAGCAAAAACACGGTCCAATAATTAAAAAGGTTAATTTTTTTATCCGTAAGCCAACCATAAAAGAATAATGCCGACAAAATAAAAAACCCGACGATAATCGATTCACCAAAACCGATGGAAAATCCGGGGTTAAAAATCCTTGTTGTTAGCCCGGAAATTAGAGCCGACTGAACAAATGCGGGAGACCAAAAAGGTAGAATAACCGCTCCTAAAATAAAAATAGGGATTAAACTCACCAATATTTTTTCCTTCAGGTCTTTTCCTTTCAAAAACAAGAAAGGAATAAAAAGCAAAGGATAAAGCTTAAAACAACAAGCTAGTCCCAAAAACACTGAGGCCTTCCAAAGTTTTTCCCTTTTAATAAACAAAAAGGCAATTAAAGTCAAAAGGACCGAAAATATATCTATATTTGAAAAAGCGTAAATAATCAAAATTGTAAAAGGATTAAAAAGCCAAAGGATAAAAGCCTTTTCACCTTTCTTCCTGTCTTTAAAATAATTAAGCAGCAAGAAAGCAATACCAATATCCAAAATCAAATAAGGAAACTTCAAGATTGCCAAATATTTAAAAATGTTCGGATTATTAACCACCGAACCGGCACCGGCATCAGCGAGCCACGAATCAAATCCGCTTCCCAAAATCCCGGAGGTAACCATCTGATACCCTCCAAGAATAAAATAGGTTAAAGGAAAATAAACAAATTCATCCTTTAAGGGTAGCGTGGCTTTATTTGTTATCAGATAGGAATAAATATTAACGACGCCCTTCTTTAAGAAAGATGCTTGAAAATTGTAGGTTTTAATATCGGGGTGAAACAAAAAGGCAGAAACCAAAAGTCTTAAAACTATTGCGATCAATAACAACTTCTTCATATTGTATTTTCCCTTTCTTTTGGAAAATGAATATACAGATAGTATAAGGCAGCACCGACAAATAATGTTTGGAAAATACTTCTAAACACATTAATATCGGGGTTTAGTCCAATAAGCTGCCAAAGCCCGGGAAGGCCCCAAAGTTGCGGATTAATTGGAGCAAATAACCAAACGGTCATTCCCGGATCAAAAAAAGTAATCAGAGCAAAATAGCTTACAAGGGTAACTCCCAAAGCGACCCAATTTTTAAAGTTTGAGTTCACTAAATCAATTATTAAAAACGGGGTAATCCAGACAAACCATTGGGGATGATAATGGGTAAAGACAAAAAACGTCAGTATCATTAAGAAAAATCTTTTCCACAAATCCTCTGCTGATACTTTTCTGTAAATAAATATCAAATACAAAAAAATAACAGCTGCCAAAAAAAGAATTATTGATTCCCCTCCGGAAATCGGAATTTGAGCATACAGACTTTTTGTAGTCTGACCGGCAAGCATCGCCGTAGCCCGAAAACCCTTTGAAAAAATAAACGGAAAAGCCAGAATAAAATAAGTCAGAACCCCTGCTCCCAAAACCTTTATTCTTCCCCACCAATCTTTCTTTAAAAGCGCCAACGGAAAAATAAATAACAGAGGAAATATTTTGAAAGCTGCCCCTAACCCTAAAAGAACTGCGCTTGGAATTAAACTTACAACATCAATCCTGTTTTTATTTTTAACAACTAAATATAAAGCCGCAACAGATAAAAAGGTCGGAATAACATCAAATTGCCCCAGCATATAGGTGGCATAAAGATTAATAGGATTAAAAATCCATAAACCAAAGGCCCACATTTTCTTTTTTTCGTCTTTGAAAAAAGACATCAGCATATAGGCAATGGCTATATCAAAAAGAAAGTAAGGCAGCTTCAGAAGAAATAGAAGCAGATTAAGTTGAATATTTCCGAGGGTTGAAGGGAAATCAAGAATGAAATTAGCATGGATCACAGGGCTGACCATCCAGGTTGTTAATAATGAAACTCCCCCTAAGAAAAAATATACAGGGGGCGGATAATTAAATAAATTTCTGGGATACACCCTTAAATAAGGATGGTTATCCGGAAGTTTCCATAAATAATCATAGAAGTTGGTAATATTTCCTTGAGAAATTACTTTTCCCGCAAAGTCAAAAGGAGCAACGTCAGAGTGATAGGTGGTTAACGATAAAAAAACCCTCAAAACTATTCCGATGGTAAGAATTATGGAAATTGTCTTTCTCATTATTTTTTAAAGATAAAAAGCGCAGCTATACCAATACCGACTAAAGAAATCAGATCAAATACCAACCTTGCAGGTGATTCCCCATAGCCCACTTCAACTGTATGTACCCCTTCAGGAACCGATATTGTTATCTGCCCATATGGTATTCCGGGTATAATCTCTGCCTTCTTTCCATCTATTTTAGCAAACCAACCAGGGTAATAGTACTTATTGTAATTAAGAATAAACTTTTCTTTATAATCCGTTAAAACTGTCGCATTTAGAGCATTTTTCTCATCTATTTGTTTGATAGCAGGTATATCGGCATAGGCTCTGGTAAAATTATCGGAAGGTCTTACTAAAGTATCCTTAGGTAATCTTAAATATTCTTCAGAAGTTTTTCTATATTCGTTAGACGCGGAAGGAACAGGAATAAGTCTATTCAAATAATACCCATCTTCCCTGCCCAAATATTCACTGGTTTTGAAATAACCAAAATTCAGAATAATTGCTAAAACAACAACAATTAAAGAGATTGTTTTTCCAAATCGACACTTGGAAAAACCCAACAGGAATATCGGGGAAGAAAAAACAATCATCGAAATAAATCTCCAAGGAAATTGAAAATACGGCAAAAGAGGAATGTTTCTCCACAAAAACGCAGAGCGGTGATTCATCATAAAGATGCTGACAAAAAAAATGAAGGTTGCCCAAATAAAAAATATTTTTTCTTCTTTTGAAAATTTTTTAAACTTAATAAAAAAAGAAATTAAGCCCAGAGAAACAACCAAAAGTCCTGTTAGACCAAAATAAAAAGACATTGTATCGTAGGGACCGGGTACTGATGCTCCATAGCCAAAATAAGGCGTAATAAACTGCTTAAGGGTAGGATAGTGGTCATAGAAGTTAAATACGGTATCGTAATGCATAAGTGAGCTCTCAGAAATTGCGGGAAACCAAAAATAAACAGAAATCAAGAGACCCAAAATTAATCCGGTCAGACTGTGTAAAATTACTCTTTTTTTGTTTTTAGTCAATAAAATAAGTCTGGCTATTAATAAAACCAGTGCAAACGGCAGAAACATGTAAGCCATAATATTGTGTGATAATACCAGTGCCGCAGTTGAAAAAGCAGTAATCCCCACCCACTTAAGGGAAGATTCTTTTCTTGTTAAGCGGGTTATTGTTAAAGCAATAATAGGAATAAAGACAAAAGCCACAATCTCCCCGATTGTCCCTCGGACAAAAAGTTCAACTGCCCGGTAAGGCACGTAGACATAAAGAACAGATCCCGCCAATGCCATTTCTTTAGATAAGAATTCTTTCAAAAATCTGTACATGAAGTACATCGAAAACGGAATTGACAACCCGAAAACAATTTTGACGCTGTTAACCAAAGAAAAACCCAAAAGATGAATTAATTCGCCTATATAAAAAGGTAGAGGATAAACAAAATTAAAAAGCGGGTAGCCGAAGCCAAAACTTAGATCAGGTACATATCGGGGCGGAAATTGGAACATCTTAACCACTCTATCCATTTCATAAAGCCAGCCGATATGAAGATCATCGGAAACTCCAAAAAAACCATGGACAAATAAATATCTTACGGCGGGGATGGACAAAAAAAGTATAAAGATAAACAAATACTTATTTAATATCTTTTTTATAAAATTATTTTTTTCTTTCATTTATATAAAAAACAAGCCCTATTGCACTTAAAACAGTAATTAAATTGGCTATTTTTCTTATAGGTGTATCCTTAAAACTCCCTTCGACTTCGTAATTACCAGGTTCCAGAATTAATGAAATTCTCCCTAAAAGATTATTGTAGGAAAACGGATACTCCCTTCCGTCAACTTTCACTTCCCAGTTCGGAAAATAGTAAACAGGAACTTCTATTTCTACCCTATTTTGAACAGTAATATTAAATCCCCATCTGTTTGAACGATTAATAAAATTGATAACTTCAGCTCTACCGGATCTTACAATAGGACTTTCCGGAGCAGCCTCTCTGGGCTCTAAGGCTGTTTTTGGTAAATAATCCAAAACAGCACCTCTTTTTTGCTGGTCCCAAAGTTCACCAGATAGTTTTTCTGAGTCATTAATTGAATAAAATATTTTCGGCCTGAAATAATTCCAGTTTAAAATAACTGATAAAACAATAATCGCGGAGGCAACGTAAATCTGCCATTTTTCTTTTAGAGCTGACACCGCAAATCCCCCCAATAAAGATGCTGTAAGAATTGAAAGAGACAAAAAGCGCCAGGGAAACTGGAAATATTTAAGCAAACTTACATGGATCCAAACAGGGGTTGATTTATTATGCGTCATGAACACCGAAAAGATAAAGGCGGCAATGACGCCGGCAACAAGAACTTTCGAACTTTTTTTAATTTTTAAAACGAATAAAAGAAGTACTGAAACGATAACCAGCCACCAATGTGGCCAACCAACCTGAAAATTCATCCCTCCTTCAGGACCCGGAATTGAAGTTCCGTATCCCCAAACCCTGTCAAAAAACAATTGGCTAACCTTTAAATAATTAGCCCTAAAATCCAATTCGAATCGAAGCAGGGATTCCGTCTGAACCAGATTTTTCTCAAAAAAGGCAGGAAAAAGAAAAAAAGATGCCAAACCAAAACCCAATAAAGAGGATAGTATCACCAACTTAGTATTTTCCCATTTGGCAACTACCAGCCAATAAATAAGCCACGCAAAAAGAAACGGTAAAAACAAAATCACCATAATGTTATGGGTAATTAAAAAAGCAAACAAAGAAAGGGTAAACAAAGTACTGTATTTCTTAGTCTTAGTAGTAACCACTAATTTATAGCTAAAGTAAAAAACAAACGGGATTATAGCCAAAGCCAAACTTTCGGCAAGGGCACCCCTGACATAAACATCTAAAGCTTTATAGGGAGCAAAAAGATAAAGAACAGCTGAAGTTAATCCCGCCAACTTTCCCCAAAGACTTTTAACAAGAAGATAAATTCCAAAACTTCCGAAAGTTAGAGAGATAAAAAAAAGTATTTTTGAAGCATTAATAAAGCCCACTAAGTAACTTAATATTGACCCCAAATAATAAGGGGAGACTCCATAAAAATTAAATAGAGGAAAGCCATTCCCCCATCCCATATCCGGTACCCACCTGCAAGGAATTTGCAGATCTGTAAAACACCGCCTCATCTCAAAAATTCGAATCACCTGCAGGTCATCCTGATGAGAAAAATAACCACTCTTCAAAAACGGCCAGGTAACCAAAAAACTCAAGCCAAAAATCAGCAGTAACGGCCAATATTTACTTTTCATCTCTTTTAATCATTAACCAAACAAGAACAATAATGCCAGTTAAAGTAAGGTAGTTGCCAATTTTCCTTACAGGAGTATCTGTTAACCTCACTTCAATGGAATAATTTCCTTTTGGTAGTTTAAAACTGACAAGACCCAAACAAAATTCTTCACCCCGACAGTCGTCATGATTGTGTTTAATTTGTTGTCCGTTTGCTTTGACCTGCATTCCGGGAAAATCAAAAATTGGCAGTCTAATGGTTGCGTCACTGGTAATATCCAATTTCCCAATTTGAAAATCACTTCCCTTTTGATAATCGCTAAACTTAGCCGTTCCATCCATTACTTCCGGCAAAGCTGGAGCTTCCTTTACCGGCGGAAGCTTGGCGTAAATAGGTAGATAGTCAAAGATACTTATCGTCATTTGTTTTTGCCATGAAATTCCGGAAAATTTATCCGAGTCGGTTATCAGCAACCAATCTTTGGGAACAAAAAAACCAATATTTAAAATTATGGCTGCGATAATTGCCAAACCTCCCAAAAAATATTTTGCCTTAGAAGACAAATAAACAGCCAGTCCGGAAAGAACGGAAAGGAGGAATATACTGACCGAAAGATATCTCCATGGAAATTGAAGCCACCACAGTACCGGCAACTTTGTCCAGATAAAGCTGGATTTCATATGCATCATGAAAAGAGTGATTAGTTCCGCTCCGGCCAAGATAAACAACAACAAGGTAAGTTTCTTTTCTTTTTTACGGTTTAATATTCCCAAAATAACGGCAACAATCCCCACTGCCCATTGGATCATCCCTGTCGAAAGATTAAGAAGCTCCTTGGGAAATCCTGATGAACCATACCCCCACTCACGGGAGAAAAAAAGCTTAAATAAACTCACAAAGTGAGCACGGTAATCAAAATACCCGGAAAGCATGGATTCGGCATGAACAAATTTCTTTTCAAAAATAACAGGTAAAAGAAAAAAAGCAGAGAGGGTAATTCCCAAAAGTCCGGATAAAATAACTTTTAAAAGAAATCGCCACTTCTTTTCAACCGAAATCCAAAAAATAACCCAAAGAACGGCAACCGGAGCAAAAATTAAGGTCATCAAGCTATGGGTGGTAATAAGAAGAGCTATCGAAACTGAAAACCAGATAAAGTATTTTTTCTTCTCGGTTTTAATAAGCTTATACGCCGCCCAAAAAATTAAAGGAAAGATTGATAGGGCCCAAAATTCACTCATAGCCCCCCTGACAAATACTTCAACCGCCTTATACGGGACATAGGAATAAAGGATAGAAGATACAAATGCCGGCCATGGACCCAAAAACGAATTAACCAGTAAAAACATTGTTAAGGCAGAGGCAATGTATCCAAGAACAAAAAGAATTTTTACAGCATCAATATATTGAATACCGGCTCTATGCATTACGGCTCCAACGTAATAAATCGAGGGCGGATAATAATTAAATTGGGGGTAGCCATACTTATAACCCGCATCAGGAACCCATCGGCAGGGAATTTGTCCGTCATCAAAACATTTGTCCATTTCGTAAACCCGAAAAGCCTGAAGATCATCCTGCATAGAAAAAAAGCCAGGTCTAACCAGTTTCCAAAAAGTAGGAATGATAAATATAACAACGAGGATTATCCAAACAATATTTTTTTTGTTAATGCCCATTTTTGACCTAACCAAATGATAGCATTAATTAAATAATGCCTAAATGCGCCATGATAAATCTTGCTTGAAGGAATTAGCCTTCTCCACTGATTACTGTTTTCTGCTAAACTTCTACCACTCGCTCCATGATGATGAAATACTTCAGAGTCAGCCAAATAATAAATTTTCAAATCAGCTTTCTTAATTTTTCTGGCGTAATCAAAGTCTTCAAAATACATAAAATATTTTTCATTTAATAATCCAACCTTTTTTAAACATGTGGGCGTAATTAAATATGCAGCCATAATTGCTACCTCAATAATATTTGTGTTGGGTACATACTTATCTAACAAATCTTTGTTTCTTAAAAAGTATTGTCTGATTGCTCTCCAAAGAGTCGGAAACCTAAAAACGGATGCCTGTACACTTCCATCTGGATTTAAAAGTTTTGGAACAACTGCCCCCGCATCCTTATGTCCTTTAGCAAATTCAAGCAGTTTATCAATTGATCCCTCTTTTACCTCAGTATCCGAATTTAAAAGCAAAATATATTTACCTTTAGCTTTTTTAATCCCCTTATTGTTTCCTCTGGCAAAACCAACGTTATCAAAACTATTATCAATTACTATAATCTCGTAAGAAACCTTTGGTGGGTATTTTTTGACCGAAGCAACACAAGCTTTTGTGAGTTCAGGAGTTTTATAATTAACGATAATTATCGATAAATCAATCATTTTTTTATTGAGAAAATCTGCCAAATATTGCCTCATCGGATACTTTTGATTCTTTGACTTCTTTCTTCTTTTTTCTTAAAGCAATTCCCAATCTTCTTAGCGCCATTAAAACTATTCTTAAATATCCTGGGTGTCTGGCAAGTCTCGCAAAAAGTCCGGTAATATGTTTTCTCACAAGAGTTGGACTAGTTAAGTTTTTCCAGAGA
>Ga0209518_1004784_pt1 | contig 10645 bp, 4 predicted proteins | sample RifGroB1_FD_183993 | JGI IMG/M metagenome (GOLD analysis project Ga0209518, IMG submission 183993) | Groundwater microbial communities from Rifle, Colorado, USA - Groundwater B1 (SPAdes) (version 2) | ecosystem: Environmental > Aquatic > Deep subsurface > Groundwater | place: Rifle, Colorado... | reverse complement strand
CGGGTTCTCTTTCTCCCTGTCCCCATGCCCTGAAGGTATGACTACGATGCAAGAGCCCGATTTCGGTAACGACAACGAAGAACTCGAGATCCCCGATGAACTGACCTCCCTCAAGGAGCGTGCAGACCTGATGGGCATCAGCTACCACCCGTCCATCGGTGTGGAAAAGCTGCGCGAGAAGATCAAGGCCAAGCTCGACGGCGAAGCGCCCGTTGAAGAAGAGACGGCCCCGGCACCGGTGGCAGCCAAGGCAGCAGTTGCTGCTGCAACTCCGGAAACCGAAAGCCAGAAGCGTCAGCGCAAGAAGCGTGAAGCCAGCGAGCTGATCCGTGTGCGCGTGACCTGCATGAACCCGAACAAGAAGGAATGGGAAGGCGAGATCATCACCGCCGGCAATGCCGTGGTGGGTACCTTCAAGAAGTTCGTCCCCTTCGATGTCGAAGAGGGCTGGCACATTCCGCGCATCATCTACAACCAGCTGGTTCAGCGTCAGTGCCAGATCTTCCAGTCCAGCAAGGACAGCCGTGGCAACAGCGTGCGCAAGAGCAAGCTGATCCGTGAATTCTCCATCGAGATCCTGCCACCGCTGACCAAGGCAGAACTGCACGATCTGGCCCAACGCCAGGCCATGGCCAAGTCGATCGACTGATCCGGTAGCAACCCGAGGGACACCCTGTGCCAACGACCACCTACACCAAGCCCGAGTTGTCGGATCTGACCTCCGGTACCGTGAGCGGTACTGGCGTCTTCGACGTCATGATGAAGACCATCAAGGCGCACCTTGACGAGGAGTTTGCCAAGAACCGCATCAAGGGTCCGGAGTACTCGCAGGTGTACCTCGGGGCACTGACCGCCGTGCTCGACCAGTCCCAGCGTTTCCTGCTGGACAAGGACAAGTCGTTCTATGAAGCCCAGTTGGTAGAGGCGCAGATCCGTCTGGCCGAAGCCAATATCCTGCTGGTGGAAAAGCAGATCGAGAAAGAGTTGCTGGGGCTCGAACTGGTAGAAGCCCAGGCGGCCAAGGTACGTCGGGAAACCCTGCTGCTGGATACCCAGGAAGACCAGGTGATTGCCCAGACGGCACTGGTCAATCAGCAGACCGCCAATGCGCTGACCGAAAACACCACCATGCAACTGCAGCAGTCGTTGCTCAATGGACAGATCGCGCTGGCAGGGGCTCAGAAGATTTCCACCGATGCCCAGTCGGCCCTGGTGATCCAGAAGACCATCACCGAGAAGGCCCAGGTGTCTCCGACCGGTGTGGATCTGGACAGTGTCATCGGCAAGCAGAAGTGCCTGTACCAGGCGCAGACCGATGGCTTCCAGCGTGACGCCGAACAACGCGCTGCCAAGCTGATGGTGGATACCTGGAACGTGCGCCGTACCACGGACGAAGGTACGGTGGCGGACGGCACCAACAAGCTGAACGATGCCACCATTGGTGCGGCGATCACCAAGTTGCTGGCAGGAGTCGGGGTAGTCGCTTAACCCGGCACTGTGCAAATCAATTAAGGGAGCGCAAGCTCCCTTTTTTATGGGAAGTAACCATGGGTCTGTTCAGCAGCAAGAAGAAGGTGGTGGTGAATACCACGGTAGCTCCGGTATTCCGCAACGAGGACATCAAGAATTCCCCATTGACCGGGACTATCCGCGCCATCCTGTTCGATCAGGAAATACAGGAGAACGTGAAAGAAGAGTTGTTGGGTAGTATTGGCGTGCGAGTAAACAACCAATACACCTGGGCCAAGAACAACTATCTCTACGGTACCCCCGCTGCCCGTGTGGCTTCGCAACTGGATGCCCAAGCCAAGGTCATGGAACAACTGGTGACCTTATATGGTGCCGGAGTCACAACAGACTATTATCTGTTCGGTCCGTTGAACAGTGTGCACTATGCCTGGAAGACCCTGCTGGCTTCACATGGCTATATTCCTGCAACCAATGTACTGGGTAACTTGACCACCACCAAAGGATTCACGGTATACCTGGTGGACATTGTGCCCACCTATACCCAAGCCACCTATGATTTCGCCACTGAGCAGGATGAGCTGGGCCAGTTCGATGTGCATGGTCCGTTGGCCAATAGTGGTATCACGGTGGATTACCCCACCGGCAATCCCTCGGCTACCGTGACTCCGTATGTGGTATCTCCTGCTGCACCGGACAACTTCATCACGGTGTACTACCAATACAAGAATGCCAGCAATGTGGTGATTAACGAGTCCTTCGAGATTTCCATGAGCAGCGTGGCCGAAGACAACGACTGGCATCAAGTTAGGTACGTTACTTCTGGAGGAACGATCGGTTACTTCACCTATGAAGACGGGGCAGGAACCTATCCACTGATCGATGCAGTATTCGATCTACAAGCTGCCAGCGAAAATCTGGGAACTTTCCTGCCGTGGATCTATTTCCGTTACGACTTCCAGAATATCGGACGGGAAGACAACCAGACTTCCGAGGAGTACAAGGACAGCGTCAAGCTGTGCAAGTATGTCGGTGTTGATTACCAGACCATGTCGGATGCCATCCATGAAGACCAGGATGTTTCCGATGTAATCCAGAACATCATGTTATTTGGTGTTCCCTCCTCAGCCACTTATGCGGTAGAGAAGGAATACCTGTTTCGTTATTTCGATGGCTTATTTACTGCTCAAACCAACGGCGATCCGGAAGGGATGATCGGCAGTACTACGGGAAGTTCCACTTTTGCCCAGATCATCAAGGACAGTCGATTCACCATGACGTTCTCGTTTGCCGGGATCAAGAAGGAAGTGCTGGCAGGGCAAGTGGCTGCAGTAGGCAAGTACTCTTCTGCAGTAGTGGGAAGTACAGGGGAATACTGCAAGCAGATTTCCGAGATTTCCTACATCAAGGTCACAATATACAACCCCACACTCCGCAATCATATTCAAGGCAAGTATGGGCATGTGGCTTCGATGGGTGAACCCGAACTGCGCATCCCGGTGGACCGTGCCATCCTGCGCCAGATGAGTTTGATCAAGCGAGAAGAACTGCTATCAAGGGCCATGTTCCTCAATGTGAATACCTATGTGGAGATCAAAACTCCATGGTATGCCAGCAGCTGGTTCAAGATTGTGCTGATCGTAGTAGTCATCGTGTTAACTATTATGACTATGGGGGGATTTGCTGCTGCATGGGCTGCAATTGCTGCCTTGATTGCAGCAGGTGCTGTTGCAGTAGCAATTGCAATCCTCACCTACATTGTTCAAGCCATCATAGTTCAGTACGCGGTCAAACTTTTTATTGACGTAGCAGGCTTGGAAGGCACGATCTTTGCTGCTGTGGTCATGATTGCCGTGGCTGCCTATAACCCGTCTATGACCATTGGCGGACTGGCTGCTGCAGATGCCATGGTGGCAGTGGGCAACAACATGATTACCCAGGTAGCCGAGGGCTATCAGGAACTCACCGAAGATGTGATGAAGGAAATCAATGCCTTCAACAAGTACACCGAAGGCAAGTGGGACGAGATCGAAGGCATCAGTCAGGAGTTGGCTTCGCAAACCAACTTCTTTGACAGCCTACAATTCGTCACTCTCGAACCCGGGATTGTATTTGGCGAGGAGGCAGAAGCGTTTTATCAACGGACCATCCACTCAGGTAACATTGGCGTAGCCACCTACAATCAAGTCACCGACTTCGTGGCCAACAGCTTGAAGCTACCCAAGTTTGTCGAGTCACCCAATGTCCAGAAGGCATCCAATGATCCTCTGGTAAGTTGAACTCAGGTAACCTTGGTTCGTACTCATTTTTAAGGAGACATATCTATGGCGTTTGGTCTGGAATCCTTGCTCAGCTATGGCAAGAACTTGATGGGGGGTGGTGCACCCGCAGTCGCTACCCCAGTCCCCGTGGACTACTCCACGGTTGCTCCGGTCGATTGGTTGACCCAGGTGCAGCAACAACCGGGATTCAATCCACTGATTACCGATCCCTCGTTCATGCAGGGGCTGACTGGATATACCAATACAGACGGTACCAAGGTCAATGGCTGGGGCGGCTTGGCTCTGGGTGCCGGGCAAGGACTGGCCAATGCCTGGATGGGCATGCAGCAGTATGGGCTGGCCAAGGACACCCTGGCGGAGAACAAGCGTCAGTTCAACGCGAACTACGGGGCTCAGCGGGACACCCTGAACACCCAGATGGAAGACAGGCAACGTGCTCGCGTAGCCAGCAATGCCGGAGCCTACGAATCCGTAGGTGCGTACATGGACAAGAACAGGATCAAGTAAATGGCCGGACCTATCACCTGGCGTTCCATCTTTAGTCAGCAGCCTGATACGGCTGCTCGCCTGATGGAGTCTGCCCAGCGCAGTTTCAATGGGGGCTTCGCGGTCCTCGACAACGTCCTCAAGCAGCGTCAGCAAACCGAGAGCGACAACTGGGGCATCGTCAAAGAGAACAACACGGATGCCGTGCTGGACAAGCTGGCTTCCTTCAGGACTCCGGAGGAACTGGCTGCCGCACAGGCTTCCGGAGAACTGGACCAGTTCCGTCAGCAGTTCGGTCGACAGATCGATGCCGATGCCGTGCGCAATGCCGAAGGGGCTGCACTCGATACCCTCTATGATCGCATCGGGAAGCAGCGCACCTTCAACGACAGCACGGCAGAACTGGAACAGCGCCCGCTGATAAACCAGTTCATGGCCAAATACAGTCAAGGAGATCACACTGGGGCGACTCAGCTGCTGCAAGACAATCCTGGACTACTCAAGACACCGGAGCTGGCCAAGCTGGCAGGGGATCTGCGCGGTACCCTGTTCAAGGAAGGCATCGACAGGGGTCAACTGGATGTTTCCCGAGGGCAACTGGGAGTATCCCAGCGTCGGCAGTCCCTGAGCGAACAGCAATATGCCGATACCGCAGAATGGGGTGACGTGGTTCGGGGACGTCAACAGGACACCTGGGGACGTGAGGATGCCGTGCGCAACACTGCTGCGCAGCAGGCTCTGGCCTTCGAACAGGAAAGCCAGGCCTATGCCCAAGGCATGGCAGAGCAAGCCAAGAAGGTAGGCATCCCGCTCAACGAGCGTGGCATGCCCATGCTCGATCAGGCAGGCCCCATCCAACTGGCTGCTTTGAAAGCGGGCGCACAACAGGCAGGCTTGCGCCCGCCGTCTTCCCAGACGGAAGGCTCGCGCAAGTTGTACAGCCAGGTACTGCAAGCGGGGGGTTCGCTGCAGGATGCGCAGACTGCAGCCAGTAACTTTGAAGTAGCCACTTCGAGCAACTTCGATCTGGCCCCGGAAGACCAGAAGAATCTGGATATGGTCACCACCCAGATTGATACCGAGACACAAACCAGACTGGCTTCGTTGAACCGTGACTGGCAACAACTGACTGCAAAAAACAGCTTTGCCCGTGAAGTAGCAGATCCCCTGGTCACTGCTGAAGAAGTCGAGCAACAAGTAGAGCGTGTAGATACCCTGGTACTTGATGGTACCAACCGGGGACAACTGCGTAATGCGGTAGATGATGCGCTTCAAAACGGTATCGAATACAACGGTGAGCGTATCAAGGCCACTCCGGCATTGATCAAGCGTGCGCTGTCGTTTGCCAAAGATAGCTGGACGGATCCTCGCGCAGACTTCAATGAAGCCTTGACGGATATCCTCGACAAAGGGGGCTACAAACAATATGCGGAAGCATTGGGTGCCTGGGAAGAACACCAGGCTGCAACTACCAAAGTGCAGACGGACAGTGTGCGCAAGATTGCGGCTGCAAAAGGGCAACTCAGCCGGGAAGTAGGGACGACTTCTTACAATAGTCGTTTTGCCACGGATGACATTGGCCGACGCCTCAAGCAGAATGGCTCACCCCAAGGGAGTAGCAATACTCCTGTACTGAATTCCACCATCCGGGACTTGATGAGGAATTCCAGAAGCCAGTAACACCTTCTCCATTCTTCAGGAAACTACACATGGCAGAGTTTGATCTTGATAATTACTTCCGCACCCGTGCTGCGGAGAACCTGGGCCTCAGCAATGAGCCTGTGGCCGCTGCGGATTCCAAGATCAACGCTCTGGTGCAAGCCCGCGAAGCCAAGTTGCAGAAGCTGGAAGAAAACCGCCTCAAGGACGAGGCCTACAAGACTACCCTGGCTGGGCGTGCGGGATTGGAGCGGGGCAGTCTGCCGGCTGACGTGGTGGACTTCGCTGCAGCCTCCTTCGACGAAGCCATCAACCTGCCGGGACAGCTGCCGCGTGCAGCCCTGAATCTGTATGCCGATGCGGAAGAGTCGGCCACCGCTCCGAATGCCTCGGCCGCTTTCCAACGTGAGCTGGAAGGCCAAGCCAGCGAAGCCGATCAGGCGCTGCTGGATCAGGAAGAGTTCGTTGCCGGCGGAGGTTCGAGCAGCAACCGTTCTCGACTCGAGCGTGCCAAGGCTGCCCGGGATCAGGCAGCCCAGCTCAAGCAAGCCCTGGACTTCAGCAGCCTGGTCGGCACCGACGACAACGGAGCCAAGACGGCGGGTGCTGGACGTCGTCTGGGTGACGTCGCAGTCACCGGAGCCAAGGGTGCCGTGTCCCTGGGTGACGCCATCATCGGTGTGGGTGACCTGGTTTCCGGTGGTTATGTCGGCAAGGGCTGGGAAGAACTGGGCCGGGATTCCCAACAGACCCAGGAATTTCTCGACACCTTCTACAGCGAGCAGCAGCAGAGTGCTAACCAGAACCTGCAGTCTGCCGAAGGCTTCTGGAACACCATCGAAGCGGGTATCGACAATCCCAGCGTGATTCCACACGGCATCCTGCAATCCCTCCCGGCCATGTTGGCAGGCGGGGGTTTCGGCCGTGAGCTGGCCCTGCAGTTCCCCAAGGTAGCGGCGTTCATTGCCAGCAAGCCCCAGCTGGCTGCCCTGGCTTCCCGTGTCCCGGGCAGCATGTCGGCAGGGGTAGCCGGTTCTGTGGGTGAAGGCACCATGATGGCCGGCTCGCTGGCCGAAGGTATCCGCGAGAACACCGAAGACGGCCTGCTTACCGCTGAACAGGCTGGCTTGGCTGCCCTGGGTGGCGTCGTTGGTGGTGCTGTCGGTCTGGGTGGCAACAAGCTGGCGCGTGCTCTGGGTGTGGGTGACATCGACGAGGCTGTGGTGGACGGCAGCCTCAAGGCACTCACCAGCAACCGGGCTGCACGTACTGCCATTGGTGGCGGCATCGAGATGGGTGAGGAGGTCGTCCAGTCCGGCGAAGAACAGGTGATGCGCAACCTGGCTCTGGACAAGCAGTGGGACGAAGGCGTGGACAGTGCCATGGGTCAGGGTGCCCTGCTGGGGGGTCCGATGGGTGCCGGCATGAACCTGATCAGCCCGTCTCCCAAGCGTGAACCCAAGGAAGACGAAGCAGGCAGCTCGAGCACTCCGGCATCGATCGACGAGCAGGTGCGAGCACTCAGCCAAGAGGTTCGTGCTGCAGATACCCCTGAGCAACGCAGCGAAGTGCGTGAGCGTACCGTGCAGGTGCTCGACAGCATCGGTGCGAAGATCGAGGAAACCCAGGCTGCACTGGAAGCGGCCAAGCCGGAAGCCCTGCGCAACGGTGAAGCCCTGCTGGCTCGTCAGCAGGAAGTCCTGGCTGCCGAAACGGATCCGGCCAAGCGTACCCAGCGCGAAGCCATCATCAACCAGATCGCTGCCCAGGTGGAGAAGGAGCGCAAGGCCTTCGAAGCTGCCGAGCCGGCACTGGTCAAGGAACTGAAGCGTCTGGGTGTCCAGCAGACTCGACTGAACCAGCACAATGAAGTCCTGCAGCGGGCCGATGTACCGGCTACCGAAGAAATCCGTGCCGACATCGAACGGGCCAATGCCCCTGCTAGCGAAGAGTCCACGGCTGCTGCCGATCGGGTGATCACCCTGGCCATGCAGTCTCCGGAGTTCTTCGATCCGCAGGAACTGCAGGCACTGGCCAGCAATACCAGCAATGGTTTGAGTGAATCCCAGCGTACCGTGCTGCGTACCTTTGCCGAAGCCAAGGCTCTGGAACATCAGTTCAAGGGCCTGAAAGGTGTCCAGCAGAACATCTATGAGGGTAACCAGGCCGAAGGCTATCGGGGACTGAAGGAGTACGAGCAGACCGTAAGCCGTGCCCTGAACCGTGCCCGGCCCAACTTCGATGTGGCCGACAAGCAGCTGACTACCCTGCAAGCGTTTGCCGATTCCCGTCAGGCCAAGGCGGCTGCGGCTACCCAGGCCTTCGAGGAAATCAAGGCAGCCGGCAAGGGACAGCAACAGTGGGTGCGGGATGCCCAAGGTACCTGGATGCTGGCTCCTGAACGCTACTCGGATGCGCAGATGTACGAGATGGGTGGCATGACCATCCACAAGGGCTCCGGTCCCTATGTCGCTCGTGTGCAACAGGAAACTCAGGCCGTCACCAAGACCCTGTCTGCACTGCAGGCCCAGGTTGCCCATGTGCGTGGCAAGCAAGGTTTTGCTGCACCGGTAGAACCCTCTACTCCGGTAGTCGAAATCCCTGCTGTACCGGTGGAGCAACCAGTTGCACAGGTACCGGAAGCTGCTGAACCTGTTGCAGCTCCTGAAGCTGCCCCAGAAGTGGTGGCTGATGCCCAAGAACAAGAAGAAGAAACCAGCGATCCTGCTGACTGGGAACAGTACGCTGCCCAAGCCAACTTGGCTGCCGAATCTGTGGCAACACGGGCAATTGATGAAAAAACTTCCTCTGCTGAAGAAGCGCCAGATGTTCTGGAAGGCTTCGTTTTCCGCAAGCCTGCTCCCGCCATCACGTCAGAAGATGACTCCTATGTAGGCGAAGCCAGTCAGTTTGTGAGGCTAAACGCTGCACAACAGCAGGTCATTGAGGATGCTTTTGCCACTATCGAAATGGTTCTGGATGTCCAGCTACCCCATAAGACTGTGGATGTCTTTAAATTTCAAAACCAATGGGATCGCTTGACCGCCAGCTTTGATAGGAACGACAACAGGATTGCGCTGCCTCAAGAATTGTTTTTGGGGCTCACCAAGGAGTATGGCAGCAACGAGCACATGGAGGCATTGCATGTACTGGCCCACGAAGGTCTACATGGAATCTATGATGCTGACGCTGCAGCTCCGGTAATCCAAACCTTCGCAGCTGAATACGCCTCTGCGAGCAATACAGGTAAAGCCCTGTTTGAACGGTATGCGCTGACGTTTGAAAACAAAGCGAAACAGGATGAGGAAGTACTTTCTGAGATTGGCGGCTACTTCTTTTCCAATGCTGAAGTACTTCAACAAGACTTTCCCGATACTTACCAAAACTTCTTGTCCTATCTGGAAAATGTACAGACAAGTAACGAGTCCCCTTCTGCAGTGACCGGTGAACTGGCTGCATTCTCCGAAGAAGATCCTGTACTGACTGAGGACACTGAGGATGCCCGCTATCGCCAGTTGAACGGCATCAAGCGCTTCTTTATCCAGGTCAGCGGTGCGATCGACGCTACCGACTTCCAGGCTCCGAAGGCAGGCCGTCCCCTGGTCATGCTCAAGGACTTCGTGTCTCGCTGGCTTCAGGATGATCGGCTGATCGAGCAGTTCCTGCCGGAAGGTTTTCTCGAGAAAGCCACCCAGATGAATCCGCTGGGAGGTGCCCTGCAGTTCCGTCGTCTGGTGCAGGAATGGATGCCCGCCATCCAGCAAGGCCTGACCCTGCCCAACCCGAGCTACCGCTACAAGGACCCGTTCAGCTACTTCATCCGGAACGTGGACGGTCAGCCGGTCATCGACGAGAACCTGATGACCGCCATGGTGTATGCCGGCTCGAGCTGGGTAGCCGAGGAAGTGGCCAACGGTGCCTACAACCGTGATCGGGACATCAACGGCATCCTGCGCCGTGATGGCAAGACTCCACCGAGCCCGCAGGAATTCAAGCTGCTGGGTCCGGTAGGGACCACCGAGGATCTGGTGTACAACGCACTGGGTCAGCGAGTGATGCAGGTGCTTGGCTTCAAGGCACTGCCCAGTGCTCCGGCCAGCGAACGTGCCAAGCTGGAAGCCTCGATGGGTGCGCATGTGGCTGGTGTGCTGGCTCACCTGGGACTGCTGGAAAAGGTGGCAGTGACCCGTGAGCAGCTGGAAGAAGCCAGCCCGGGTAGCACTGCTGGTTTGAACGCTCCGGTACTGACCTTCCTGCGCATTTCGTCCCAGGAGGATGACAACGGCCGTCTGCAGTTCAACGATCAGGCTCAAGCCATTGCCGGTGTCTACCGGGGCTCGGGCAACATCATGGCCAAGGTGCTGGGTACCGAGTACGGCATGACCGAACCGGACCTGCTGGCTCCGGAGCGCAAGCGGGGTACCACCAGCAACACCACGCAACTGGAGCCCAAGGCTCTGGCGGATCAGCTGGCTGAAGACGTGCAGCGCCCGTTCGTGGTACGCCGTGACACCCTGCAAAGCATCCGGGGAATTTCTCGCAGCGCCCTGGAAGCCATGGCCGGTGTGGTGGACATTGCCAACGTCCGGATTCCCAAGGGTCTGCTGGCTTCCGTGATTGCCAAGAACGAGGCCCTGCTGCGGGATCTGAACAATGCGCTGGAGTACCTGGCGTTCATTGAAAACCAGACCGATGGACAGGAAGTCGAACTGTTCATGCCGCGCAGCGTGTGGAAGCACCACCGTGTTGGT
>Ga0209518_1004779_pt1 | contig 10650 bp, 8 predicted proteins | sample RifGroB1_FD_183993 | JGI IMG/M metagenome (GOLD analysis project Ga0209518, IMG submission 183993) | Groundwater microbial communities from Rifle, Colorado, USA - Groundwater B1 (SPAdes) (version 2) | ecosystem: Environmental > Aquatic > Deep subsurface > Groundwater | place: Rifle, Colorado... | reverse complement strand
AATCAGAGAAAGACGTTCAAGCGCGCGAAACGATGATTGTTGATTTGACATCGCCGGAAGAAGATATGCTGGCGCGGATGAAGCAAAAGACAAGATATAACATAAAAATAGCGCAAAAGCACGGCGTGAAGATTGTCAGTCTGGACTCGGCACAGATGGACCCGAAGATTTTTGTTTCTCTTTTGGAAGAAACGGCCATGCGCAACGGCTTCCGGACGCACGGAGGGAAATACTACCTTGATATGATGGATCTTTTTTTGGGAAAGCCGGTTTCGCCGCAAGCAAACTCTCTTTCCCAGAAACTTTATTTCGCTTATTACAAAGGAGACGTGTCGGCGGCGGCTTTGGTCGTGTTTTTCGGCGGGCGCGCGACATTTTTGCATGGCGCTTCATCGGGGCAATACCGGAACATTATGGCGCCGTATCTTTTGCATTGGGAGATAATGCGCGACGCCAAGCGACTTGGTTTTGCCGAATACGACTTCTGGGGGATTGTTACTCCGCGCACCGACAAGAACCAAGTTAAAAAATGGCTCGGTTTTTCGCGGTTTAAAGAGGGTTTTGGCGGGCGCGTCGCGGAGTATCCAGGGGCGTATGATTTAGTGTTTGATAAATTGTGGTATAATATGTACAGAGTCGGCAGGAAAATACTCTAACTTATGTTTCTAAAATCCTTAATCAAATCGATCACTCCCGCGTTCGCGTTCTCGGCCTATCATTTGTCGCTGGCGTTTCTGGCGGCGCTTTGGTATCGTTTTCCGTCCGAATCAATGATCGTGGTTGGCGTGACCGGCACCAAAGGCAAGTCCAGCACCATTTTTATGCTTTCGCGCGTCTTGGAAGAGGCGGGCGTGAAAGTGGCGGTGTCGTCGTCTTTGATGTTTAAGATCAAGGAAAATGAATGGCTCAACCCGTACCATATGACGATGTCGGGGCGATTTAAACTACAGCAGTTTTTATATCAAGCCAAGCAAGCCGGCTGTACGCACGCAATCATAGAAACGACCTCGGAAGGCATCAAGCAGTTCCGCCATAAGTTCATCAATTTTGATGTGGCCGTGTTTACCAATCTGTCCCCGGAGCATATTGAGGCGCACGGCGGGTTTGAAAATTACAAGCGCGCCAAAGGGCAATTGTTCGCCGCGCTGGCGTCTTCCGGTAAAAAAACCATTGCCGGTCGGCCGGTTGAGAAAATTTCCGTGTTGAATTTTGACGATGAAAATGTTGATTATTATTTTAATTTCCACGCCGACAAAAAATACGGCTTCAGCACGGATGGCAAGCGCGCGGCGGCAAAGGAAAAGGGCGCTTTGTGTTTTAGCGCTTCGGAATTGAAAAGCGCCGCCGACGGCACCAGCTTTAATTTAGAAGGTGAAAATTTTACAATGCCGCTTTTGGGTGATTTTAATATTTATAATGCTGTCTGCGCGGCGGTGACGGCTAAAAGTCTGGGCGTTGATTTTTCGGCGGCGCGTTCCGCTTTGCGCAAGATAGAGGAGATCGCCGGCCGGATGAAGTTTATCAATTCCGGCCAGAAATTTACGGCGGTTATTGATTTGGCGCATACGCCGTCTTCTTTTGAAGCGGTTTTCAAAGCGGCCGGTCTGATTAAAAAACCGCATGGCCGGATTATCGCCGTGTTCGGGTCGGCGGGCGGCGGACGCGATAAATGGAAAAGGCCGGAAATGGGCAAAATCGCGGCACGATACGCCGATTACATTATTCTCACCAATGAAGATCCTTATGATGAAAATCCGGCCGTGATTTGCGGCGCTATTGAAGAAGGCGTCAAGGCGGCCAATTTTGTCGGCGTTCTAGAGACGATTTACGACAGAAAAAAGGCGATCGCGCGCGCGGTGAATGTTGCGCGCTGGAACGATCTCGTGTTATTTTTAGGAAAAGGAACGGAGCAGACGATGGTGGTTGGCGAAGAATCAATTCCGTGGGACGAGCAGGCGGAAGTGCTTGTAACTATTAAAGATATGCTCTATGACAGGAAATAAGACGCAAAGAGGTGAACCTCTCACTTGGAATACGAGAATTAAGTTTTTTGCCAGAGAATGGTTTATTGGTAATAATGCGATCCAAGTGAGGGGTGAACATAAAATTTTTCTTTTACTGCTTTTGTTTTTAGCGATAGTCGCGGTACTGTTTTTCTATACCGCGAAGAAGAAGATAAACCAAACGCAGAGCGGAGTTGTTTCACTAAATGCGCCGTTAAATAAAAAACGCTCTAGCAAAGCTGTTCTGGCTGATGACGCGATTGCTAAAATAAAAATAGGCGAAACAGAAATAATGGTCGAAGTGGCCAAATCCGACGCCAAAAAGCATAATGGTTTGAGCGAGCGGGAAAAGCTGGATGTTGGCGTTGGAATGTTTTTCGTGTTTGACAGCGCGAGCAAATATTCTTTTTGGAACAAAGATATGCTTTTCCCGATTGATATCGTCTGGATAAAAGATAGTCAAGTGGTTGATGTCAGCGAAAATATGCCGGATTTTAAGACCTCACCCAACTATACCGTTACTTCGCAATCCGAAGCGAATTTCGTGCTGGAAGTGAACGCCGGATTTGTTAAAGAAAAAAATATTAAAATAGGAGATAAAGTTGAGGTTCATCCTTCGCAGTGAGGCGCGATGTCCGCCCGATAGATTTTGCCGTAAGAAAATGTAAAATGTAAAAATCAAAGTTTAAAATGACAATTCAAAATGTTAAAATCATTTTTTATTTTTCTTAAGTTTATTTTTTAATTTTACACTGTCATTTTGCATTTTGATATTTGCATTTTACATTAATAACAAATTAAGGATTATGAATCAAAACAAAACCATAATCATCATTATCGTATTAGCTGTCTTAATTATTGGCGGATATTATTATATGACAAAAAACGAACCGTCGGTTGAAAGCGAAGAAAACCGAATAGCAAGCGTGAGTAAAAATCCGGTCGCGGTGATAGAAACCAGCCAAGGCGTGATTAAGGCGGAGTTGCGCCCTGAAGACGCGCCCAAAACCGTTCAAAATTTTATAGACTTGGCTGATAGGAACTTTTACGACGGGCTTAAGTTTCATCGGGTGGAGCCGAATTTTGTCATTCAGGGCGGCGACCCGAAAGGCGACGGCACGGGCGGGTCGGACGCTAACATTACGCTTGAAATCAAATGCGCTGACGGTACTGCTAATGAAGGCAAGACGGTGACTTGCTCGGTTGCCTTGCCGCACAAAGACGGCGCGCTCGCGATGGCGCGAGCGATGGATCCTAATTCGGCCAGTTCGCAATTCTACATCACCAACGGCGCGCAAAGTTTTCTGGACGGCAATTACGCCGTGTTCGGGTACGTTACGGAGGGGATGGACGCGGTCCGGAAAATTCAAGTGGGCGATACGATACAAAAAATTTATATTGAAAAATGAAAACGAGAAGAGTCGCGGAAAAATTGGATATATTCTTGTGGATTCTGTCGGTGCCACTGATTCCGATGATCATCGTGGAACTGACGATGGATTTGTCGCTGGCCGTGAACGCTGTTTTTAAGTCTTATTACCTGGTTTTATGGTTCGTGTTTACGATAGAATTCGCCATAAATTTTTTCATCGCGGAGAATAAGACTGATTATCTCAAAATGCACGCGTTTGATCTTTTGGTGATCGTGGCGCCGGCATTAAGAGTGTTTAAAATTTTGCGCGTTTTGAGATTTCCGATCGTTTTACTCTCCGATCGGGCGCTCGGTTTGTTGGGCAAAGCCAGTCTTAATTTTATTTATTATTTTATTTTTATCACCGTGGTGGTTCTAGCTGGCGCCGATATCGTTTTTTACTTTGAAGGGCAAGACGCGCATTCCGACATCCGCACTTTCGGCGACGCGATCTGGTGGTCCGTGAATTATCTCACCACCGCCGGTAGCAGCGCCTATATCGCGACTACGGGCGGGAAAGTGGTCGGAGTGGCTTTGATGACCATCGGTTTTGCCGTTTATAGCATTCTTATTGCTTCCGTTGTCTCGTTTTTTATGAAAGAATACGCCAGAGTATCGCCCAACGACGATTTGCTGGCTGGCATTAAAGACCAGCTCGGTCTTGATGAAGTGATGGAGCGCCTGGAGCGCATAGAGAAAAAATTAGACGGAAAATGAATTATAAAAAACACATACTCATTCATTATCACGAAATTTCTTTAAAAGGGCGCAACCGCCCTTTTTTTGAACGCGCCTTGCTGAAAAACATTAAAATGTCCGTTCCGGAATCAGCTATCACTCGGGCCGATATTTTATTCGGGAGGATCGTGGTAGGGCTGAAAGGAGAAGCGGATGAAAAATTGATAAAAGAGAGCGTGCGGCGCGTGTTCGGCGTCGCCAATTTTTCTTTTGCTTTCGCGCTCCCGTCTGATTTTGACAAACTAGCGGAGCAGGTGCCCGCAATTTTAAAAGATAAAAACTTTAAAACATTTCGCGTTACGGCCAAAAGAGCCGACAAGAATTATCTTTTGACTTCGCAGGAAGTGAATGAAAAACTGGGCGCGTTGATAGTCCGGAAGCTCGGCAAAAAAGTTGACTTGGAAAATCCTGATTTAAACTGCTTTGTAGAAATAGTGTCGGATAGCGCGTTTTTGTATTTTGAGAAAGAAAAGGGGCCAGGCGGCTTGCCGGTCGGCACGGCGGGGAAAGTTTTGTCTTTGCTTTCCTCCGGCTTTGATTCGCCGGTGGCTTCCTGGCAGTTGATGCGGCGCGGGTGCCGGGTTGATTTTATTCATTTTCACAGCTACCCGCAGACATCCAAAGAGTCGCAGGAAAATGTGTGGGAGATCGTGAAAGTTTTGAATCAATATCAATTCTCGTCAAAACTTTTTTTGATTCCGTTTTTAGATATCCAAAAAAAAATTTCCGCCAAGTCGGAAGACGCCAGTCAGCGTGTGGTTCTATATCGACGCTTTATGATGAGAATCGCGGAGCAAATCGCAAAAAAAGAGGGATATGGCGCGTTAGTAACAGGCGATTCTCTCGGGCAAGTCGCTTCACAGACGCTGGAAAATATCGGCGTTATCTCGCAAGCGGCGCAAGTTCCGATATTCCGTCCGCTCATCGGAACCAATAAAGAAGATATCATAGACACCGCCCGTCAAATCGGCACATACGAAATTTCCTCGCGCCCCTATGACGATTGTTGTTCTTTGTTTCTCCCAGAACATCCCGAAACGCGGGCCAAGCTGGAAGTGATTTTGGAAATTGAAAATAAACTGGACGATGACAAACTAATAAGCGAAGCAGTTGGGGGGATGGAAGTTGTTGAGTAAATTGACATTCGTCTATTAATCGTCTATAATACGTCTATACCTAATACTTATATTTTCTATGTTTGATCCGAAATATACAATAACCAATAAACTACTTGGCAATATCAAGCGTATTGCCGAGATTATCACGGACTTGAATAGCAAAAGTTTCCCTCGGCTTGTTCTGGCAGAAATGGAAAAGCGGGCGCGGGAGATATCGGCTTTTTCTTCAACCAGCATTGAGGGCAATCCTCTGCCGCTCACCGATGTTAAGAGAATTTTAAAAAACAGGCCGGAAAATATTCGCGACAGCGAGAAAGAAGTTTTAAATTATAATAAGGCTTTGATCGAGCTTGATGGCTTGATTAAGATAAAAAAAATTGCAATTGATGCCGGCTTGATAATAAAAATCCAGAAAATTGTCACCGATGGATTAATTGAAAAATATCGCTGCGGTCATATTCGTCAGGAGCCGGTTTTCGTGAACGACCCGAAAACGCGCCGAACTATTTATTGGCCGCCTGACCACAAAGAGGTGCTGAAATTATTAAAAGAATTATTTCATTATTTGGAGATAAATTCAAAAACTATTGATCCGCTGATATTGGCCGGCATTTTTCATAAGCAGTTTGTCATTTTACATCCTTTTATTGACGGCAATGGCCGGACGGCGCGCCTTGCCGCCAAGGTATTGCTGGCGAAGATGGGGCTTAATACTTTCAATTTGTTCAGTTTTGAAAATTATTACAACAGAAATGTCGGGAGATATTTTTCCGCAGTTGGTTTGACCGGCAATTATTACGATATAAAAGATAAAATTGATTTTACGCCGTGGCTGGAGTATTTTACCGACGGCATAATTGATGAGTTATTGAGGGTGAAAAAAGAATTAGAAAGAGAGGCTGTTTCCCCCGATATCAAAGATCATCACAAAGTAATATTGGAATACATTAAAGAGAAAGGATATATTACCGACAAAGATTATTCAATGATGACTAAGCGAGCTAAACCGACAAGAAATCTTGATCTTAATAAACTGATTGACCTTGGGCTGATTGTTAGAATAGGCAGGGGAAAAGCCACTTATTATAAATTAAAGTAACGAGCTTTTGTCGGGATAAAATTTAAATTATAATTGAATTTATGGAAAACTTTGAAAAACACTTTTTGGAACAATACAAAGTTCAAGACAAATCAGAAGCCAAGGATGCGGCTAAAAGAAAAGAGATCCGCACCGGCGAAGAGGGGATTTTTGAAGATCGCTCAAAACGAATAGAGGCGTATATTGAGCGGTTGGAAGAGATTTTTACGCATCCGGATACGAAGACGAGGGAGCGGCGAACGGATATTTTCAAGGAAAAGTTTCTGTATCCGGCGGTGATCGTTAAAAATGAGAATTTCCCCGAAAGTTATTTTGAATATCAAAAACAGTTAGCCAAAGAGCGCGGAATGGGAGAGATTGAATTCAGCCCGGAAGACAAGCAAAAAGCCATAGCCGACACGCAGGAAGCGCAGAGGAAAAGCCTGGACGCTTGGATTGACCACCTCGCCGGCGATAATTGCCACTATCCCTCTGATATCAAGTATTTTGCGGCGCAGGGGATATTGAAAACGGGAAAGTTTGACGAAAAAGCATACCGTTTCAGCGACCGGGAAAAATCCACCACCGCCTCATTTCGCCAGATAGACCACGAAGCCCTTTCTATGGTGATGGGGGCATTGGAAGCTGTCCATCATCAGGGAGATACTGGCTCGTATCACTCCGAACTGCTTGACTTGATAAAAAGAAACAAAGATTTTGGCAGTATGTACGCCGAAGCGATGCGGTATCTGGATAAAGAAGCGAGTAAAGACAAGGCGCTTGAAATCACCGACGGGGAATGGCGCGTTTTCAAGCAAGACAGCGATCCGCGCGAGCTCGTCAATGCCTTTGCCGGAAAGCGCGCGTTTCTGTGTCTGGGAAACATAGGCGACGCGAGCGGGTATCTTAAACAAGGCGATGTGCAGGTGTATTTCTCCAACAACCGCGCCGGAGAGCCGGTCTGGCCGCGAGCCGCCATTGCCATAAAACCGGAGATGGGCGCCTATGAACTGCGCGGAACGTACAATCCCAATGAAGATATTGACCCGGAAATTGCCAAGACGGACATCATCAAGGAACGGTTGACAACGATTAAAAACGGCGAATCGTTTGCCAAGAAAGACGCGGATATGAGAAAAGTCACCGAACTGTATGAACGTTGTTTCAAGATTGACAAGAAAACAAAAGAAAAAACTTATCTTAACCCGGAGCTCACCAAAGACGACCTTGTTTTTCTCTATGAAATAGATTTGCCCATAGAGGGTTTTGGTTATCAAAAAGACCCGCGCGTCCAAGAGCTCCGCGCCCAAAGAAACCTTGAAGAAGACATGTCGATTATATTTGAATGCGCGAAAGACGAGATCGCGCGTACGCCCGACGATATCAATGGAAACACCAGGGCCTATGTCGGTCAGCTTGAACTGGGCATTTTCCAAAAATTTCCGGAGAATCTTGAACACATCTATACATCATTTCCTGAAGGCCGCATCCGCAAAGAAGAGATTGAGATCGGTGGGAAAAACGCGGAGGCGCTTATCAAAGAAATGAATGAGAAGCATATCAATATCGGCGGCTCCGCGATGGATATGCTAAAGAGCGAAGATTTTACCGTACTCAAAGAATCGGATTCGGAAATTCTCATCCGACTCAAAGTCGGAGATCTCGGTTTTCCCAAAAACAAATACCCGACAAAGGATGAAATTTACAGGCGTATTGAAGAATTGGGGTTGGAGCTCTGTCCGCCGGAAACCGGACCGTATTATCGTCTTAAATATTTGAATCAGCCGATGGGCGAGTGGTTTCAGATTGGCATGAAACAAATTATCGATCGCGACGGCTACCCGCGCAGTTTTTTCTATCTGGCACGGTATGAAGACGGCTTGTGGTTGCACGGCGATTGGATGTCTCCGGGCTATGAGTGGCGTCCTGACAATAAGTTTGTCTTCTGTCTCCGCAAGCCCGCCTAAGTTTTGGGACTGATTTCCCAAACTATGGAAGTTGAACTTCCATAATGCTATTGAAGTTGAACCTCAATAATATTTTGTCCAAAAATTTAGCGCGGATAAGGAAACTTAGAGTTTTTGAATCTTCGTGATTCTTAGGCTCGTCACTTTGGATTTTGACACTTTGAAATTTTGAGATTTTTGGTATTATATCTATGGCTTGGTTAATCGGGCGGTTACGGCTTCCCGAAGCTTTTCCAGTTGGCGCATATTGAGAGCGCAAAAGACAAGTTTATCAACAACTTGCCTTTTGCTTTTATATCTCACATATGATATATTGTTTTTATGAAGAACAAAGAACAGGTCCATCCTTCGCGTGAAGCTCCCGCCTACGCTAAAGCTTCGGCGGGCAAGTCGGAGGGTGCAACAAAAATCGGGAATTTTATCGCGGATTTACGGCATAAAAGAGGTTTGACGCAGGAGGAGTTTGCTAAGCTTTTGGGGACAAGCCAGAGCGCGGCGGCGCGGATGGAGAAAGGTGAGCAGAATTTCAGCACCGAGATGCTTTCCAAAATCAGCCGGGTTTTAAACAAAAACATCATCAGCTTGTCCGGCGAAGCGCTTAATCTGAAAATTGAAGGCGGTCGGAAACTTTCCGGCGCGGCGACGGTGAAAACTTCAAAAAACGCCGCCGTCGGGCTTCTTTGCGCCTCTCTTTTAAACTCCGGGAAAACCGTTCTTAAAAACATTCCACGAATTGAGGAGGTCAATAGGATAATAGAAGTACTTTTGAGCTTGGGCGTTTCTGTGAAGTGGATTGGCGAAGGCGATCTCGAAATTATTCCTCCTAAAAAGATCTATATTGAAAATATAAATGCGGCATCGGCCGCGCGCACGCGCAGTGTTTTAATGCTTCTAGGGCCACTGGTTCATCTTTTGGATAAATTCCAGATTCCTTATCCGGGCGGATGCAAACTTGGCACGCGCACGGTCCGCCCGCATCTTTTCGCGCTGGAAAAGCTGGGCGTGAATATTGCCGCTCATAAAGGGAATTATCATGTTTCATCAGGAAAATTACATCCGTCAAAAATCGTGCTTTACGAATCGGGCGACACGGTGACGGAAAACGCTTTAATGACGGCCGCCAAAGTTGATGGGGTGACTGTCATTAAATTCGCTTCAGCCAATTATCAGGTGCAGGATCTATGTTTCTTTTTAGAAAAATTGGGAGTGAAAATAGAAGGCATCGGCACGACCACTCTGGTTGTTCACGGAAAATCGGAAATCAACACGGCGGTTGAATATTCGCCGAGCGAAGATCCGATTGAAGCGATGCTTTTTTTGTCCATCGCGGCAACGACCAATTCATCAATCACGATTGAGCGGTGCCCGATAGATTTTCTAGAACTGGAATTGTTGAAGCTGGAAAAAATGGGGTTTAAGTATAAACTTTTAAAAAAGTATAAAGCGAGAAACGGGCGTACTGATCTGGTTGATATTCAAACACTTCCTTCAAAATTGAAAGCGTTGGAAGAGAAAATTTACGCCCGGCCGTTTCCCGGGCTTAACATTGATAACTTGCCGTTTTTCGTGCCTATAGCGACGCAGGCCAAAGGCCGGACGCTGATCCACGATTGGGTCTTTGAAAATCGGGCGATTTATTACACGGAGCTTGCCAAGCTTGGAGCGAATGTTATTCTGGCCGACCCGCACCGGGTATATATTGAAGGGCCGACTGAATTAAAACCGGCGGAGGTGGTTTGCCCACCCGCTTTGCGTCCGGCGGCGATTATTCTGGTCGCGATGCTCGCGGCCAAAGGCACTTCAATTTTGCGTAATGTTTATTCAATTAACCGGGGATATGAAGACTTATGCGCTCGCTTAAACAAACTTGGAGCCAAAATCCAGCCGCTTCGGGAATTCTAAATCTCAAAAATAAAAAAGTGACGGTAATGGGTATCAATCCGGAAGGGCGGGGCGTTCAGGACGCGGAGTTTTTGGCGCGCTATAGCGCGAAAGTTGTCGCTACTGATACAAAAAACGAGAAAGATCTCAAGGAAAGTGTCGCCCGGCTTAAAAAATACAAAAACATTTCATTCGCGCTAGGCGGGCACCGCTCCCGCGATTTTAAAAACAAAGATCTTATCATCCGTGCCGCCGGAGCGCCGCCTGATTCAATTTATTTGAAAGAAGCGAAAAAAAACGGCATTGAGATTAAAACGGACGAGACGCTTTTTTTAAAACTGGCTCCGAAAATTATTTTGGTCGGTGTTACAGGGACAAAAGGCAAGTCAACCGTTACGCATCTGATTTACGAAGTATTGAAGCAGGCGAAACGGAGAGTGTTTCTCGCCGGCAA
>Ga0209518_1004766_pt1 | contig 10676 bp, 13 predicted proteins | sample RifGroB1_FD_183993 | JGI IMG/M metagenome (GOLD analysis project Ga0209518, IMG submission 183993) | Groundwater microbial communities from Rifle, Colorado, USA - Groundwater B1 (SPAdes) (version 2) | ecosystem: Environmental > Aquatic > Deep subsurface > Groundwater | place: Rifle, Colorado... | reverse complement strand
GAATGTGCAGGAGAGCTTGAAGGATGTCCGTCCCTTGCTCAGCGGACTGGATGAGAAGGTGTTGAGGAAGGTGGAGATGGCTGGAGCAGCGGGAGTTGGTAGGGGGAGGATACATGAGCAGATAGGAGGGAAGGTGAAGTCGGGGGAGCTGCGGCAGAGCATTGATAATCTGGTGAGTTTGAGGAGGCTAGGCGTGAACAAAGAGGGGCGGTATGTGCTGGCGCAGAGGGCAGCGTGAGTACGGAGCAGGGTGGGCACCCAGGGTTTTATGCGCTGACTGAGGAGGAGGTGAAGCTGCACGCAGCTAAGAACAGGGATTATGCGCAGGGGGGCGACCCCCTGGGGAACTTTAACAGGGTGGCGGCGATACTGGCGCTGTATCCTGGGTTGGAGTTGGCCAAGCCGGAGACTGTGGCAGTGGTGTATATGCTGAAGCAGTTAGACGCGGCAATGTGGATGTTGGCGCAGGGGTATGAGGGAAGGGTTGAGGGTGTGGATAGCAGGTTGAGGGATGTGCATGTGTATGCTAAGTTGGTGAGGATTCTGCATGCTGCGCGGCTGTCAGGCTATATCCAACCACGCGAGATAACTTGAATCCCCCCGTGGGCGTGAGGACTGTGCCCCGCTGCTCGGTTGGGTGTATGATGTTGTGGTGCCACTGGCGCAGGGCAAGGGCGGGGTGCAGGTATGTGCGGGCAGGAACAGGGTGGCGGGACAGGCTGACAGGGCTGTTGACAACGCCTAGGCTGGGTGTATAATGTGATGTGGAGGAGGCGAGATAGAATGAGTTAGAGCAGACAGGGTTATCTATGGGGGCAAGCACGGCACGGCTAAAATAGTTAGAGGAGGATAGAAAAAGTGGTAGATGAACAAGCTGCGTATGACCCGTTTGACCCGACTACGTATGTTAAGGGGGGTCTGCGCGGGGTGCTGGAATGTGTGGGGACAGTTACGGGTGTGTACTACGGGGACGGCATGGAAACCTATAAGTACCCCAACATCGTGTATGTCCTGGAGCTGGGGGACACGGAAGTCCTGAAGCATGAGGATGAGACACAGGTTGGGCCGCTGGGCGATTACAGCGTGTTGTACCCGTTCGGCAAAGAGGGCAAAAAGTTGCAGCCAGGAAGTGTGCCGGAGATAGTCATCAAGACCTTTGAGGGTCTGGGACTGGTGATGACAGTGGACGGCAGCGGGCTGATTGGCAAGAGGTTGAGGTTTCAGGAGAAGCTGCTCAAGACCACGTTCTTTGCCAAGGAAAACAAGACGGTGGAGACGAAACGGCTTGTGCCTGTGGAGATTGTGGGGGCTGCGAAAGCCCAGGCAGCGAAGGCTAAGACACCAACGAAGGCAGGGGCTAAGACCCCAGTAGCGACAGGGGCTGCGCCTGCTGTGGGGGCGATTCCAGCGGAGCTGGCAGCGCTGGCCGCGGAGAGTGAAGATGCAGCCAGCTTCAAGCAACAAGCGTTGCTGAAGCACGGCAAGGCTGTGAGAGCTACGGGGCTGTTTAAGGCGGTGATTGACGGGAGCCTGTACGAGAAGCTGTTGACACAGGGACAGTAAGAGGCTGACGGGGGGATTCAGGCAAGCTCTGCTTGGCCCCCCGCAGTAGTTTGGAGGAGGTACAATGGAGGCGAAACTCAGTAAAGCACGGGAATCTGTGGTTACGGTGCGGATGTCGCTGGAAGAGGCGCAGACTGTCGCCGCAGCTGCGGCGGGAATAAACATACTGCAGGGGCTGCGTGAGGCGCTGACAGAGGCGTTGAGGAGTGCGGCAGAATGAGCTTACCTGAATCCCCCCGTAAAATCAAAGCTCCGCGCAGAGAGCTGGTGCTCAGCTCGATGCGCGACCCATACAGCCCGTGGGGAGAAACACAGAGACGGCGGGCAGCGTGGGCGGCTGAGGCTATGAGCAGGATGGGCAGGGCTACGCATCTGCGTGGGCTGCACTACTGGTTGGTGAGCCAGGCTGTTCCGCGCAATGCAGAGGGACAGCCCTATGGGAATACAGAGCAGGCATGGGACTACCTGGCAATGGCAGTTATGTGGGCCAAGTATCAGGGGATTGGCGATTGGAAGCAGTTCAGGGATAAGAAACATCCTGAGCCGCTGGGGTTCCTGGATTATGAGCCTTTTCAGCCTGGTATAGAGGACAAACAGCCCGCGCCGTTGGTTATCAAAGACCTGGCGCTGCTGGCGGCTGAGCGCGTGCTGCGCGGCAGTGTGCCGCAGTTCAGCACACATGGGCTGCAGGCACACACGCTGGTTGTGTTCTGCGAGAAGAACACGATGAATGAGGTGATTAGGCCAGAGGTGAGCAGGGTGGATGGGATGTTCCAGCCGCTTGTGGGAGAGGCTAGTTTGGAGCGAGTCAGGAAGGTTGTGGAGTTGGCGGCAGGCGTTGGCAAGCCGCTGAGGGTGTTCTACGTTAGCGATTTTGACCCCAGCGGGAAGCAGATGCCTGTCAGTGTAGCCAGGAAGATGGAGTTCTTTGGGCAACAGGAGGGGCTGGCGGATATTAAGCTGATGCCGATTGCCCTGACGTACGAGCAGGTGCAACAGTACAGGTTGCCTGGGGTTCCTACGAAGCCGCTGGACAGCCGGGCGGCTGGGTTCAAAGAGGTGTATGGAGATAGGGCGACAGAGCTGGACGCGCTGGAGGCGATACATCCTGGGGAGCTGCGCCGCATTGTACGGGCTGCGCTGGCTCCGTTTTACAGCTTCGCGGTTGTGGATAGGGTCAGGGAGGAGAACCGGAGGATTACGGCCAGGCTGGAGCCGATTATTCGCGGGGCGCTGGAGGGGATTGGCGCGGCTGTGGCAGATTTGACGCTTGAGTTGCCGCTGCTGCACGCGGAGACGGAGTTTGTGCCGCAGCGAGCACAGGAGGCGGCGGGGCAGGTGGTGTGGCTGCTGGATTCAAAAAGAAATGAAGAGGAACAGTTGGCCGAGTATAGACGGTACAAAGCAGAGCAATGAACGGGGAGAACCTGAATCCCCCCGTTAGAGAGGAGAATAGAGGATGGAAGTAGTTGAGGCCCCTGAGCTGAGAGCGCTGGTATTCAGGAGGTTTGAGCAGCGGAGCGCGGAGAACAGGAAGCCTGGGATACACGCCAGCGACCTGGATTTGTGCCTGGGCAAGGCATACTACAAAAAGACTGCTCCGCTGCCTGTGGGGGAGAGCCTGCTGGTGAAGTTCATGCTGGGATATGCGTTCCAGTACTATATTCTGGGTGAGGCTGAGGAAGTGGGTGAGAAGGACGGCATCATCTTCAGCGTGGATGCGCCGTTCGCCGATGCCAAGGCTTTCGTAGAGTTCAAAAGCACTGCGATGTGGTATGAGACAAAGGCACGCGGCAGGTTCTCACCAGAGCAGATGGAACATTGGGTGCGGAGGGCCAAGCTGTATTGCTACGCTAGGGGTGCGTTGTTCTGCGGGATTGTGGTTGTGTTCTACGCACAGCGCGTGCCCGACTTGAAGGCGTGGTGGCTCACGTTCACGAAGGCAGAGCTGGACGCAGCCTGGGCTGAGGCACAGGACAGGAAGGGTGTGCTGGAGAAGGCGTTGGAGCTGGGTGAATATCCTGGGACTGACTTCCATGCACCGTGGGAGTGTGAGCTGTGCGAGAACAATGTGCCTAGCAGATGCTTTGGCACACGGGCGAGCGCACCGCCGCGCAAAGAAAGGGAGAGCTGAGTTGGTAATTTATGTCGCTACGCCATATGGCCGCAGGAACGGGAATAGCGTGGAGAAGTGCGAACGGAATGTACAGGCGGCGGCAAAGGTGGCTGCACAGTTGGTCCGATTGGGGCATACACCATTTGTGCCGAATCTCTGGCACTACGTTCATTTGCACGCACCCGAAGTGGGCGAGGCTTGGTGGATGGAGCTGTGCCTGGATATGTTGTCCAGGTGCGATGTACTGCTCAGGGTGGCAGGGTACAGCAGGGGGGCCGATGAAGAGACACAACAGGCTAAAAGGCTGGGGATACCCTGGGTGAGCTGCGGCACAGACGCAGACAGCGTAACGCAGGCAGTTGAGCTGCTTGTGCTGGCGCACACAGAGAATATGAGAAGGGAGAAAGTTGGAAAGATTAGGACTGGCTGAGCTGAAGCTGCGCGAGAAGCTGCTGCTGTTCGGGGAGTTCGGGACCAGCAAGACGTACAGCTTGTTGAATATTGTGCTGGCTAATCCGGACAGGGTGTGTTTTGTGATTGACCCTGATGATGGCGTGGCTAAGGTTGCGCTGGAGCTGCTGGGTGTTGACCCCGACAGCATGAGTCCAGAGGAGGGGCTGGCAGCGATAGCAGAGGGATTCCCTAACCTGGAATATAGGTTGGCGACTGACTGGGAGCAGGTACACGCTGCGTTTACTGATGCCCACCAGGGGTTGCAGGCGGGGGACTGGCTCATGTTTGAGCAGCTTGGGAAGCTGTGGGAAATGGCTGCAAACTATTACAGCAAAGAGACGTTCAACATTCCTGCACTCCAGAAGCTAATGGATGCGAGGAAAACGGAGGCCAAAGGCAAGGCTGCGGTGGCAAAGATGCGGGCTGAGGGGAAGAATGTAGAGGAGAAGGGGCAGATGTTGCCAGGAGGGTTTGAGCCAGGGGATTGGGTGCCTATTAAGCAACTGCATAACCAGCTTGTGATGGACTTGGCCCTCGCCAGGGGCGTGTACAATGTAGCGGCCACGACTGCGGTGAAGGATATACTGCCGCAGGAACGCCAGACAGTCAGCCTGTTCCAGCGCAGCTTTCTGGAGCTGTTCGGGCCGACAGGAGCCAAGCCCGAGGGTGAGAAACACAACCTCTACAGGTATGATACGGTTGTGGCGATGCGTAAGACAGTTGTGCAGGGGGAGATTAAGTATGAGGCTGGACTGGTGCGGGATAGAGGGCACAGGTTGGGGAGGATTGTCTGGATTGATATGACGGATAAGGGGTTCTGGGCTGCATACCAGGAGTACAGGGCTGAACAGAGAGGAGAGGGCAGTGGCGAAGCAGAAACAGAAGCAGGATAGCCAGCCTATGTCTAGGGTTGCTCTGGAGGTTAACCTGAATCCCCCCGCAGGAGGCGAGGTGCTGCGGCTGGCTGAGGCGTTGGACTTGGTGTTGCGGTACGTGGAGGTTTACAGGACGCAGCTATACAATAATTTGTTTCAGGCGGTAGCGAATAGGGCACAGGAAGCTGTGCCGCCTGTGTGGGAGATTGATATTAAGATGTTCCTGCGAACGGGACAGCCTGTGGATGAGGAACATCCGGCAGAGTTTACCTATACTACGCTGGAGCTGACCCCCGCTTGGCTGGAGCGGCTAAAGGCTGCTACTCCAGTTTTGGTAGAGAAGAAACAACAGCCATGGTTATTGTAGATTCACGCGAACCTCTGGAGCTGAAAGAATGGGTACCCAGGATGTTCCAAGCACACAACATTGAGGCGGCTGTGCAGGCTCTGGACGGGGGGGACTTTGCGCTGCTATTGCCTGAGCTGAATGTAGGGGTGAGCCGCAAGACGTTGGGGGACTTTGTGAGCAGCCTCTACGGAGGCAACCTGGAGACTGACCTGGCAAAAATGGAGCCGTTGTATGGTCAACGGATACTGTTGCTGGAGGGTAGCTACGCTGCTGAGCGGGGCGAAATCCCTGCGGGATTTCTGCCTGCTGAGGTGCAGAGGGTCTTTGATGCCAAGTCGGGCAGAGAGTTCCTGACCACGCAGCGGTTTGCCAATGTGCTCTTGGCTATACAGCGGCATGAGGTTGAGCTGGTGCTGAGTCCCAGCCTTGCCGCGACACCAGGGGTGTTGCTGGGGTTGTATCGCTACCTCAGCAACCCTAGCCACAGGTTTTTGAACAGACTGCCCAAGCAGGAGCGGGTCAAGGGCAGGGAGCAGATTGAGGCGGTCATGGGGCTGTGCAGAGTGCCACAGGATGTGGCTGAGACGATGCTCGCGCAGTTCAAGACACTGCCTGGGCTGTTGCGTGTGCTGCTGTTGAGTCCTGGGATGCGGAAGGTGGAGTTGGAGGGAGTGCGGGGGCTGGGGCCAAAGAGGATTGCAGAGATTGAGCTGGTGCTGGGTGCAGGACTGTAGCTGCGGGCTGGCTGGGGGCTGCGTGCAGGCAGTCGGGCCGGGCCGCGCCAGGGTTGCTTTGGTCGGCGAGGCTCCTGGCTATGAGGAGCAGCAGGCTGGTGTGCCGTTTGTAGGAGCGGCGGGTAGGGAACTGGAGAAGCTGCTGGGGTTGGCTGGACTGAGCATGGCTGAAGTGTGGTTGACCAACGTGGTCATGCGAAGGCCAGGGCCAGGCAAGAACCGCAGACCGACACCGGAGGAGGTGAAAGCGTGTCTGCCGAGACTGCTGGCTGAGCTGGACAGGGTACAGCCTGAGATTGTGGTGCTGCTTGGGGATACTCCGGTTCACGCGTTTTTCCCAAAGATAAAGCTGAGTGCTAACATAGGCAGTATGCTGGAACAGGATGACAGGAAGTATGTGGTCAGCTACCATCCGGCTGCTAAGTTTTACGCGCCACGTCTGAGTAAAGACCTGGAGGCAGTATTCACGGGGTTGCGCCGCTTCATGGCTGAAGGCTACGGGGGGATTCAGGTAAGCTCTGTTGACCCTGCTGGCCCGATAGCGATAGATACTGAGACTGAGCCGGACAGTTCGGGACGCTGGCGGGTGTTTTGTGTGGGGACAGCCACAGCGGGGGGAGTCGCGGTTACGCCGCTGCCTGCTGAGCGATTGAATACGCCGAGGCTGCATGTGTTCCACAACGCCAGCTATGACTTGAAGATGCTGCGCAGTGAGGGTGTGGACATAGCTGCGATGCCTTTTGAGGATACTATCCTGCTCGCTCACCTGCTTGGGTTGCCAAAGGGCCTGAAGCAGCTCAGCTTTACTGCGTTGGGTAGGCCGCTCAACAACCTGGATGAGATACTGGGGAAGGGGGCAGAGCGGGTCAAGATGGCCGAGCGCCGCGATGAAGTGGAGCACTACTGCGGTGAGGATGCCAGGGCTACGTTGGACCTGTGGCGGTTGCTTTTGCCACGGCTGAGCGCGGGGGCGGAGTGGGTGTACAGGAACATTGACCTGCCGTTTATCCCGCTGTTGGTGCGGATGGAAGAGCAGGGGTTGCTGGTGGACAAGCCTGGGCTGGAGAAGCTGCGTGGGCAGTTGCTTACAGCTATGGGAAGGCAGCTACGGGTGCTGGAGGGTTATGGCATTGACAGCCTCAACAAGCCAGACCAGCTACGCAGGCTACTGGAAGGTCTGGGCGTGGCGACCAGAGGCCGCACAAAGAAAAAACAGCTCATGCAGGTTGACGAGGACAACCTGAAAGAGCTGCTGCGCAGGGAACCAGAGCTGGAGCCGCTGCTGAGGACTGTGCTGCGGGGGAGGGCAGCGGCGAAGCTGCTCAGCACGTATGTTGAGCCGTGGCTGGCTGCGCCTGGGGACAGAATTCACCCCGACTATAATATCACGGGCACGGTAACGGGTCGGCTCAGCAGCAGCCACCCCAATGGACAGAACATACCGCACCCATTGTTGCGGTACATAATGGCCCCGCCTGGATATGTGTTTGTGGAACCTGACGCGATTCAGCTTGAGATGATGGTAATGGCGTGGCTCAGCGGCGACCCAGCTATGCTGAAGCTGCTGCGGGAGGGGCATGACTTCCACACCGCCACAGCGATGGTGCTGTTCAATACAAAGCAGCCGAGCACGCAGCAACGGTATGAGGCCAAAACTGTGAACTTTGCTATGGCTTACGGGGGCGGGCCTGGCGTTATAGTGGAGAAGAGCGATGGCAGGATTGGGTGGAAGCAGGCGACTGAGCTACGCGGCAACTACTTCAAAAGGTTTGCGCGGTTGGCTGAGTGGGTGGAGCAGACACAGCGGGCTGCGTGGGCGAGCAAAAGTGTGAGCAACTTTTTCGGACGGCCCCGCCGCATCTATGAACTGGAGAGCCGCGACAAACAGACGATTGAGGCGGGGCTGCGTGAGGCCGTTAACACGGCTGTGCAGGGGGCGGCGGGGGATGCGGTGAAGTTGGTTATGGTGAGGGCTGAGCAGGAGATACTGGCAGCGGGAGGGCACATTATTGCGCAGGTGCACGACAGCTTCCCGCTGCTGTTGCCCGAGGGCAGTCCGCTGTTGCCTGATTTGGCGTGGCTGCTGGCGGGGGAGCTGCGGGCTGCGCTGCCTGGCGAGGTTCCGTTCGGGTTTGAGGTTACAGTGAGCAGGCGCTGGAAAGGAGAAGCAATTGCGAAGTGGACAGCCAGATAACCTGAATCCCCCCGTGAGGATAGCGTGAGTAGTATAGATGACGACAGGCTAGCCGCGCGGCTGAGGGCCGCTAAGGTGAAGTTCGTCTATGAGCCAGCGGAAATAAATCCCAGGGTGGGTGTGCGCGCACCTTTCGTGGATGAACGCAACCGCGTGCTGTATGGGTTCAGAGACGAAGCGACTCCGTATGACGCGATGTTGGCTGAGGGACAGGGCTGGAATCTGATTCTAGTGGACAGAGAGGAGTTGGACTAGGTGGAAACACTGCAGATTGAGGTAACTGGAAAAAAGTCTCTCGTCTTACCGTGGGAGGAGGTGCAGATAATGCCTTTGGGTGATATTCACCTGGGGCAGCAGGGAGTGGACACTGATAGGCTGCGCCTCTACATTGAGTGGGGACTGAAGCAAGGCAACGTCTATTTCCTGGGGATGGGCGACTACCTGGACGTGATGTCGCCCAGCAACCGCCACGCATATCGCTCGGCTAGGCTGTATGAGAGCGCCAGGGCTGCCATGGAAGAACAGGCAGCGCGGTTGGTGGGGCAGTTCTTGGAGTTGGTCAAGGGCAGTGAAGGCAGGTGGCTCGGGCTGCTCGGGGGGCATCATATGTTTGAGTTTGAGGATGGCACGACCAGCGATACCAGGATTGCTCAGGCACTCAAGACGAGCTACCTGGGGAGCTGCGCGATGCTGGGGCTGACATTTGCTAGGAAGACGGGGCAGCACACCAGCGCCAATCATCGCTGTGTGGTGTGGTGTCATCACGGGGCGGGTGGTGGGCTGACCCCGCACAGTCCGCTGCTGCGGCTTGCCTATGTCATGCGGGACTTTGAAGCTGATATTTACCTTATTGGGCATCAGCACAAGAAGCCCACGCTGAAGCAGCCACGCATCTATATGTCTGACCATGCACCGTATAGGCTTGTAGCGAAGAACAAGATTCTGGCTGGCACGGGGGGGTTCTTTGAGGGTTATTACCAGGGCAACAGGACATTGGGTGGACGGGCTGAGGGTAGCTACGTGGAACAACACCTGCTGCCGCCGACTGCGCTGGGAGGGGTGCTGCTGAAGATTCGGCCTGTGCACAACGGGGGGAAGAATGACCGTCTGGATTTGAATGTTGAGGTATGAAACTTGACCTTACCAGGGTTTTCGGAAGTCCGAGAGGAGTAAGTATGAAGATTAGAGTGGTGCTGCGGCCCTATACTGGCGTTGGGGCAATCGCGGGGCCGTGGCTAAGTACTGTGCTTGTCGGCGGGACTGAGTTTGTGCTGCTGTCTAAGGCCACTGCGGATATGCAGGGCGGAGAGCATGTGGGGGAAATGACCTACACCCCCGTGCCGCAGATACGGGTGCTGGCTGGCACGCACAACCCCAGCACAGTCATACACGAATGGATGGAGGCGGTGCTGATGGAGATGGGGCTGCAGGGCAAGGTGGAGCACCAGGCAATCTCGGCGGTTAGCAGTCTGCTGGTGCAGCTACTTGGGCAGCTGGGGGTGAGCTTGGAGATTGAACACGAACCTGAATCCTCCCGTTAAACCTGGACTAGTGTGAGCTGTGCGGTGTAGCTGCCCTCATGCTCCCGCACAGCCAAACCCTGCACGTCCATACGCAGGACTGCGCCGCTGCGCCAGGACAGCTCTAGCAGCTCTCCCTGGCGCACCCAATCTTCCAGCAGACCCAGGACTTCTTCCTGGGATGTGCTCAGCCCTGCGGCAGTGGCGCGGATGTCAATTTCAGCCGAGACAGAGAGTAAGGATTCACCCAGGCGGTTTGTGCCCAGGATAGGGTAATGCAGCACAGGTGTGTTGGTATTGGTTGCGCCGCGCCGCAGGATAGCTCGGAGCTGGATGGTCCTGGCGCGGCGGATGTTGGACGGGAGCCAGAGCCGCTGTCCTGCTTCACTCATTACTCCGATTAGTTTATCCGGCGCGTCTCCATTCAGCCCTGCCCACCATTCTATTTCTTCTGTGCCCTGATTAAGGCTGCGCGCATACTGAGATAGATAGTGGAAGTTGGCGAGCATTTCGGGGCTGTCTCCGCCGAAGATGGGGTAGTCAATGTAGCCACTGGCTGCGTAGGTTGCGCCGCTTATTTCCAGGGGATTGGTGTGGTAGTTTTTGAGGTAGCTGTATGTGCCTGCGGTGGGGCTGAAGATGATTGCGGGTTGGGTTGTGCCGATGACTGCGAGCTGGTCTAGCTGTATAGAGCTGGCGGTGGTATAGAGGCAATGCCAGCCTGTTCCGTCAAAGGCATAGATAGCGCTATTTGTGCCCTTGACCCAGGCATACAGTGTGTAGCGGTCAGGCAGCAGCGCGGTTATGTCTCCGATGTAGTCTGCGGGCAGTCCTTCTCCACTGTCCAACCCCACAGGGATAACAAGTCCTGT
>Ga0209518_1004765_pt1 | contig 10682 bp, 8 predicted proteins | sample RifGroB1_FD_183993 | JGI IMG/M metagenome (GOLD analysis project Ga0209518, IMG submission 183993) | Groundwater microbial communities from Rifle, Colorado, USA - Groundwater B1 (SPAdes) (version 2) | ecosystem: Environmental > Aquatic > Deep subsurface > Groundwater | place: Rifle, Colorado... | reverse complement strand
ATCGATTGTGCTTGCTGTACCTGTTCCTATAGATACTCCACCTCCTCCTGAATCAATTACCAAGTCTCCAGGGGATAGGAGCGTATTTCCTCCAATACTTAAGTCGTTATTAACTGTAGTTGTGCCTGTCGCAGCAGCAATTGAGACAGTAGGAGAAGAGGTGGCAAAATTAAAAGTGCTCGAAGTTGAAGTGATATCTCCGCCGTCTATTGCTAAATCCGCATCAATAATTACATCCTCGGCAAATTGAGCCTCCACATTTACATTAAAGACGGAAACTCCTTCAGCTGTACTTTGGGCAAGAACTTGGGCCTTTTCTGGGGCTACTTGGGTTATTTTTATAGAGTCTTTTTTAGCTAAAGAGTTTACTATCTTGCCTGCAAAATTTTTTGTATTACCAATTTGGCTTATTACAAGAAGAGTTAGACAAAATAAAGCAAAACGCAAAAATATTTTTTTACTGGGTCTTATAGCTTTATGTTCATAAATAGGCTCAGTTGTAGTGATAATGTTTTCCGCAATAGGTGCGTCTATTTTCGTCATAGCAGACTCTGCCTCGATTATTGAAGATTCAAACTTGGCAACTTTAGGTTTACCTGCTGATTTTATATGCTGAAGGTAAGAAAGATTATATCTTCTGTGGCCACCTTCTGTACGTAGGGAAGTAATAATACCGGAATCTTCCCATCTGCGCAAAGTCTTAGTAGAAACACGAAGATACTTAGCAGCTTGTTGAATAGTGAGCAGGTTTTTCATAATCTTAGACATTGAAGTTATACAGTTGAACTTAAATGTCCATATTTATTAAGACAAAAAAATAACCTTCTGTCAAGGTGGATTATTTAACGTATTTTCGTATAAAGTTAGCTTTTGTTAAGTAAATATGATGTCTAACTAGGTTTATAGCTTCAAAGTTGTAATAAGAAGAATTTGGGTAGACTAAATCGTTAATTATTTATCGCTAATAAAGCGTTTGTAAGTGTTACATTATTAGCTTTATATGAGACATTTTGTTTAAGAATTTATTTTCCGCAGATGAATTTTTAATAAACGCAGGATTTCTAAAGCTAAATATTTAATATAATATATATTATACCCTATATTTATAAACCGTTGCTATTTGATTTTTTAAGCTAACCTTCATACTATTAGGATATGATTAAATTATTATTAAACACAGTCTTTTTTGTTTGCTTTGGTGTTGCGAGTGTGGCTAATGCTCAGGAAACTTCTACCGGTGTTTCAATACCTGTTCTTTTAGAGGAGCAGGCTGATAATGGCTCAGTAATATGTAGTCAACAGGGCGGAACCGGTTATAAGCTTTGCGATAGCAACTACGCTTCTTCAGTATTAGGTGTTGTTACAGCAAAACCGGCAGTATCTTTGGGTGAGTTGACCTTAGATAATGAATTTTTTGTAATAACTTCAGGAATCGCGGAAATCAGAATAAGCAGTTTTAATGGTAATATAGCTGAAGGAGATTTGTTATCAACCTCAACTGTTAAGGGGGTTGCTCAAAAAGCTAGTAAAAATGGTTTTGTTTTAGGTAGTGCTTTAACCGCATATAACGCGGATAATTTAGAGGACATAGGCACGGTGTTTGTTTCGATTAATATTCACCAAACAACAGGTTTTACTGATGTACGTACTAATTTATTTGAAATATTAAGAGAAGGATTAGCTGCGGCAGTGCTTACTCCACTGGCCGCGCTGAGATATCTATTGGCTGCAATAGTTGTTGTAAGCTCGTTTGTACTTGCTTTTGTTTATTTTGGTAAGCTTGCAAAAGCTGGTATTGAAGGCATTGCCAGAAACCCTTTGGCTCATAGAACAATAGAGCTTACCGTAATATTTCATTTAGTCATTACACTTGCAATATTTTTAGTAGGGCTAGGGGTAGCTTATCTAATTTTAGTATTATGAAATTTAATTTAAAATCAATTTTTAATAGGAAGCCAACTATTTTAAATACAAAAGGCAAAATTGCCCCTACTGTACTTCTTATTTTAGATGGTTATGGTATTGCCCCGCCATCACACGGCAATGCTGTTGTATTAGCAGGAACCCCCGTTATGGATTCCCTTATGTCCTTGTATCCCCATGGCAAGCTCGTGGCCTCAGGAGAAGCAGTAGGACTGCCGGCTACTGAAGTTGGCAATACTGAAGTGGGTCATATTACCATGGGAGCCGGAAGAGTAATGTTCCAAGGTTTAAAAAGAATTAATAATGATATAGAAAGTAGGATTTTTTATGATAATGATGCATTTATTAAAGCCGTTAATCATGCAAGGCAAAATAATAGCGATATTCATTTGATGGGTCTTGCAGGGCAGGGGCAAGTACATGCGTCTGTGGATCATTTGTATGCGATCTTGCAAATAATGAAGAATCAGAATTTTACCAGAGTGTATCTGCATTTATTTACAGACGGACGCGATTCCCCACCCAGAGATTCGCTGAATCTTGTTGCATCAGTAAAGCAAAAGTTACAAGAAATCGGTATTGGACAGATCGCGAGCATTTCAGGCAGATATTATGCAATGGACCGCGACTTTAGATGGGAAAGAACCGAAAAAGTTTATAAGGCTTTAACAGAAGGGGTGGGACAGTCAGCCCAAGACGCACAAGATGCTATAAAGAACGCTTATGCAAATAATAAAACTGATGAATTTATTGACCCTACTGTAATACTTTCAAATAATCTTCCTGTTGCTTTAGTTAAAGATAACGATGCTGTAATTTTTTACAACTACAGAATCGACAGGCCGCGTCAGTTAACAATGGCATTTACTATGGACAAATTTGAGTCTTTAAAATCTTTTGAATTTGCACACACTACTGATCCGAACCTAAAGAAAGGGGAAGCAAAATTTTCGCAAACTTTTAATAGAAACAAGAGGCTTAAAAATATTTTTTTTGTGACCATGACAGAGTATCAAAATAAGATTCCGGTATCTGCTGTTGCTTTCCCTCCCCAGCAAGTGGCAGATCCTTTAAGCTTTATTATTTCTGCTAAGGGATTACTTCAAATGCATATGGCCGAATCTGAAAAGGAGAGGTTTGTCACATATTATTTTGATGGACTTCGGGAACAAGCTTTTCCAGGGGAAGATTACACGATAGTACCTTCACCAAAGGTGGCTACCTATGACAGAAAACCGGAAATGTCTCTGTCAAAATTAATAGAAGATTTTAAGAACGTGGTAAATCTATCTAAATATCATTTTATAGTACTTAATATTGCAAACCCCGACATGGTAGCTCATAGCGGGAACCTTCAGGCGACAATTAAGGCGATAAAAATAGTCGATGCTGCTGTGGGGGAAATTACTGAGCATGTTTTGGCATATAATGGCACGCTTTTAATTACAGGAGACCATGGAAACGCAGAAGAATTAGTAACATTTCCGAGCACTTCCTTTTTCTTTACAAGTTCTCAGGGCAGTACAAACACAGACCATTCCAGCAATCCTGTCCCCCTAGTTGTGGTCAAAAACAGCCTTAAAGGTAAAGCGATTGAATTTTCCGGAGGCTCACTGGTTGATATTGCACCCACTATTCTTGCTATTATGAATATACCCGTGCCAATTAGTATGACCGGAAGAAATTTGTTTGCTGAGAAATATTCATTTAATACAAATTTGTTTGCATCTTAAATTATGTTAGAACCAATTATTTTTTATTCTGTAATCGCTGCAGTTTCTATTTTAGCAGTCTGTCTAGGCTTTATTTCTTTGCTTTTTAAGCGGAACATGGATAAATTTTATGCCCTGGTTGATGAGGAGGTCCATATGCGCGGTATACATCTTAAAGCGAATGAATATTTGCAAGCAGCTTCAACTCAAGCAAATCAAATTATTGCTAGTGCTACAACGTTTTCAAATCAGGAAAAAGCAAACTTACAAGAAAGTATCAGAAAATCATCGAGCACTCAAGCAGAGCAATATGCTAGTGTTTTAAACGAGCTAGTGCGTTTGCTTAGAGAAGATACTGCTGGGCAAATAAATAATTTTCATGCTCAGCTTTTAAAACAAGTTAGTGAAACGGAAAATTTAATGAAGTCAGAGGCGGATAAACAGATACAAGAATATAAAAAGATATGGTTTGAAAAAATTGATAGTTCCATGATCGAAATAGTACAAAATGCATCAAAGGAAATATTAGGAAAACAAATTTCTCTTAGCGATCATGAAGATTATGTAATAAAGGTACTTGAACGAAGCAAATCCACCCATGTCTTCTAATAATGCCTTAAGTCAAATTAAAACGAAAGAGGAGTTAGATTCTTTTAAAGAGGGCATAAATGCTTTGATTGCGGCTTCTTTTAAAGTTGACAAAGAAAAGTTTGCGAATGTTTTAAAACAAAGTTTTGATCAGAACCAGGCAGGGATAATAGAACAAGAAATTAAAGGGATAGACAGCGCAGAACTGGTTGATAATTCCTTGCGTGAGTTATTAAAAAATATAAATCAAATAGAAGAGGTAAAGCTTTTGTTAGCCTTTAGTCCTAAACTCGCTTTTATCGAAAGGCTTTCTTTTTGGTTCAAAAATCAGTTTGGTCAAAACACGATGCTTGATATATCGGTAGACCCTGCAATTTTGGGAGGTACTATTGTTGCCTACAAGGGAAAATATATTGATTTAAGTCTAGCAAAAGAACTAGATGAGTATTTCATAAAAAATCATGACAAAATCAAGTCAAAATTTTGAGCATTATCTTGAAAAGACCGGGGAGGTTGGCTTTGTAGAGCAAGTCTTCCCATCTCTTATTTATGCCAGTGGACTTCCGGGTGTTCATCCTTCAGAGCTGGTCATGTTTGAATCCGGGGAAATAGGTCAGGTGTTATCCATCAATTTAAAATATGTTGAAGTACTCGTTTTTTCACCGGCCTATATGAAGGTAGGTACTAGAATTGCCCGTACAGATGATTTTGTTAGTGTGTCAGCGGGGAGTGGACTACTCGGAACTGTGGTTAACCCTTTTGGAGTCCCCTATGGCTTCTCTAAACGTGTTTTGGGGCCAGTAGAAAATAGATACTTAGACCTAATACCATCTGGGATAAATGACAGGGTTAACATCAAGGATCCTCTTGAAACCGGAATATCGGTTGTTGACTTGATTGTTCCGCTTGGCAAAGGACAGCGCGAGCTTGTAATTGGGGACCGCAAAAGCGGTAAATCTGTTTTTTTACTTCAGGCATTGTTTAATCAAGCAGTCAAGGGCGAGGTTTGTATATATTGCTTGGTGGGCAAGCGGCAGTCGGATATAATGCATGTTAATAAATACGTTAAAGAAAAAGGTGTTGCAAAACAAACAATTATCATGGCCTCCTCTGCTTCAGATTCACCTGGGTTAATATTTTTAACACCATACGCCGCAATGACAATAGCAGAATATTTTAGAGATCAAGGCAAAAATGTAGTACTTATCTTGGATGACTTAACCACCCATGCTGCGGTTTACCGGGAAATTGCACTTTTGGCCAGGAGGTTTCCTGGGCGTAATTCCTATCCCGGAGATATTTTTTATGTTCATTCAAGGCTATTGGAACGCGCAGGGGCTTTCAAAAAAAGTACAATTACCGCCTTAATTGCAGCAGAAACGGTGATGGGAGATTTATCCGGGTACATTCAGACAAATCTTATGGCCATCACCGACGGACATCTTTTTTTTGATATTGAGCTTTTTAACCAAGGAATTAGGCCGGCTGTAAATCCTTATCTTTCTGTAACCCGTGTAGGAGAGCAAGCCCAGACACCTCTGGTGCGGGATATGGGGCGGACAATTTCGCGTTTTTTGTCACATTATCAGAGGTTAAAGGAGTTAACCCACTTTGGGTCTGAGTTTGAACAAAGGGTAAAAGACGAGCTTGTAATGGGGGATAAAATTAATGATTTTTTCACTCAGTCTCCGGATAGAATCGTACCATTGCCTATCAGCATATTTGCAATTGGGCAAATTTGGGGTGGAGTATATAAAAGATTTGAAGCAAAGGAATTGAGTGAAAAAATACGAAAGTATATAGAAAGATATAGTTCAGATAATGCCTTTAAAGGGCTAATTGACAATATAATTTCCAAAAGCCAGACTTTTGAGGAATTGGTAAAAAATATTACCAATGATTACAAGGAAATATGATTACTAAAAAACAAATTGAAGAAGAGATTGTAAGACTAATTACTATGGATTCTGTAACCAGAAGCTATTCCCAAATTGCGTCCATAAAAATGAAAAAGATAAGAGAAACAGTTTTAACAGCCAGAGATTTTTTAGAAGAGATTAATGAGATTTTCATAGAGGTTTTATACTCTTATCGTTTAGAAGTCATAAAATTAAGCAAAAAGCGTAAAGTCAGTAAGAATAACAATATTACTTTCTTAGCTCACAACGGCCGGAGCGTGGCGGTACTTATTTCTGCAAACAGCGGGCTTTATGGAGATTTGATTGCGCGCACTTTTGATTCATTTATTGACAGGGTAAGAAAAACTAATAATGAAGTGACTATTATAGGACAAATTGGGCTTGCTCTTTTTCAGCAGTTAGAACCCCAGCGCCCTTATACCTTTTTTGAATTACCGGATTCCAAAGTCGACTATATCAAACTAGCAAATATTATAAAACACCTAGTCGAATATGAAGAAATAATACTATATTACCCTAAGTTTCAAAATGTTATTAATCAGTCTCCAAGCGTTTTTACAATCTCTGCAGGAATGAAATTAGATAAGTTAAACGTCAAAGCAAAAAGAGAATATATATTTGAACCAAATTTGGAAAATATTTTAATTTTTTTTGAGACTGAAATATTTAACTCGCTGCTTGAACAAACCGTTAACGAGTCTCAACTTGCAAAATTCGCGTCAAGAATGTTGTCACTGGATAAAGCTTCTGAAAAAATAAGCGAGAGACTTTTAGAAATAAAAATAGACAAATTAAGGCTAATACATCGCTTAAATAACAAAAAACAACTTCATTTTTTATCAAGCCTTAGCCTTTGGTCAGGAGGAACAAGTTAACTATGGGTAATACTAAAATTAGTCATGGAACAATAGTCGGCATTAGAGGTCAAGTCGTGGAGGTGAGTTTTCAAAAAAACAAACCTGCCATACACCACCTGCTTTATTTAAAAAATGATCCTTCTGTAAAGTTTGAGATTTTAAGTTCTTCTGGTGAAGAAACATATTATTGTCTTGCTTTGGGAAGCCTATCATCTCTCTTTAGAGGGGCAGAGGTTGTAAATACCGAAACATCTATAAATATTGCCCTTGGAAGGCAAATTTTGGGTAGAGTTATAGATATTTTTGGTAATCCACTAGACGGAAAGGCTGTGTATGAATCAGATAACGTTTGGCCTATCAGAAAAAGGGTAGAATTAAGATCAGGCAATGCAAGCAGTAGTCAAATACTAGAAACCGGAATTAAGGTGGTAGATTTATTTGCCCCTCTTCTAAAAGGCGGTAAGTCGGGTTTCTTCGGAGGCGCAGGGGTGGGGAAAACGTTGCTACTAACGGAAATTTTACATAATGTAGTAGCTGAGGGTAAAGGTAAAACTTTATCTGTTTTTGCTGGGGTTGGCGAGCGTGTGCGCGAAGCGCTGGAGCTTTACCAAACATTAGAAAAAAGTGGTGTTATGAATAGCACCACAATGATATTGGGCCCGATGGGCGAAAGTCCTGTGATTAGATATTTATCTGCATTTACCTCTGTAACGGTAGCTGAATATTTTCGGGATGTTTTGGCTTCTGATGTGTTATTTTTTATAGATAATACATTCCGGTTTGCTCAAGCAGGAAATGAAATTTCAACTCTTTCTAATATGATTCCATCTGAGGATGGCTATCAATCGACACTAGAGTCTCAGATGGCCAGATTTCATGAACGCCTTATATCAAGCCAAAATTCTGAAGTCACCACAATTGAAACCATATATGTTCCCGCAGATGATATTTTAGATCATGCTGTACAGTCAGTTTTTCCTTATTTGGACTCAACAGTGATTTTGTCCAGAAGTGTTTATCGAGACGGCTTACTGCCAGCAGTAGATATATTAGCCTCGTCATCCTCTGCCTTGAATGCAACAATTGTAGGAGAGCATCATTATGAAGTGGCTTTAATGGCTAAAGATTTACTACAAAAAGCTCAAAGTTTAGAAAGAATAGTGTCTCTGGTGGGTGAGTATGAACTTTCAGCCGAGGATCAGGCAATATATAAAAGAAGCAGGAAGTTGAAGAACTTCATGACCCAAAATTTCTTTTCGGCAGCCAGTCAAAAAGCTCAAAAAGGGGTATTTGTACCGGTAAAAACTACTGTTGAAGATGTTAACGCGATACTTGTGGGTAAATATGACAGCTTACCTGAGGAAAATTTTTTATATACAGGTTCAATTACAGAAATAAAATGAGCAATATACCCTTCACCTTGTTTGTTAGAAATAAAAAAGGAGTGTTAATTAATTCTCAGGCTAAAAGCATAACTTCGTATAATAGGCTTGGCAGATTTGACATATTATCAACCCATTCGCAGTATATATCCGTTATCGAAGGATCGCTGCTGGTGACATATGAAGATAACAAGACCGATGAAATACCCTTAAGTCAAGGAATTTTAAAGGTTTTGGAGAACAGAGTATCGGTCTATTTAACAGATAAATAATTTTCATGCAAATAATAGTATTTTTTCCGCAGATACATTTAATTACGTAAGTATTATAAAATATATCAAGTAAGTATCCGATAATATTATTAATCTATTAGTTATTTTTAATCTAAGTAACTAAATAACTAATTACTAAAGAACTAATATTAATTAAACGCAAACTTGCGGATAAATTATAGTAAGGCTAACTTTTAAAAGAATCCCATATCTGCTACTATATCAATATGTCAAAGCTAAATTACGATCACCAAAAGATAGAATCAAAGTGGCAAAGCAAGTGGCGTGAGCATAAGACTTATTGTCCTAATTTATCCAAAGCAGAAAAGCCATTTTATAACCTTATGATGTTCCCTTATCCTTCAGCAGAGGGAATGCATGTAGGGAATATGTATGCTTTTACCGGAGCTGATGTATGTGGACGATTTCAAAGAATGCAAGGCAAGGACGTATTTGAGCCAATTGGTTTAGACGGCTTTGGAATTCATTCTGAGAATTATGCAATTAAGATAGGTAGGCATCCTAAAGAGCACGCAAAAATATCTCAAGAGAATTTTTATCGACAGCTTGTTTCAATAGGAAATGGATTTGACTGGGATCATAGATTAGAAACTTATGATCCGGATTATTATAGATGGACACAGTGGTTATTTATCCAGATGTTTAACGCAGGGTTGGCTTATAAAGGCACAGCAGTGGTCAACTGGTGCCCAACTTGTAAAACAGTGCTGGCTGATGAGCAAGTGATCGAAGGCAAGTGTGAGCGGACAGGCGATATTGTAGCAAAACGCGAGATGAGTTCATGGTATTTTAGGATCACAGAGTACGCAGATAAATTGCTCGATGGCTTAGAAAAAATTGATTGGCCAGAAAAGATAAAGAGTGCACAAAGAAATTGGATCGGTAGATCAGTAGGCAGGCTAATTGAATTCAAAATGAAAGGCTCAAAGAATACAATTAAGGTGTTTACGACCCGTCCGGAAACTTTAAATGCAGTCACTTTTATTGCCACTTCAAAGCTATATGAGGAGGGAAGCAAAGATAAAATTGGGAAGTTTACAGGTAAATATGCAATATCTCCTCTTGATGGGCGGGAAATTCCAATTTGGGATACAAATTATGTAGCTTCAAATTATGCAACAGGTATTGTTATGGGAGTTCCCGCGCACGATGAACGCGATAGGGATTTTGCTACTGCGTATCGTATTGGTATATTGAATTTAGAACCTAAGGAAAACGAGGTTGGTAAAGAACACATAAACTATCATCTCAGAGACTGGCTTATATCAAGACAACGTTATTGGGGGCCGCCAATTCCTATGGTTAATTGTGTTAAATGTGGGTATAAGCCCGTACCTTTGGATCAATTACCAGTGCTACTGCCCGATATTGACGATTTTAAGCCCAAAGGAGACGGCACCTCACCATTAGCAAACGCGCCCTTAGAGTGGCAAAAGACAAAATGTCCAAATTGCGGCGGTCAGGCTCAGCGCGAGCTTGATGTGAGCGATACTTTTTTAGACTCATCTTGGTATTTTTTGAGGTATCCGTCTATAGGTCATTCTGGAGGCCGAAGGCCGATAGAATCTAAGAATAATAGAGTCCCATGGGATCTTGAGATTACAAAGAAATGGCTGCCTGTTAATACCTACATCGGAGGGGCCGAGCATGCGGTTTTACATCTCTTGTACGCCCGTTTTGTATGGAAAGTTTTAGTTGACCAAGGTTTTTTACCTTCAAGCCTAGGCGGTGAGCCGTTTCCATTTTTGTACGGCCACGGTTTAATCATCAAGGATGGCGCCAAGATGAGTAAATCAAAGGGCAACATAGTTGTACCTGATGAATATATAAATAAGTTTGGAGCTGATACACTGCGATGTTATTTGATGTTTTTAGGGCCTTATGATAAAGGTGGGGATTTTAGGGATACAGGTATTGAAGGAATGCACAGATTTTTGATGAGAGTATGGGAGCTGTTTACCAGTAGTCATCCTGGAAGGCACGAAGTGACTGATAGGATCTCAGGTGA
>Ga0209518_1004764_pt1 | contig 10683 bp, 22 predicted proteins | sample RifGroB1_FD_183993 | JGI IMG/M metagenome (GOLD analysis project Ga0209518, IMG submission 183993) | Groundwater microbial communities from Rifle, Colorado, USA - Groundwater B1 (SPAdes) (version 2) | ecosystem: Environmental > Aquatic > Deep subsurface > Groundwater | place: Rifle, Colorado... | reverse complement strand
CACCATCAGGATGACCATCCAGAGACTTGAGGCTGTGCGCGTGGACATTGACCCGACCGAACGCGCTCGCATGTATGCCGAATTGACCGCGACCCCTGAATTCGACGCCCTCCGCAAGCAAGCCGCGAAAATCAAGGCAAAAAGAATCGCCTAATCCCTCCCCGCTCATGTCCTCTAGCAGATTGCCCCACGTCAGACCCGCAAACATAGAGTCGGACTGGCTAGGATACTAGAGGACAAGCGCGGGCATGGATGACCCGAACCAAACAAAGAGGAGTCAAAATGAAAACTAAGGTAATTTTCCGCATCTTTGAGGGCGAGCCTCTCGCCATATTCCCCGAACTTCCTGGGGATTGTAATCCTCACGTGACGTGCTTATCCTACCAGCACGGCGGACAACATGGCGCGGCCTGCGTGAACTTAACAGGCCACTACACCCGACCTGCTAAACTCAACGAGTACCAGCCTCTCTTAGAGGAATTAACAAGCCTCGGCTATGATCTGCGAATAGCACACCGCGCAAGCCGCAAGGATTACAACGCGAGAGTCAAGGCCTGCAAGGTGACAAAATGACCCCTCGCAAACTTGACGCCCTCGCGCTTGTTCTGATGGGAATCTGGATTCTCGGATTGGCGATCCTGTTCAGTCAGTTTTAACACCGTGTAAAATCACAAAGGAGTCAAAATGTTCACAACATCCCCCGCCTTTAATTTCACCGCCGCGCAACTCAAAAAACTGCCCACGCTTTCCACTGGGCAGGCGGATAGTCTGAAAATTGAAACGCCGACTCTGCGCGTTTGGCTTTCCCGTTGCACTATTGAAGACGGCGAACCATGCAATAACAAAATCAGCATCGAACAATTGGTTAATGGGCGCTGGGTCACGAGCGAGGAGTACGCGGGTTGAATCCGCGTTAGGCCGCCTGAACTCTAAGCGGATTTTAACCATAGAATCCGCTTAACAAGTACAATCTAATCATCAAACAAAGGAGTCTGAAATGTCTAAAAAATACAAGTACGTTGAAATTGAAATAAAGCAGGATGACAACCCGACGGATCCTGTCAAAGATTACGACATGGCCGGTACAATGTGCTTTTTCCATCGGCGCATGGACTTAGGACACCCGCACACCTTCACCGAGGACTTAACACCCGAGGACGCGGACGGGTATCAGGATCATTATGAGGACTCGCCCTCCGGCTTTACGCAGTGGATGAAGGATAACGAGTCTCACATCCTGACTATCCCCGTGTATGCCTACGAACACGGCGGTATAACAATCAAGGCAGGCGGCAAGCGCGCAGGCTGGGACTCGTTCGACTCTGGGCAACTGGGGTATGTCTACATCGCGCATGATAACATCCGCAAAGAATGGGGCAAGCAGGGCAAGCGGATCAGCAAGGCCGAATTCGCAAAGGCCGCGGCTTGTCTAATCGCAGAAGTCAACACTTATGACGATTACCTGACGGGCAACTGTTACGGCTACACCATCACCGACAAAGAGACGGGCAATACCCTCGACTCCTGCTGGGGATTCCTGGGTGATGAGAAGTATTGTAGAGAAGAGGCCGAGTCAAGCGCGGACTTTTACGAGAAGGAACGCAGGAAGGCCGCGCGGCAAATTCAAGTCCGCCTGGACGCCATAAGTCTGTAACTTAACACTGTGTAAAACGCGCCGAGTCGCTGGATACGTGGAAGCCTAACCGCCAAAAATCAGACAATCACAAGGAGTCAAAATGGATACCGTATTTTTCAAGAAGAATTTCAAGAAGTCCTACACCGAACGCGGCGAGTCCTTCGAGATTACCGCAAAGGCCGACATCACAAGCCTGGGAAATCAACACCCATATTTCAGCCTGACGGCGGATATTGACCGCGTGGCGCGCAACGGGCGACGCACAGAAGATTCGGGCGGTTGCCTCCATGATGAAATTGCAAGGCGTTTTCCAAAACTGGCGAAGTATATCCGCTGGCACCTCGTTTCAGTGGATGAACCCATACACTACCTCGCGAATAGCCTATACTGGGCAGGCTTGCAAGGGTGGACGGACGGAAAAAGCGACTCCCCGCCCCGCCTCGATTACCTGAAATCAACCTGTCAATGGGACGGGGGCGACTTTATCCTTCGCTTGCTCATGGGACGCGGCAACAAAAAGAACCCGATCAACCGAATCAAGGTCGCTATCCTGACGGCTATCCTGAACAAGCGCAAGGCCGCAGTTATGGCCGCCTTCCTGCATGATATGGCCGAACTGTTTGGGCGGGAAGTTTACGACCTTCCCGCAACTTGGGAGTCTCGCCTGCGCTAATCCCTCCCCCGTCCGCGTTATGGAGCAGGGAAAACGGGGAGTCTCCATGACGCTAACGGCGGCAGGATTGCCGCAAACTTAACACCGTGTAAAAAGGAGTCTCAAATGAACGCTGATACAATCCGCACGATCAACGAGATTAAGAAGAATGGCTATTACCGAGATGGCACAGGCTTGGGGGAGGGAGGCTGGGCAGAGGTGTATAAATTCTGTGAAGGCTACTGGCTTGCGTATCATCTCGCCAACCTCGAAATAGGCGAGACAGTCTGTAGCATTCACGCCAAAGACGACAAGGCCGCCGTCAAAGCGTTTGCGAGCATGTTTCGCGTTGACGAATTCGAGCATGAGATAACACAAGAGACGCGAACTTACCGAATCGTCACCGAGATTTAACATGCTTTCCGACCTCACCGACCTCGAAAAAGAGCGCATCGCCGCGCTGAACTGTAAAGCCTGCACCCTCGCGCTATGCCTGCGAGTCTGCAAAGAATGCCCATTCAACCAGCAAAAGAAGGAGTCAACATGAAAAAAGACAAAGTTAGAGACATTTTAGAAAAATACGATAGGGTAACTAACGAGCGGGTACAGAAAGAGATTATTGAGCAATTGAGTTATGACCGCGCCCTCCTGCTTGCCGCCCTGAAAGACCTAACCGGCGCAATTAACAAGGCGCGCACAGTGAAAGCGCCAGCCGGACATTACGACGAGGACGTATACTACAACGGTATTGACTTTGCCGCACAGGTAGAAAACGCCCTCGAAATCATCCAGAAAGCAGAGGCTTAACATGTCAACAAAACTTTACTACCACAGAACCGACGGGGGCGCGGAATACCTGACAGATACCTTTATCCCCTGGGCGCACAACGGGAAGAGCGGCAGGGAGGGAACAATCACCAACAAAACTCGAATCCTGATCCGCTTGGACGGGAAACCCGAAGCCGCTATTGCCGCCGAGTATGACCGCGCTAACCTGCTGGACGCGCTGAAAGCACTCGTAAACTGCCCAGATTATCGCGGTATCAAAACTCACGAAATGGAGGCCGCCCGCCGCGCTATCGAGCAGGCTGAACCGCACGAATGGACAGCCGAAGAAATCCTAAGACGGGAAGGTTAACAATGTTCACAAAGTCCCTTCCCCCGTCTGCAATCGTGCAACATTGGCGCAACGTCCCCGAAGCCACTACCGAAGCCCTGGACGACTTCCTCTTCTGGCTGGAGTACGATCATCCCGCCAACCAGCACGCGCCAACCGCCGAGCGGTTAACAGAAGTCAAGAAGTGGGTTGACGAATATTTTCAACGCGACCCGCAGACTATCGCGCAAGCAGAACTGTCAATGCTGGACGCCTGGATAACAGCGGTTGATTTACCGCAGGATTAACAAGGAGCAGAAACGATGAATAAGCATTTACAAGCCGCACTAAAATCAACACAGAGCATGATTGACAAAATGGACAAACTGACCGCAGACGCGGTGCGGCGCGAGAACTGGAAACTTGCCGCAGACCGAGACTCGTACGCGGACGGAATGAGGCAAATCCAAGTTGTGTTTGAGTTGGCGATCACAAGAATGGAGCATGAAAATGAAACTACTTGACCTCATCCAAGAACTTGACGGGGCAGGCCTCGTCATAACAGACCCGCAGGAAATCGAAGCGGAAATGGCCGCAATTGGATGTGGCTCGCTTGTAGCCATAGACAAAGCCATCATCAAGCAGGTGTACAGTCTTTGGAAAAGCCACTTCCCAAATGACATCACGCTCGATCCGCTTGCAGAACTCGCCGAATAATTACACTGCGTAAAAATCCATGAAAAGGAGTCTAAAATGTTGCAACTTCACGACGACGGCACGCCCGTCATCGAGTCTATCGAGGACTTGTTCAAAGAACCCGTTACGCGAAAGGTACGCATGATTGGACTGGTAGGCGATCCTAACAAGGGCAAAACAAATGCCATCAATCACATCATCAACGTATTCCAGCACAGCGCAAAGGAAACGCAAATCGCCGTCTTTGGAATTACGCGGTATGTCCCTGGCGTCCTGCACATTCACACCATCGAGGAACTTGAAAAACTCCGCAACGCCGTTGTATTCATTGATGAATGGGCAGACCTGGTGGACACCGGAAACCGTAGGCAAATGAGAGACTTTGAGCGTTCCATCCGTACCATCTTCCAGCCGTACAAAAACAACATCGTCATCCTGTGCGGCATGGCAAGAAATTTCAACGGCAAGATCAGCGGGATGTTGAACGCGGTAATTTTCAAGGAAACCACCCTGATTGACATTGTACAGCGTTCCGTGCTGGCAAACATCATGTCGCAGTACAGCGGCGGATTCAAGGTCACAAAGGGCAAAGTCCTGTCTATGGACGATAACATTGCCCTTGTCCATATCATCGGCGGACACTTTGACGAAGTGGAAATCCCGTACATCAAGGAAAGTGACGCTAAACTAGGAAATCCGCCAATTGTCAAATGGGACAACGAAACCGATGTACAAACTGACGCACAATCCGATGTACAATCCAATGTACAAACTCACAAACAAACTGTGAAAAAGAAAGGATAACAACACGAAAGGAATGACCTATCCCAATCTGTTCAAAAACAGATACCGGAAACTCGTCGGCACAGACTGGCTATGTCGCGTTGACCCGGACGACAAAAAAGCCTTTGCTCGCATCGGAATGGAAAACCACGAGTACGGAAGGCAGGGCGGACGCGCAAGAGTCGCAACCGCCAAGCGAGACTTGAAAGGAAGGTTTGTAAAATGATTGCAACCGTTTTGTTCCTGAATTCTCAATCCCTCTACCTGCCCACGCTGGCAGTAGAAAACGCCATTGTAGAATTTTCGACCAGCGTTCCCGGTCTGATAAGCGTCTATTCGCCAAGCCACAAAAAGACGTTTTTCGTCCACATCTCAAATATCATCTTTTGGATTAACGACCCAACGGAGAAACAATGACACTTTTATATCGCGTTGGCTATTATTCCATCTCTGACGGCGGGTATCAAAACCTCCTGCTGGATACGACCAGCAGGACAGAGGCCGAGGAACTCGCCCTCCTCCACGATTACGTCGGCCAAGTCGTAATGACTGACCGCGTAGAAATCGCCGATGAATGGACGATTGACCAGGCACAGAATTTAACAGAACGCCTGCGCGTCAAGAAATCTCTCACCGCAAATTAATAACAAATCTGCATTCGCAGGTACAATCAGACAAAAGGAAGCCATGTCAAAAAGAGTTTACGGCCTGAAACGCGCAACGCCCCGAATGAAATACCAGCACATGAACATGGTTATGGACTGGCGCGCAGACCTGGCAGACAAGCAGGCAGAGTACACAGGAAACGGAATCTGCCCACGCTGTCATCAACCAATCGGCACTAGGCCGTTGTGGATGGTTGGTAAGTACGACATTTGCTTCACGTGCTACGAAGAACAGGAGAAAACGAAATGAACATCGACTCTTTTGAATTTGTCAGAAATCCGTGCGAAGATGCCGCAAAGTGGATGAAATCGCAACGCTCCATAAAGTCCGCATGGAAAAATTGCCAACGCGGAACGTGGATGTTATGGGCGATTCTTTTCTCGCCCACAGCGCGAAAAATAACGGACTCGGAAAAAGATGCGCTGATTGTCTGGTTGCGAGAAAATATCTACGCTTACGCTGACGCTGACGCTGACGCTTACGCTTACGCTTACGCTTACGCTTCCGCTTCCGCTTACGCTTCCGCTTACGCTGACGCTTCCGCTTCCGCTTACGCTTACGCTTACGCTTACGCTTACGCTGACGCTTCCGCTTCCGCTGACGCAAAAATCGCGGACTATCTGCGAAAAAACATTTTCTTTCCGTAGAGCGAAAAATGAACACGGCATACTGCATTTTGCACAAAGAAATGGTCGCACTAACGGGCGACGGGCATCTCGTAGTAACAGAAACTGAACCAGGACTTCCTGAACTCAACCTGTGTGACTTTCCCGGTGGCCTTGCCTTCGCCCCTCCCCCCGAATTCAACATTGATGAGTGGCTGATCCACGCAGAACCGCCAACAGACGACGAACTCGCCCTCATGGACGCGGAGGCGTATCTATGACCAAAGTCGAACACCTCAATCAACTGTCCGATCCTGTAATGTATTTTACGGGAAAGTCGCTTGACGACGCGCTGAAATCTGCCGAGGAATGGGCGGGGCGCAGGAACGCAGAGATTGGACGCTACTACGTTCAGTTTAGTGGCCGTTCAATTATCGCAGACTACGCCTCGCAAACTCTCACCGAACTCTAACCCACAAAAACAATTACTCAGTGTAAAATATGATCGTTGGCGGCGACCCTGATCGGTGGTCGTGCGAAGAAGCAGAGAAAAACCAGTGCGCTCCTGCCCGCCAACATAATCTCAAGGAGACAAGATGACAACTGACCACGATAACGAAAACCAAAATCCAGATACCGCAATTGTAAAAGGCGAAATCGTCGATGAGCGCGCGGGAGAAGTTATTCCACGCGGCGCACTCGCCCCAATCGCAAAGGCCATGTACACCTTCGATGTCGGAAAAATTGGAACGCTTGAACTTAACAAACAAGCCAACGATGTCCTCGACGAGCCGCTGAACGATGCCGATGTTCAAATCCGACCCGACGGGCTTGTGTACCTGTCTTGGTCGTACTACGCCAAGAAACTTAACAGTGCCTTTGGGCGTTTGCAGTGGGGCATTATCCCAAACGGAAACCCGCAGAGCAAAGACACTGGCTACGACAATGTTTTGGTCGCTTGGGGATTTTGGCTGATCGTGAAGGGCGTCCCCGTCTCGTTCTCGATTGGCGAAACCACGTACCGTACCACAAACTCCACCATGTCCTACGCTGACGCCTGCGAGGGCGCGAAGTCGTCCGCCCTAGCCCGCAACTGCAAGCAACTCGGTATCTCGCTTGAGTTGTGGGACAAGGATTGGACTGAGCAGTGGAAGGCCAAGTATGCCGAGACCTACAAGGGCAAGAACGACAAGACCCTGTGGCGCAAGAAGGGAACTGGCTCGAAGCCCGCACTCAAACCCGCCGAGAAGCCCCAAGAACAAGAAGAAGGCGACTCGGAAGTTGCGGAGGCGCAAGAACTCTCGGACGGCTACACTGGCGCGCAAATCCTCGCCAACAAGAACGGGCAGATGAAAACCCTTGTTGACCTGACCGGCAAGCCCGTCGTGGAAATCTGCAAATTCGCAGGCGCGATGGAAAAGGGCAAAAAGTTTACCCTGCAAGAGATCGCAGGAATGATTGCACAAGGAGAAAAATAAGATGGACGGAAGCGAAATTCAAATCTTCGGAAATATCGGGCGAGACCCCGAACAAAAGTACACTCCGCAGGGCAAGATGGTTACGGAGTTCTCGGTCGGCGTGTCTGTCGGCTACGGCGAACACAAGCGCACGGACTGGTTCAAGGCCGTCGCGTGGGAAAAGCAAGCAGAACTGATTGGGAAGATGTGCCAGAAAGGAACGACAATCTGGTTACGCGGAACCCCCAAGGTGGCCGTCTGGACTTCCAAAGAAGGCGAAGCGAAGGGGCAAATCGAAATCTCCATCCGAGACTGGCGTATTCTCAAAGGCGGAAAACCGCGGGAAGAGGCCGAAGCGACTCCCTATGACGGGGACGCAGAAGCAGACGAATAACGAAAGCAACGGGCGCACTGTGGGGGTCTATTTCGGCCTCCCGCCCGAAGCCCGTCTGGTAGGCGACGCCCCGTATCCTAAATCGGGATTATTGCGAAACCTGAACGCCGCCAGGCAACTCCCGCCACTCGTGGCAACACTATCCGAGTGGCGGGAGTTCCTAAAGTTACACCGTGTAAAGGCAACGAAATGAACGACTGGCTTCAAAAACTCACGTCCTGGCTTGAAGATCATACGTTTGTTTTTTGCGCCAGGTGTGGGTGGTTGATTTTCCGCAAGGACGCAACGTATCGCCAGATGACGAACGGCAGGGTAGTCCCGCTGTGCCGCAGGTGCGATGAGGAGTTGTTTTGGGGCGGTTGAAACCTTGACGGTTTTGTGGTACACTATGTTTGTTCAGCGTGGTTGCTGACGAAAGCCGAATGAGAAGCGGCGAGAGAATCCCGTTACAGGATTTGGTATGCGGTTGAGGTTCTGCCAACTAACCACTGGCAAAATCAAAAGCCGCTTCTCGCCTCTACCGCAGACCAAATTTTGAGAACGGGATTTTTGTATCCCAAAAGGACGACGGCATGACAGAACAAAACACCTATGTCGTAGATGATGAGCAAAAAAGGCGAGAAAGCGCGGCGCAGAGTAAACTTGCCGCCATGTTTGCGACAAGCAAGGACGAGATTTGTATTCCTAAGATTTACGTTGACATGGTTGGCGACATTCCTGCGGCGGCGGTTCTGGATGAGGTTATGTTCTGGACACTTCCTAAGCCAAGAACTGGAAAAACTTCCCTAAGGGTAAAGAAAAACGGCGTTCTTTGGCTTGCTGTTCGGCGCACAGATTGGTGGGAGCGCAAGAGACTGACAGCAAGGCAGTCCGATACGGCCATCGAAAAACTCGTAGAAAATGGGCTGATCGAAAAGGATGTGTGGAACTATAACGGAAAACCAACCGTTCACATCCGCATGAAAATGAGCAAATTCGTGGAACTGTACGCCCAAAAAATGACAGAATTAATGGAAAACGACGCAGAAAACGACGAAGAAAATACCATAAAAGACATCCAAGATTTGTACGAAATGATGGGAATGAGTTCTAATTCACGGATTTGTAATTTACAAAACGGTGAGGGTGCGTTACGGAGTGGTGAGGGTACGTCACCAAACGGTGAATTTATTAACAGCCCCTATCAACCACTAACAGCCACCAATGCTTCGCAGACTTCAAAACCAACTGCTAGAATTGATCGAACAGAAACAGAGCAGGAAGAATTGGACAAGAAGAAAAACGCTTGGCTATTCCCTGCAAATCAAGCAGAGATTGACGCGAATATCTTTGCAAAAGAGGCAGTGAACAACTTTGAGTCCTGCCTGCACTTCAATCCGCTTCCGTGGTCGCAAAATCGAGAGTGGGAACGGTTCGAGAAGTTCGTGGTGGATGAATATCGCAAGGACGCGACTGTTTGGCAACGCTACGATGAGTGGCGCAAGGACAAGGGCAAGTACGCAGGCGCATTGAGCAACAAGGCCATCAAGTATCACCCAGACGACTTCATTGCCTGCTTCCCTGATTTTCTCGCGCATACGTCCATGTACGGAAAGTCAACTAGGGCTAAAATCGAAACCGACTCTACTGGCGCTCCGATAACATATTAACAGGAAATGACGATGAGTATATTTTTCACCAGCGATCAGCACTACGGACATATAAATATCCTAAAGTACTGCAACCGTCCGTTTCCTTCTGCAAAAGAAATGGACGAAAAAATGATTGCCAATCACAATCAGATTGTCAAGTCAGATGATGTCGTCTATATTGTTGGCGACTTTACGCTTGGCAATTTTGACTTTGCAGTTTCAATCATTAAAAGGTTGAGCGGAAATCTTGTGTTTTTGCAGGGAAGCCACGATGGGAGGTGGTGGAGAGACGACTTATACGATGGTCGCGTTCGGGCTGTTTCTCCCATCCATGTCATTGAACCAGATAAGGCAAACGGCCTTCTTGTACCCATTGTTTTGTGCCACTACGCGATGCGCTCTTGGAGCAGGTCGCACTATGCCTCGTGGCACTTGTTCGGCCACCATCACGGAAGACTTCCTCCATTTGGCCTGTCCTTTGACGTTGGCGTGGATACCCACCATTTCTATCCGTGGTCGCTCGATGAGGTCGCGGAAAAGATGAAAACGCTTATGCCAATTGTTGACTATTCAAAGAGAAGCCAATGACGTTCATTTCAAAGCCCTACGTTCACACAGCAAAGCAAACGTATGATCTGAAATTAAAATACGACAAATTCCTCGCGGACAATCCTCACCTAGCCGCCCCGTTTCACATCACGGGGCTTGAGGACATCCTGCCTCCGCAGTTCCCGTCACAGGTCGCAGTCCACTTTGCCAAGTCGCACGAAGGCAAGTCAACCGCCCTGCGAAACGCCATCTTCAAAGCGCAACGCCGCGTAGAGGGGACGGACAGCATGGTTGCCATCGTGTCCCTCGAAGACTCCGCCGAAACCACCGCCGCTAAGTTTGTCTTGCGCTACAAAGGCCGCCCAGAGCAGTATCAGGATGACCAGATGTTGTTCATCGGTAACTCGTTTGGCATGAACTCGAAGGATATGGGAATGCTTAACATTGACAACATCTTGTCTGCGTTGGAAGATGGGCTTAAAATGTATCCTGACATCAAACGCTACGCCCACATCTTT
>Ga0209518_1004763_pt1 | contig 10683 bp, 9 predicted proteins | sample RifGroB1_FD_183993 | JGI IMG/M metagenome (GOLD analysis project Ga0209518, IMG submission 183993) | Groundwater microbial communities from Rifle, Colorado, USA - Groundwater B1 (SPAdes) (version 2) | ecosystem: Environmental > Aquatic > Deep subsurface > Groundwater | place: Rifle, Colorado... | reverse complement strand
CTACTTCGTCTGCTGGTAATGTTTCTATGCTCTTATCTTTTTTTTTTGGGTCAGCTTCTTTCAAAACTTTTCCAGAAACTTTCCTAGATGTAGTTAACGTTTTTTTCACTGTTGATGATGAACGTTGACCCAAAGGAGATCCGCCGCCAGCAGTTGTTGCGTCAACAATGCTCGTAAGAGCACCAATCATAGCTCCCATCTCGCTTCTTTCTTTTGGATCTGAAACCTTTGATATGGCAACATTGGCAGACTTTAGAGCGTTAGATAGCTTAACGTGATCAAAGGGAGGAGACATAGCCTGCACAAATTGTTTACTTAGATTCGTATATTCTACAGAAGCTTCTTGCAATCCTTCACCATAAGGATTACCGTAAGGCTTTAGCCCAGCAGCCTTGGCCCTCTGTTTTCCAACTGCATCTTGTCGTTGACGCATTAAGGATTTCTTGCCAATACCAAAATATTTTTTCAATTCTGAATCGGGCATGCCGAGCATGGCTTTGCGAAGTCCGACGGTTTTCTTGAGTCTTTGAAATGCTCCACCTTCTTTATTTGGATCCCATTGGCCCATAGCTTGCTGTGGAGTGATCGCGGGAGATACTGGCTTGTCAAAAGATTTTGCAAATTGTTGTTGATTATATGGTACTTCGTCTCCAGGAGCAACAGTTCCAGCAGGACCAATAGGTCTCACGACACCAGAAGGCTTATATGAAGATCTTGGATCTCCTGTAACGCTCGTTTTTTGAGGACTTTTAAAACTTTTTGATTTATCCTTCTCCTTATCATCATCTTCTTTTATGATAAATTGTTCTTTCTGTGTGTTGACCTCTGTGACACTGAAAGAGTTCTTTTCTTTAACGACACGCCATGTAGATTTTAAATTGCCAGTACCTGAATGGATAATAACAGATTTAGCGGTAGGATTTTTTGAAAAATATTCCTTTATTTTTCTTCGCAATAGATCTTTTTTTACAATGTTTTTATTGTCCATCTAAAAATCCTCTTATCTTTTTATCGTCTCATTAAGAATTTTTTGTCTTTGTTCTCTTAGTTTCGTCCATTCTTGATCTTGCGAAGTCTTATTTTTCCCAGCATCAACAAATTTTGAATAATCTTTCATTAATCCCATACTTTCCAAAACATGTTCTGGAACTAGCTCTGGTTTCGTATCAGAATTATCAGTATCATCTAAAATAGGATTATTGCTTTGAGCCGTATTCTCATAGATATCTTTCCACATATCATTGCCGCCTACTAACCTTTCTATAATTATCTTCTTTTTATCTGGCGTGAGCTTTTCTTTTGGTTTTTGGTCCTCTTCGGTCATAATTGTATCTTTTACAGAGAGTCTGGACGGTGAAATAGGATTTGGTATTTTTTTAGAAACAACATTTTCTACCATTGTCTGTAGTTTCATTTCCGCCAGAACTTCAATTAAACATTCTCTCACATATGGCTTAAGCAATTTTTTTAAATCTTCTTTATGGAGTTTCATTAAAATGTCCCACTTGATAAACGATAGTATTTCTCGGTTGCACTAACATATATTGCAGCAAATCCAAGATCAGACACATAAACAATTGAACCTGTAGGAGGAGCTGTTGGCAATGTTGCGCTTGTATATGTACCAGCCAAGAGCAATCCACCTGAAACTTGTACAATAGAACCAAGAGTTGAACTTAAGATAAGGTGACTGTTGACGGCTCTTACATGATATGACTTATCTGAGTTGACCAAATCTTGAGATGACGACAGTGCAACAACAGAGCCAACAGAACTGCTTAATATGAGATGACAAGCATTACCGTAAATATTTCCTGGTGTTGCTACGCCCATTGCTCCGCTCGTTAAAGCATTATGAATGGTAAGAATTGGGTTGCCATCAGCACCACGATTTCCTAAATATAGATCGGTCAGTCCAGTTGGATTAATTCTAAGTGGGAACCAAGCACTCAGAGCTGCATTATGGCCACCAAGCCATGCTTGTGAGTTATATTCACCCATAATAAAAGCAGCAGTAGCACCACCAGCAATAATTCGGCCACGCCAGGCGCCCGTAGAAGAACCAACTCCAAGTGACCTTATTCCTATTGCAACAGCACCTGCTTGCCCTTCAACAACCTCAAACTGAGTTGTTGTACTAGGAGCCGCTGCGGCGCCCAGAACCCTCATTGAGCCAGAAACAGTAGTATAGCCAGTTGCTCTCGATGAAGATAGAATAAGATCTGTGTTAATCGCTCTTATATGCGCGCCCAGTGAAGGCGCATCAACTGGAAAATATAGATTGCTACTCAAAGCTACAATTGAACCAGCAGATGAACTTAAAATAAGATCACTATTTATTGACCTTATATGATAATTTTTATTGCCTACATTTGTAACATCCAGAGAAGAAGACATTACAATAACAGAACCAACGGAAGAGCTAAGAATAAGGTGGCCATTAACAGCACGAATATGATATGTTTTATCGGTCTGCGGGAAATCAAGTGAACCTGACGCTGCAATATGAGGTTGCTATTCAAATCATAAATCTGTCCACCTACGACAACATTTCCAGAAAGAACAGAATCGCCTTTAACAAGAAATGCTTGTTCAACAGTCAAATTTCCGCTAGCATAAACATAAGATCCAGCAGAAGATGATAATACAAGGTTTGCATTAACAGCGCGGATATGATAAGCGCTTTCTGGAACGAGGCCGAGATCTAAAGAAGAAGATACATGAATGACATTAGCAGATGAAGATAATATGAGCTTTCCTGCGCCTGTTTTAATGGAGCCATCTGCACCATCATGACCTGTTGTAACAGTATTAGGAACACCTACTGTTGGATAAGGCCCTGTATGAAAAGTGAATGCCACTTAGGCTACCTGCCTAATCCACGCATAAAATGAACCTGTTGCTTCAAGACTTAAAAACGTGTGTGCTTCTATTGGTCTATTTGCTTTTACGCCGATTGTAAGAGTATTCATTGCACGAACATCACCAGTAGCCGCTATATGATTGCTTTCTGCACCACCGTTGAAATCAGAACCCCATGCATAAAAATCGCACACTGTTCCAAGACTTGATGTATATGCCCAATTTACAGAGACATTACCATTCGTATAAGCACTTAGTTCATGAAAACTTCCAATCTCATATAGGCCATCAGCCGTCGGAGTATATGATACTATCTGAACTTGAGATGTTGAAGATGAAACATGCCCATATGCTACATATGGTGATAATCCAATACCTGCGGTTGTGACACCATTGTATTTTGTTAATTTCTCACCAATATCTAAATTGCCTGATACTTTGACAACTGAGCCAGCACTTGAAGATAATATAAGGTGCGACTCTTGAGAAGAAATGGTTGTTTGGCCAGCTGTTGAACCAGAAATAATCAGAGAGCCTGTTCCTAATATCATAACAGAGCTACCACTCTCTTCAACACGAAGGGCTTCTTTGGATGCTGCAATTAAAGATATTTTACCAATGCCAGCAGAACCAATTCCTGTTGTGGCGTGCTCTGTGCGTGGTACAATATTTGGCACAGTAGCGGTGGCCACAGTGGCGCCACCAATTAATCTAGGATTGCCTATTCCGTTAGTTCCTGTTGCATTTAGACAATTAAAAGAACCCCAAACATTGTGTGAATTTACCTGAGTATTTACTGCCGTATTATGAACCCTAATAGCCTCTGTTGCGTTTGAAATAATTGAAACAACACCAGCAGCATCAGCTCCAATCCCAGACGCTGTTAATGATACTCTAGGGATTAACGTAGGAACTGTTGATGTTGAAGCCCTATCAAATAGAAGTGGGCCAGTAGCATTTGAAGTTTGTAAATTTCCACTTATAGTAACTGTTGAACCAACAGATGAACTTAATATAAGATGACTATTTCTCGCTGTGATATGTGCTGACTGATCTGGTGCATCAACAGGAAAATATAGGTTGCTACTAAGAGCTACGATAGATCCAAGTGTTGAACTTAATATAAGATGAGAGTTAACAGAACGAACATGGTACGCCTTATCTGTCTCTGTGAAATCTTGTGAAGCAGATAAAGCAACAGTAGAATTACTAGACGAAGACAAAATCAAGCTACCAAGACTACTATAAACAGCCTTGGTAACATTCAAAAGACCTGTACCGTTGCCAGTTTGATCAACATGAACACCAGCTGCTCTTATAAACATCGCTCCAGAATCACCAACAATAAATCCTGAAGTACCATTGTGGCTTATAGTTATTGTGTCATTGCTTCCTGCTGTCTCACCAATTGAAACAGTTCCGCTTATTCTGACTTTTGACCCAACACTTGAACTCAAGATAAGATGTGAATTATTCGCCACAATATGTGCACTAACAGACGGCGCGTCAACAGGAAAATATAGATTGCTGCTCAACGCTACAATGCTACCAGCACTTGAACTCAAGATAAGGTTACCATTGACTGCCCTGATATGGTATGTCTTATCAACATTTACAAGGTCATGTGAAGCGGACATTGCAACAACAGAACCAACAGAAGATGACAATATGAGATGTCCTTTGTTTGATGTGATATCATAAGCGAGCGCATCTTTAACAAAACTTACTCCACCTGATATCGCAACGCTTGCGTTACCCAAAGAACTAGTAATTGTAAGAAAGTCTACGGTATTTGCTCTATTTGCAATCTTATAAAAGTTTGCTCTAAGAACAATTCCACCGCCGCCTGCACTGTTTTCAACCAACGTAAATGCACCATTGCCAGCAGATGTAAGGGTTGTAGATCCGCCAGAAGTTACCCAAGATGCATTTGGACCCATTTGCAATGTGGCACCATCAGCAGGAAGTTTAATCTGTGATCCACTTATGATAATAATAGATCCAGCAGATGAGCTAAGGATGAGATGCGAATTTACTGCACGAATATGATAATTTTTATCTGTGTTTGGAAAATCAATTGATCCAGATGCGGCAATAATTGAGCCAACAGATGATGAAAGAATGAGATTTGAATTTAAATCATAGAGTTGTCCGCCAACAACAACATTTCCAGAAAGAACAGAATCACCTTTTACAAGAAGTGAAGAAGACACGTAGACATTATCAAAAACATTTTCACCAGAGCCACCACCAGATCCAAGAACAATCTCATTTCCGTCTGCGTCCTTATAATAAAGATCATTTGATGACGATAGAATATAAAGATGTCCTGCACCTGCTGCGGTGCTAGGAGGTGATCCTATACCACGAATGACGACCGTCTTGTAACTTGATACAGGAACTTGTGCTACGGGATAAAAATATGAACTGCCTGCGCTACCTGTTGCTATTGGCATTGTTTATTCCTCCGACGATGCCAACTATTTTTAATAGATTCAGAAATTCTTTTTCTGTAATCGCCATCTTGCCATAATTTTAATGCAGCGTTCTTGTGATTTTCTCTTTTCTCGTCAGTTACTTTATCTTTGGTCCAATATGAACATTTTTTTCTTACTTCAACATTATTCATGCCTTCTTTGGTTTTTTGTGAAATAATTTTTCTTCCACCACCATCTAACCATGTTTTATATGATTCGTTAATCTTGGCCTTTATTTTGTCGGCGTCTGGTCTTTTTGTCCAATGATTATCAGACATCAATTTTTTGGATACTTCTGTTAGTTTTTTTCCTTTTTTGGGGTGATCTTTGCCATTCAGTCTTTTGGTAAAATGATTTTCAGACATTTTTTTTTGGATTTCTGGTCTTGTCGCAGGATTTTCATCACCACCAAATGTGCAATTGTATCCATTGTCATATGAATCATTTACGTAAATCGCACATATTTCGGCAATATTGAGCATATTTCCTGGAATATCTTTATAGATCACTTCCCATTTAAAATTATCAAAACCATACTTTCTAATGGCGTTATAAAGTTTTGTATTATCTTTTAAATATAAAATTTTATAATAATGTGCTTGCTTTCTCCTATTTAAGGTCGTAATAGTTTGACCAATATAAACCTCACCGTTGGTCACATTGCTGACTTTATAAATTATTCCAAATTTCATTTACTTATCATAACCTTTCAATATTTCATTTACGACGCGGTTTACGCGATCTATTTTTGGAACAAGTTTTCTAATGTCCAAAACATCAATATGTTTGTTTTCATGAAGCCATGCATTTTGCGTGCTTGGTTCACTCACGAGATCAAATGCAACAAGCAAAAGTGATTCATCAACCTCGTCGTAGCCTTCATTGGTTTTTACTGTCTCGCCAATGCAGCGCGAAGATATACCAAGACGAACACCAGCTTCCATAAGATCTTGAGCAATTTTGCCCTTAGGTGTATTCAAAATTTCAACAACACCGACAACTTCGTCATTGTTCCAACCAATTTCACGAATAACATGGGAAACTCTTTCAAGAGATACGATACTACTATCTGGATGGTCCAGCTCCCCCGTAGCTCGCCCTTCAGAAACAGCTTTCTGATAATTGTTGACTTCTCTTTCAAGAATAGATCTTGGATAAATTCTTTTATTTTGATTTACGGCGTCAGCTCTTTGTAGTATACCTCTAACCAAAATAGGCAAGCCTTTCTCTCTTGCTTCTTTAATAAGGTTTTTATCATACTTTAAGTCTACGTATTCTCTTAATAGCTGGGCCATCTTTTTATAACCTCACACCCATTATCATATTTAAAATTATTATTCAAAATATTCTTTCAAATTTAGAGATTTTATCCAATTTATGTGATTCAAAATTTCGGAATCTCCCCAGCCCTTTGGCAATTCCTTTGCTTTTACTTTTTTAACATCCTTAATTTTGCCAAATTCTTCCTGAATATATTCCTTAATCTCATCAACAGTTAACCTTCTATTATCAACTCTCTTTGTTGGAAGTTCAACTTCACTAAGTTTACCAAAAGCTAAGCTCTTTGCAATTGTCTTAAAATTTTCACTCATTTTCTTATCTAGCTCCTCTATTCTGCCCCTTTAGAAGATATTTTAACAATGCCACCTCTAAGGGTCCCATACTATCTACTGTCTTTGTTATTTTTTCTTGCATATTTTTTAAATAGTTATCTCGATTCTTTGTTGCCTCAACTACATCGTGCATATTATCTAAAACTGTTTCCTGTATGTGCATAGTTTCAGCACGAAGAAGTTTGCTTTCATCTGTCCCCATTGAATTAAGAGTACGGCGAGTTTCTTCTGGGAAAAGAATTAATGGTCTTCCATTTTCTAATTTCACAGCAAAAGGAAGTCTTTTGCCGCTTTCGTTCATATTTACATCAAAACTCATGACTACATCACCGTTTTCGTCTTGATCCACGCCTTTCTTGTCAACAGAAAAAGCTCCCGTTTCTCCTAGGAGACCAGCAATAGAATTCACGGCAGAACCTAGCACCTTAGCTTCAGTTTTAGCAATAGAGTTAAGTACCAATTTTAATTTTGGATCAGACATGACCGTTTCTTGAGAAAGTCTAGAAATGAATCTTTCCCACATCATAGATTCTTCAGAAATTGATGGTTGTTGAAAAACATAAGAAATCATACTAGCTTCTTTTAATACCGACGCAAAAACGTCTTTAACCTGCCTCAAAATTTGTTCCTTGCTAACGCGAGGTTTTGGGGCCTTCTTAGCGTGCGGAGCAGTATGAGGCTTTGGAGCTGTGTGAGCCTTCTTAGCTTTAAATTTTTTTGCACTGTGAGATTTGCGATCTTGTTTGGCCTGCTTCCTAAGCATTCTTTGCTTTTCCCAAGCTTTTTCTCGGGAATCGTAAGATCCACGACGAGCGCCCGTCTTGTCATCAACAACTACCCAACGATTACCAATTTTTTGGACAACTTCACTAATGTCCTTGTTGCTTAAAGCAGACAATGTAACAAGATTTTCAAAATTCCTTGATTCATCATATGGTTTACTAGGATTAGTCATTTTTTTTCTACGAACAATACGCATATCGGGTGATTGAAAGCCTTTTATGTTTGCAACTACAGAAGATTCTTTTTTAAATCTTTGTTGTAGTGGCTGCGGGCCAGATGACCATGGTCCGACAAGTTTTGCATCAGGTCCATATTTTGGAAGAAGTTGTTTAGCTTTGTCCAATGATAATCTATCAGCAACAGTTTTTGGGCCAACTTTTATAGTATACATATCCATTATGATTCAATCTCTTCTGCAAGGCGCATATATTGCAAAACTTCTAATATTTTTTGTTCCGTAATACTTTCCAAAGAAAAAGAATAGAATTTTTTACGACATTCAGAAATTTTATTCATAAGATCAGAATCTTTACTAATAGATTCATCCCTTATGCACAAGAGACTATTTTTAATTCTATCAGCTTCTTTTAAAATAAATTCTTTCAATGGATCTTGCCTGTTAGAGATTAAATATACTGCATATTTTGTAAGCAATCTTTTCTGAGGTTCGTTTAATTTCCCTTCGTATTTGTTATGAAATCTTTTCATTAAGAAACTATAAACAGTATTGCTATAATTTGGGTTTATTTTCAAAGGATCATCTTTTGGTTTATTCTCTTTTGTTAAATAATCACAAACACTTTCTTCAATTTTTACTCTATCTGTAACGCTTAAGCTCTTTTTCTTGTTTCTCGCCTCGTTTAATAATGTTTGAACGGAGGCATATATTGTGTAGTTTGGAATCTTATAATCATAGAAAGATTCTTGCTTAAATGTATAGTTTATGTCCTTTATTAGCCTGCTTTTCTGCTCGTCCAAAACTCTAGAGTTCATAGCAGAAGAAGTGTTGCATATAGAATCTATGATTTTTTGAGCGGAATCTCTACTCTTTACATTTGTCTTGAGAACTGCACTAAATAAATCTAATTCTTGGCGCAAAGGGCAACCTTCTGCAAAATACTTCTTAGATATAGCAACAGTTTTTTGGGCATCGCCCTTTTTGCCTTCAACAAGACACCTAGAAATGTGATGTACAAGCATCTCATACACAAGACCTGAATTGCGCTTCTTGTTTGTCCTAAAATTCTTACTTAATTTGCCCATTAAAGGATATTTCCCCTTTTTATTTAATAAATATAAAAAATTATCCTAAAACTACCTTTTTCGTCTTTTTATCGTGTGAAGCTTTTAATTCATCTACCTTAGCTAAATCTTCTGCAAATTTCCTTAACTGAACGGCGCGGGCCTTAAAAAGCTGTTCTTCGGCATCATAATCCTCTCCAAATGGCACCTTCACTCCTCTCGTTAGCTCACTATAATTTCTTTTTGGATCCATAGATGTCTTTTTGTAGTTAAATGCATAATTGTGAAGATTCGGGAATGTTCCTCGCTCTAGACCAGCTTTTTTAACCTTTATAAGCTCGTTTGGTGCTCCAATTTGCTTATTTGGATCTTTAGCTGCCGTATCTAAGCCAGCAGGTTCAACTGGAGGTGTCTCTTCTTCGCCAGGAGCAGGAGGAAGCCCAGCCTCGGGTGCTTGTTCTTCTGGTGGAATCTCGGTTTCTGGTGGAATGTTGGGAGCCTGAATAGATTCAATTTCCAAATCAAGCAACCTATCCTTTCTTTTGCCTTCCTCAATGCCAGCGATTTCTTCATCAGAAAGCCTAAAGAGCTTAGAATAAACAAAATATTTATCAAACATCCCTTCTTGAGCAATTGAAGAAACCTCAAATTTAGTTCTCCAAAGTTCCAATCGTTGCATTTCGGCAATCGTTGAAGGATTTGCCATTGAAATTTCAAAATTGACAACATCTTCACCTTTAAAGCCCATAGAATAAAGATGAATAATGGCAATTTTATTTAATTCCTGTATGAATATCCTTTGAATGTGTTGAATTGTTCTTGCAAAACGTACATCTTCTTGAGAAAGGGTAGATTTGGCATTAATATCACCTTCATAGCCAAGATAGCTCTTTGGAACCTTTAGAGCTGCAAAAAGCTTATTTTGGATATAAATAAGATCATCAATATCACCAGTAAATTGACCACCAGCCAATGTATCAATTGTTGTACCATCGCCTTCACCACGGACAGGTATAAAATAATCTTCGTCCGTTGACATTGGGTTATATCTTAAATCAACTCTTCCAGTGGTTGTATCAACAATTTGATTTCTCTTTAGTTGCGTTTTTGCTTTTTCCATATAAGCAGGTACGTCTTGGGGTGCAATATTGCCCACGCCAATTTTAAAAACTCTTCGTTCTGGAGATCGCACAATACGATAAACCATAATTGCATCTTCCATTAAAATGAGTTGTCTCCAAACTCTACGAGCAGGTTCTAAAATAGAACTGCCATAAGGAAGAAAATTATCATTAGCAAGAAGTCTAAAATGAATAACTTGCCACTTCTCTAGAACTCTATTTCCTTGTGTAATCCAACGATATCTGTACGCCATAGGATCATTTTTGTCATATCCTTCTTCTCGTTCAATTTCATTAACGGGCATAGGAAGGACATTAAGAACACCATAATCAGGATGGTGGTCTACAAGCAAAAATTGATCACCATATTTGCAAAGATTACGAACCCAACTAAATGCATTAAATTCTATATTTAATACATCATAAAAAAGAACATTTAATGCTTCTCTAATTTGAACATTTGATGAATCAATTTTTAGAATCTCACCATGTTCACCCTTAGAACAAACTTCTTCAGCATAAAGATTCATCGCAGAATTAATTTCTGCCATTGATTCCATTTCATTGTAGTCTGAATATCTAGCT
>Ga0209518_1004759_pt1 | contig 10689 bp, 11 predicted proteins | sample RifGroB1_FD_183993 | JGI IMG/M metagenome (GOLD analysis project Ga0209518, IMG submission 183993) | Groundwater microbial communities from Rifle, Colorado, USA - Groundwater B1 (SPAdes) (version 2) | ecosystem: Environmental > Aquatic > Deep subsurface > Groundwater | place: Rifle, Colorado... | reverse complement strand
TCGTCGGCGTTGGAGGGGCATCCTACATAGCCCGCAAGCCTCATGGCTGGGATGTCGTTAGGGGAGTCTCCAATAACGAGAATTTCCTCGGGAGATATGCTGCTCCATTTGCAGAGTTCCTGTAGCCCCGATCCTTTGTTGATGCCTTTGATCAAGATGTCGATGGCGTGGCCCGAGCAAACCACGTCCATCTGCTCTCTGAAATCAAAGAACATTTCTTCGATCGGAGCGACATACTCTGCGAGGTTAATCCAGCGATTGCACCGCTCCAGCGCTACATGCACCTCTTTTTCGAGGTATACCTCCAGATCGGGAAAGCGGTGGGTAACAGTCCCGATTCTATCCCGGATATTTCGGAAGGCAACCGCAGTTTCTGGGGTAAAGAGCGGGTGGTTTATGCGTTCCTCTGTCGCCAGGTTGTAGAGACAGAGGCCGTTTTCTATGATTGACCAACCATCGGGTAGAGGCAGAGCCCTTGTTATTACCTGGACATAGGTAAGTTCTCTGCCCGTGCAGAATCCGAACGGTGGCAGATCGCCCTTGTTTCCCCTTTCGATGATTCGGGAGAGTCGGGCAAGAGCTCCGTAGAAGCCATCGGGTAAGGACTCTCCGTTTTGACGGTCTGGGAAGGTGGTGCCGTCTATGTCTGCGAGAAAATGTTTGACAGGCGCGTCGGTTACCATCGAAATCCTCCTTACTCAATACTGAATTAAGCGAACACCTTTTGGCTTTTTTTGTCAATGCTTTTCTTTTGCAAAGAATCGTGTATAATTCACGTAAAGAAACTCACTTCCGCCTTGGCATGGTTAATATTTTAGAATTTGAGACGCTCAAAAAATTTGTTGGTACAGTCGGGAAAGACATCGAATCCTATTTCGGAAAGGATAATGTTTGCATTCTCTGTTTGAGGCCCGAAGGAATATTCTATGGCGAGGCGCTCGTCGCCTGGTTCAAAGAGAGAAAAAAGACCAACGTGATCCTTGCCTCAATGGAGGATGATGGAGTAGATCTCGATGAAAAGCTGGTGCGTGGAAGAAAGGTGCTTATTGTGAACAACGATATCGTAACAGGGAAATCATATAAGCGGTCCACAGAGGCTCTCCGCATGAGAAAGAAAGAGTGGGGTATTAAAGATATTAAGTTTGCCTGCTTTTTTGATCGGACAGGAATGGCTGATTTTTCTGTGGCAAAATATTCTGCAGAGGCGATTTGGGGGCTGGAAGAGATCGATGGCTTAGACTTGAAACTCATTCAGTATTTGTCGCAAAACGGCAGGGAATCGTTTACTGAAATTGCCAAAAAGTTGTGTTTGAGTTCCGTAGCAGTAAAGAACAGAGTTGATAAGCTTCTGAAGGAAAAACTTATACGGATATATGCTTCCTTGCAGGCCGATCAATTCTACGCAATAGCGGCTCAAATCAATATTGAGGCAGACAGGAAAACCATTGAACAATTAATCGAGAAGCTCGAGAAATCGCAGGAAGTATACCATTTGGCAAAGATCACGGGGGCCTACAATCTTACGGTAGGGCTCCTTGCTCGGAATCTGGAAAATATAGAAACATTTGTGGAAGATGAGATACGGGCTTTGCCCGGAGTAAGGCAGGCAGTTGTTTCCACGGGAGAAGTCCCTATTTTGCCAAAAACCATCCCTCCAAAGTTTTGATTTATTCCCTATAATGCTTTAAAATTTAAAGCATATTACGAAAAAGACTTAAAAAACAAAAAGGTATTGACAAGTTTACTTGGTTCTCTATAATGAGTGTGCATCTATGAAACGTATTGACGCAGCATCCCAGACAATTCATATTCCCTTGGGGAAAGCTATTCCACAAAACAGCGGATAGATTTATGAATTCGTTTAGCGTACCACTATAATATATCAAAACGAATCAATAAATCTGGCATATGAGAAGCCAGTTTTTTCATCAAAAACTCCTATGACAACCATGACGCTCAACAAGTTCTACGTAACCAGAGAAGGGTTAGAAAGAGTGAAAGCAGAATACGAAAAACTAAGAGATTTTAAGCGCCAAAAAACAATGGGGGAGACGCCCAGCCTTCTGCATTCGGAGGAAGCAAATCCCGAATATCTTTCCTTCCAAGAGGATATGAGTTTGCTTGATTCAAAAATCGCAGAGCACGAGAATATTCTGCAAAACGTAGAGCTTATCAGCGCGCCAAAGGGGAGGGAACGGCAGAAGGTTTGGTTTGGTGCCACGGTTACGGTTGACCTTGGAGGAGAGGTCGATGAGTTTACTATTGTGGGAACGCTTGAGGCAGATCCCGTACAAAAGAAAATTTCCAACGAATCTCCCCTCGGAGCGAGGCTGTTGGGCGCAATAGTGGGAGATGTGGTCGAAGTGAAAACCGAGCTGGTGAATCACATTTGCAAGGTGCTAAAAGTTCAATACGCGTAACGCACTGTGTATGTCTTCCTCTCTTCAAATATTTGGACCAGGACCTTCGGGGTTATCCGCAGGGGAAAAGAAAGTTGTTGAAAGGCTGACGGCCGCAGCAAAGCTTATCGTGCCTTTGTACGAGGCGCAGAAAAACCCAAAGTATGCAGGAGCGAATTTTTATCCGCCCGATGCCACTCGAGAAGAACTCCAGAAAGCAGCAAAGAAAAACCCCTCGATCTTAAGCCCATATACATTTGTGGAGAGAAATAGAGCGGGAAAGCTTGTGGTAGTTCCCTACAGCAAGAAGTTTAGGAAAGAGCTCACGCGCGTTGCAAAACTTCTCAAAGAGGCGGCCGCCTTGAGCGAAGATAAAGCGTTTAAGGAATACCTTGTTGCCCGCGCGAAAGATCTGTTGAAAGATAACTTCGATAAAAGCAATACTTTGTGGCTTAAAACGAACGCCTCAAAAATTGGTTGTGCCATAGGTCCTTTTGATCGTTTTCTTGATCGGCATTTTCATCAAAAACGCGCGTACACCGCGTGGGTAGGAGTGCTAAGTAAAGAGCGCATGACAGAGGTTTCTCGGATGCGAACACTTATCCTCACCAGTATTCCTACATTCTTGCCCGGAGCAAAAAAAACCACAGTGTCTCAGATTCGCGTGCGCGCGGAAGATACCATGCTACTCGCCGGTCTTGATGCCGACTACCTGTTTATGTCCAATAACTTCCCCTCTTCTGCAGACATTAGCCTGATCAAAAAGCATGGGACGATGTCAACGGTTTTCCTCCCGATGGCAGAACTGCGGGTGAAGAAGTGGATGCAGCCAATTTTCCAGCAGGTTTTTGACAAAAAGACGCAGGAAGGGCGTACCGTTTCTGAAATGCAGGACGCGTTGGTACGAATTTCTGTTATTGACGAAATGCGCCGCTCTCTCGTGCGTTATGATGATGCAGCGACTCGCCTTCAGGAGTACTTTGCGTATATCGACGAAGTGTACGGAGATATCCTTACGATAAAATCAGCAGGCTATCTCTATTTGAAAAACGCCATTACCGAAAAGGAGCTTGAGGCAATGGTGCTTGCCGAAATATGCCAGGCGCTGTACTATCTTGCCGCGTTTGACAAACGCCGACGTTTTGAAAATTTGCTTTATGGATACGCCGCCTTTCTTGATGCGCTCCTATCAGGTGGAGGCCTCGAGGAGACAGAAGGAGGGCTCCGCTTGAATCTGCAAAAGGCTTTGTTGTGTACGGATCGCCTTGTGCGTACATTTGAATATTACCTTGCTTTGGGAACCCGAGAAGAAATAAAAGGATTTTTTGAATGCTTAGATACGGAAGGTATTTTCTCGAAGTTTCATCCGCATTTTCAGGCTCTTCCGCAAATAGGTGGGTAGGGAGTTTTGCTTTATCCTCAAACTCGAATTCTTGATTTTCGGGAGAATATAGAGTATAAAAGAGGACTGCTCTTTTTATGTATGGTTACGCGAAAACGCATGCCTAAGGCATGTAAGCAGAGGGGGTAACATGGTTATCCAGGGAATTCCTCAACAAATTCCGATCTGGTGGAATCTCCGAAGGGATGATTTTCCTTCGGGCAACATCGACGGCGCCGAAACGCAAATTGTGGTTTTGGGAGGAGGGCTGGCAGGCGTGACGACAGCTCTCTTTCTTGCCGAGCTCGGAGTTGGTGATGTCATGCTTCTTGAGAAGGGAGGCATTGGAGAGGGGGCGAGCGGCCGCAACCAAGGCCACGTGAATCCCGGGAACATATCGATTGAAAGCGTATTCCGTCGCTACGGACAGGATGCGCTCAAATCCCTTCTGGGCTTCGAGTATGCCTCTGTAGGGTTGCTCGAAGAGGTGATCGAGCGTTTTAGCATCCAGTGCGGCTTCCGCCGAACTGGATATGTGTTCCTCGCGGAAGACGAGGAGCAAGCTCGTCTCCTAAGGGAGCGCCAAGCCTTGCTTGTTTCAGTCGGGCACCCACCGGAGCTGTGGGATGCCCGCCAGTGTGAAGCGCGTGGGTTCCCGGACTTTGCGGGCGGCTTATTCAAGCCCGAGGCCGGACAGGTACACCCGGTGCGTCTCCTGCTGGGGCTTGCGCGAGCAGCCCAAGACTTGGGGGTGCAGATTCGCGCGAGGACCGAGGTGTACGACGTGGTTCCGCAGAACGGCGGTTTTGTGGTTCGAACCGGGAGGGTGAGGGCGCGGATTGTGGTGCACGCAACAAACAAGCCGTATCTGTTGGGAGGAGCCGCTACTGCTCTCAAGGTGGGTTTTTTGCCTATCCGCGGGCAAATTGTGGTTTTCTCGGGACAGACTGCTCAAGAGGTCGGGTTTGGTACCGTCGACGGCCTGGTCTATGGTCTTCGGAGGCGCCAAGAACTGCTGTTGGGCGGCATGCGATCGGTCTCTCCTTCTCGAGAAGAAGGGGAGGAAGATGATACGGCGGTAAACAGCGCTATCAGTATGGCGCTGCAAACATATGCCCAACAGAGGCTTAACGTCCCCGAGAGCCAGCCTTACTCTCACGAGTGGGCAGGCATTATGCAGGAATCTCCCGACGGATTCCCATTTGTCGGGCGCGTCGCGCTGGTTGGAAACCAGTACGTGATCTGCGGATTCGGAGGGCATGGTCTGCCCGGGATTCCCGGTGCGGCTCGTGCCTTGGCACAAATGATCGCGGGGCAAGAGGTAGAGCTTCCGCGCCTCTTTGCGCCGCGGCTCGACCGGTTTACAAGGAGCGTATAGCTCCTTGCCGAAAGGGTGGGTGCATCGCCGATGCACTCGCCCCTTTATTTTTGGTAGAAAAATTCTACCGATCCTCTATAATGAAACATTGCTATGAAACGACTGCTTTTGTTCTTTGGTGCGTTGTTGGCGGGAGGAGCGCTTTTTGGCTTTTTGATTTCTGGCGTGGGATGGGATGAGGCATGGGACTCTCTTCGGGCTTTTTCTCTTTTGCATGCTTTAGTGGTTTTTCTCCTTACCCTCGGATCTCTTTTTGTGGGCGCTCTTCGGTGGTATTTTATTCTCAAAAAGCAGAGGTGCAACATTCCGTTTCCCGATGTCTGGAAGGCGTATCTTGCGGGTTTCTCTCTTTGGTTTTTTGTGCCTATGTTCCCCTTCGTGAACGAATTGTTCCGTGCCTCCTCGCTTAAGGAGCAATATGAAGTTGACTTACCCAAAGGAATGGCCTCCGTGATTATTGACCGTATTTTCGAGATTACTTCGAATCTTTTTGTGGTGTTGGTGGGGGGCCTTATATTTTTACTCATGGGAGATCATATTTCCTACTCTGCAAAGATGCTTGCTGCGATCGGATTCGTTGGAGGCTGGTTCCTTTTTCTCTTACTTCTCTACGTCCGTTTGTTTCAAAAAAAGAGTATTGTCCGATTGTTTTGGAAAAATAACGGAGGAATGCAGGAGGCAGAGGAAGAAATATTTCGGTTTTTCCAACTCAAGAATCCCGGTTTCTGGCAGGGGATTTGTCTATCCTTGGGAAAGAGTGCCGTGGGAATCGCAAGGGCATGGGTTATAATCCTGTTTTTCGGAAAGGGATTCGCCGTTCTGCCTGCGATTACGATCCACGGGTTTTACTACCTTGCGATTCTTGTGCCTATCCCCGCGGCCTTAGGTTCGCACGATATTTTGCAGGCAATTGCATTTGGAGCTTTTGGCCTGGGGGCTGGTACGGGAGCCGCGTTCGCGCTCGTGGTGCGCGCCGTTGAAGTGTTGTTCGCGGTGGCAGGTTTAGCCTTGCTTTTTCACTTCGGCCTCCGTTTTCTAAAGAATCTGATATTCCGAAAGGGGAATAGGTTAATGAAGGCGTTCCGGCATACCCGGTGAGGGAGGCGAGAGAACAAAAAGATTCCTTGCGGTCATGTGGATTGGGTTAAAGAATTTGATGTTTTGTGTATGTATGAGCGAGAGTCGAAGCTTTTGAAATAGCGAGAGCCATTCTTCTCTTGTGCGAAATGCGCACTTCTTTTTAATGCCGAAGAGAGAGCCATAAGAAAAGCCATGGAAAAAACAGGAAGCCCGATGGAAGAGATTTTGAGGGGTATCTTCATAGATAATAATTTTTCCTCGGCAAAGCCTGCGTGTCTCTTCCAGAACGGTCTCTACCTTTTCAACGTGATGAAGAACATACGAAATTAAAACTATGTCGAAGCTTTTATCGGAGAATGGAAGTTTCTTCCCATCGTAAAGAACGAAGGGAATATCTACCTGGCGAATATCTATCACATCTGTCCCCACTAAAGATGCATTGAGAGTTTTGGCTACAGTACCCGCAATGATCCCAGTGCCGCAGCCGAGATCCAAGACATGATCCCCAGGCGCAATGTAGGCGGCAAGTTCTTTACTCATTTTGAAAGCAGCCCGGCCATAAAAAAAGAAAAGCGTTGAGCGAACGGGAGAGAGCTTTGCTATTTTCTTGAGAAAATGCGATATCATCGTTTGCGCTTTATTTAGGGAATATACAACAAAACGCCAAAAAAGAAAACCTTTATTTGTTGAAGCGGGAGTTGTAGGATGGGTACTATGGGCAATAAAGAATTGGCATCACTATTTTCAACCATTGCTTTGTATCTGGAAATTGAGGATGTGCCCTTTAAGCCGCAAGCATATGAACGGGCCGCAGGCGTGCTGGAAACGCTACAAGAAAGAGTTGAGGATATTTACAAAAGAGAAGGCGTCAAGGGGTTAGACAAGATTCCCGGGGTGGGGAAGGGAATGGCAGAAAAAATTGAGGAATATATCAAAACGGGAGCTATAGGAGAATACGAAAAACTGCGAAAGAAAATTCCAGTCGATATTAAAGAGCTTACGCGTATTGAGGGAGTAGGCCCTAAAATGGTGCGTGACCTGTACAAGCACCTGAAAATAAAAACGATAGCCGATTTGGAAAAGGCTGCCAAAGCCGGCAAGGTGAGAAAGCTTCCCAATTTTGGTCAGAGAACGGAGCAAAACATTCTCCAGGGAATTGAGTTTGTAAAACGCTCCAAGGGCCGATGGTTGCTCGGCACTATTTTCCCGTACGTGGAGATTTTGCTGGGCAAGCTCGAGGACTCGCCATTTGTTACGCGCGCGGTTGCGGCAGGATCGATACGGCGGATGAAAGAGACCATCGGGGACGTCGATATTTTGATAACGAGCGAAAAGCCGGAGAAAGCTATAGAATATTTTCTTTCCATGGTTTCGTATGAAAAAATTTGGGGAAGGGGAACAACGAAAGTTTCCGTGCGCACGCGCGAAGGATTCGATATTGACATGCGCGTTCTTCCGGAAGAAGTATTTGGAGCAGGACTGCAATATTTTACGGGTTCCAAAGAGCACAATGTGCGACTTCGGACATATGCGGCAAGCAAGGGGTATAAGCTTTCAGAATACGGGCTGTTCCGAGGGGAAAAGCGTATTGTCCTTCGACAAGCTCAGGACAATTCTGAGCGAAGTCGAAGAATTGCCTGCAATACGGAAGAAGACGTGTACAAGGTTTTGGGTATGAACTATATTGAACCTGAACTTCGTGAGGATCACGGGGAGATCGATGCTGCTCTTTCCGGAAAACTGCCAAAAGTTATCCCATACGGTTCTTTGAAAGGAGATTTGCAGGTTCAAACCGATTGGACTGATGGAAAAGATTCTATTGAAGCAATGGTAAGAGAAGCCAAAAAGCAGGGGTTGGAGTATATAGCTATAACAGACCATACGCGAGACCTTGCAATGACCGGCGGGATGGACGAGAAGAAACTGCTTTCACAAATGCGCGAAATCGATAAGATAAATGAAAAGTTCAAAACGCAAGGCGAAAAGTTTCGAGTTTTGAAAGGGGCGGAGGTAAACATCAGAAAAGATGGGACCCTCGATATTGCAGACGAAATTCTTGCAAAACTTGATGTGGTGGGAATTTCCGTGCACTCAAATTTCAAAATGACAAAAAAAGATATGACTGCGAGAATTGTGAAAGCAATGAGTAATCCTCATGTCGATATCTTGTTTCACCCGACAGGGCGGCTTATCGCCAAGAGAGAGGCATATCAAGTGGATATGGACGAGATTATTGCGACGGCAAAGAAAACGGGAACTATTCTGGAGATTAACGCGTTTCCGGAGCGCTTAGATCTTGCAGATAGCAACATAAAAAAAGCCGTGGAAGCTGGCTGCAAAATGGCCATTGACTCTGACGCACACTCCATATCGCATCTCGGATACTTGAGATACGGAATTGCCCAAGCGCGTCGGGGCTGGGCAGAGCAGCAAGATATTATTAACACCTACCCCTTAGAAGAAATGCTTTCTTTGCTCAAATAGTATGCCCAAAGAAAAATCAGCCGGCGCAATAGTATTTCGTATTGAAAAAGGGGAACCAGTGTATCTTCTTCTTCATTATCCTTCTTCCGCAAAAGCAAAACGGGAATATTGGGATTTGGCAAAGGGACATATTGAAAAAGGAGAGGAAGAGAAAGATACGGTTCTCCGCGAAATACAAGAAGAAACCGGGCTGAAAGATATTAGGCTGTTTGATGGTTTTCGGGAAGAAATTCGCTATTGGTTTCAGCTTGGTGGACAGAAAATTTCAAAAACAGTTGCTTTTTATCTGGCGCAGACAAAGCAAGGAAAAGTAACAATTTCGCATGAACACGTGGGTTTCCAATGGCTTCCCTATAAGCAGGCTCAAGAAAAACTTACCTACCAAAATGCAAAACAAGTCCTCGAAAAGGCGCATCACTTCCTTCCAGCAAAAAGTGTATGACGCTGTGAGGAAAATTCCAAGAGGCGATATCCGGACCTATAAGGAGATCGCAGAGACAATTGGGCACCCAAAGGCGTTCCGTGCAGTGGGCAATGCGCTCAATAAAAATCCAGATTTGAAAACAATTCCTTGCCATCGTGTCGTGAGGGCCGACGGCAAGATTGGAGGGTATCGCTTCGGGACACGAAGAAAGAAAAGCCTTCTTAAGAAAGAAGGCGCTCTGTAACTTTTTCTACGAGCCGCTGGAATGTTTGAGGATAGTCTTTAACAAGCTGAGCCAAAATTTTGCGGTCGAGCGCTATGTTATTTTTTTTGAGTAAAGAGATGAATTTGCTGTACGTAAGATTTTGAGATTCTAAAGCGCCGCTCAATGTTGTTTGCCAGCCCTGTCGAAATACCCGCTTTTTTGTTTTGCGATCACGGTAGCTGTATTCCCAAGCGTGGCGCAGGGAATCTTTCGCGAGGCGGTATTTTGATTTCCTCCCCCAGCGAAAACCCTTGGTTTTTGTCAATGTATTTTCTCTTCGCTTATGGGAAATAGTTCCTCGTTTGACTCGAGCCATGGTAATGAAATACTAACTGTTCAACATTTTTTTAATTGCTTTAGCTTCCGGCTTTGATAACTCAATCCATTTTCGTATTTGCCTTCGTTTTTTGGGCGAACGTTTGGCAAGATAGTGGTCTTGTCCGGTTGGTCTGCGTAAAATCTTCCCAGTGCGGGTTATCTTAAATCGTTTCGTGATTGCTTTTCTTGTTTTTTGTTTTGCCATGTTTTTTATCCTTAAGCCGCCCCTCCACTCTTAACTACGATAATAGATAGTCCTCGCGGTTCTTTTTTTAGTTCTCTTTCTTTCTTGACGGAAATTCGAGCAGCGAGCGCTTCCATAAACTTTTCTAATTTTTCTTTCGCGTATCCTTCAAGAGCGTTTTGGCGGCCTCGGAGGCGAAGCGTAATGCGAACACGGTTTCCTTTTTGCAAAAACTTTTCTGCCTGTTTTGCTCTCGTTTCCAAATCGTGGCTTGAGATGGTAAAGGTGAGCCGAATTTCCTTTAGTTCGCCGCTATCCTGTTTTTTTGTTTCTTTCGCTTTCTTTTCCTGCTGATAGAGGTATTTCCCATAATCACCGAGCTTGCATACAGGGGGTTCCAGCCGTTCAGTTACCTGGATTAAGTCAAAACCTCGTTCCTTTGCAAGGTTGAGCGCCTCTCCAAGAGGCAAGACTCCCATCTGCTTTCCGGTTTCATCAATGAGCCTTACTTCGGTAGCCCGTATCTGATTGTTTATGTAAATGCGTTTCTGCAAAGTATTTTTGGTGCGCGCACCGCGTAGCTTTAGCGAATTTGGTGCGCGCACTGCGTAGCTTTAGCGAAGTGGTGGAGATGGCGGGGTCGAACCCGCGTCCAGCGAGACGAGGAAATTCTATCTACGATGATAGTCCAGTTTTTTGAAAGAGAGAGTGCAAGAACTGGACGAACCCACTTTCTCTTTGATGGTCCTTAAAAATCAATAGCTCCCGGACCTTCG
>Ga0209518_1004755_pt1 | contig 10699 bp, 13 predicted proteins | sample RifGroB1_FD_183993 | JGI IMG/M metagenome (GOLD analysis project Ga0209518, IMG submission 183993) | Groundwater microbial communities from Rifle, Colorado, USA - Groundwater B1 (SPAdes) (version 2) | ecosystem: Environmental > Aquatic > Deep subsurface > Groundwater | place: Rifle, Colorado... | reverse complement strand
GCTTCTTCAAACACATGGTCTGAAATCTTTTGTGACTCGTCCAATACAATAACATCAAACGTTTCACCTTCGATGTGTGCCTGTTCAGAAGCAGAAAGAAATTTTATGACCGAACCTGGGCCACCACTATTTCTCCCACTCCATATAATTTCTCGCTTTGTTGACTTCTTTAAATTAACACGTTGTTGTAAGTATTCACTATGTTCTATAATTTGTTCGACTTTTTTCCTAACAAGATATGCCTGCTCTTCCTTATTGGCAAAAACACCTACAATAGTTCCCCTACTGTCATCATGTGCTATATCTAAATCAGCTGCCAATATAATACCAGTAGACACCGCAAAACTTTTTCCAGCCTGACGAGCCTGTAATGAAGCAACACCCTTGATGTTAAAATCAACAATAGCACGCACTAAATCAATCTGATTACTTTCTAATTTTACCTTCATTCTACTTTGGGCAAAATAAATGGGATCTGCTGCTGAACGTGCAGATTCTACAATCATATTACGAATGCTTTTTTGCGTGCGTGCTAAAATATTCCGCTCATAAGAATCCGAAAATAAAATATCCTCTACTTTACCGGATTTGTCTTTTTTGGTCTGAAAGAAAAAAGGTGCTTTCTTTCCAGATTGGTTGTTATTTGCCATAAATTATGATAGATCCACGACTCCCGTGTTGCTCCCGTCTACCGGCACCGCATCTCCAATACCACCAACATTGGTCACTTCGGAGCCAGGAATACCACCGCCATTTTGCATTACCAATCCTAAAAATTGGTTCCAAGTTGGATATCGTTTTCTTCTATCACGAGTTTCATCCAACTTAGCCGGTGGATAAAATGTACCTATCTCATCACCCCCAATAGGTGCACGTGTGGGGTCACCTATGGTGTCCTCACCATACATATCACTCTTGCTGACAGGAAAGGCATAAAGCCTTTTCGCCAGCGTTATTAAGCGTTGTCTAAATTCACTCATGCTGTTTTATTTCACTTCCGGTAGTGAGTTAATCCCCTTTTGTCATGTCAAAATATTCAACCAACACAGCCGCTACCACGGCATTCTATTCCTAGATACGAAGGCAAGTTCGTAACATCGGGACTACTTGGACCATCAGATTTAAACTGCCCCATTACCACACTTCCTTAACAACTTCATCAAACCATCCTGCCGTTTGTTTCGTCTTAACTTCCTTATGTGACGCTACCCTAGTAATATCATTGGCGTTTCTTCTCAAAATAGATTTAACCCATTTTTTATCTTCAGAAGTCAGCATGATATTAAACCCATTATCTTTCAAAATGTTGATGAACATCTGCACATCTGAATCTGATCGCAAACTACTAGACTGTACTATCTTACGAAAAGCCTGTCTATCACTTGTTTCAGACGCAAACTTTTTGAACTTTTTTAAATCGTCGTAGTGTGCCCGTCTGTTGTCAAACTTAGTCTGCATGTTAGGACTCTTGTTCATTCTCGCAATCAATTCATTCTCACGCAACAACTGATCTGTATAGTTAATAGCACCCTTAATAATGTCAACTCGTTCCTTACCGTCGTAAATTTCAATATCATTACCAATACGTTTCAATGTATATATCGTCCCACTAACGACCATCTCACCAGCATCACCCTCTTTAAGCCAAATCTCATCCTGCTTGTTTTCAACAGTACCATATTCCGTTTCTTTCTTAGCTATTTTCTTAACACGTTTCACATCAGATGCATGGTTCCTGAATATCTTTTCATCTGGGTCCAATGGCGTTTTAATTAAATTACCAAAAGGCAATGTAGAATCCTTATGTGCCGTTAAACTTTCTAATGTTTTCACTGGAATGTATCTCACGCCACCACCACCGCTTCCAATATCAACACTGTACGTGCAAAAAATCTGTGCCATATTACCACCAGCATTATCCCCATTATCACCATAATACGGGCAATTAGTACACTGTGAAATAGGGTGAACTCGTGGAATACCAATAGACGACTTAATATTAGTGTTCGGGCAACTTACCCAATAATTTCCATCACGTTCCATGTGCCCGATTACAATATCAGATGCTTTTTTAATGATATGTCTTGACATATCTGCCACCACCGTTAAATCTTCAGGAGCATCTAATTCACTCCCCTCATTTAATTTATCATCAAACGACTGCTTCTTAGACCCCTTATCTTCCTTACCGCCTTTTTCTTTTTCCCCAAGGAATATAGCCTTTGCCCTTTCAAATAATTCCTCAAACTGTTCGTCACTCATCTGACTAATCATAGTTGGGAATTCTTCTATTTTATCACCAGACACAGAGCCTTCTATTTCTTCTGTTGATGGCATTTCACCCTCTGCTGGTGGCATTTCATCGCCCATTGGCATATCACCTTCAGTGGCTGGTTCAGCACCCAAGTCTGGTGCTATCTCACCGGTTTCCCCCGACGCACCCATTTCTCCCTCTGCTGGAGCTTGCCCTGTCAATTCTTGAATTTTCTTTTCAACCTTTTCTTTAACTTTACTTTTTATTGATTCTTTCAAATCTTCAGGGACTTCATCTTCTAATCCAACGTTCTTAGAACCTTCATCTGGTTTTGCACCACCCGGCGCGGCACCGGGCATCGGGCCACCAGCTGGTGGAGCGCCAACAGGCGGTACGCCACCCATCGGGGGTGCACCTAAACCGCCACCAATTCCACCCATCGGGTCACCAACTGGCATCGACGGCGGGGGCAGAATTCCACCACCGCCCATTGGGTCTTGAGCCATTTTGACACGTGTAATAGGCGTTGTACCCATCGCATATTTAATAACCGTATCTTCATGATTTGTCTTCATAACTATCCTCCTGTGTTATACCCCAACAAAAGGTGCTGTACCGTGTGCACGTGTCCAAGCAAATTCATCTCCAGTTTCCACTGGGCTTAACAAATCAGTACGTGTCGTACTCGGTTCACCAAAAAATACCGTTCTTATTTTAGCGCCCAATGGCTTTGTCGGCTGTTTTTTAGCGTCCATTACAAAACGTGGATTTACAGTTGTAAAAAACTTTTCCAATCCACCTGGCGACATTTCAAATTTGTTGTTTTTATACATGAACGAGTGCGGCATAGATATTTGCCTATCCTTAATAGCAAGACGTATTATTATTTCAGGGAACATAAAATCACTAGCGGTTAAGAAAAGTTCACCATTAATAATGTCGTCATCTGAACCATCCTGTATATCCATATTTTTGTAGTAAAAAGTAGGCAACGAATAACGAAACTTTGGTGTCATATTAGTGCTTAATTTACTTATCATTTTACCGAACTCGGCATCTAACAATTGTGAGGCAATTTTGTAAAAATGAAACGAATCAAAAATAGGCCGTTCATCCGTAATAGAATGTGCGGCTATTCTACTCCTTAACGCAATAAACCGTGTCCTAAAATCGCTCATATCAGTTCGTTAGCCACTCCAAAAACATTGTTGTTGTTAAAAAACTCTTTAACTGTTTTTACATCAACTGTTTTCTGCCCTTCCACTGAACTTGCAAATTTCTCCACTTTACCCATTAGGGTTTTGTGATTTGCCTGTTTCGCAATCTTACGTGCCACATCTAACACAGCAGACGTATCCATAGCCTTAGTGTTAGCTATCTTAACCATTTTAATATGTTTACCTAATCCAGCTACTTTAGTTAAAGAATCCACCATTGTCTTGTTCAAATCCACCATAGCACTTGCCAATTGAACAAAATCCTTATCGGGGTGTTCTAACTGCAATTCCTTATATTCTTTAAAACTGTCAAAACATTCTTCCCCTAAAATGCCTATAACCATAGCATCATTAGGATAATATGTTCTGGAACCCAACTCCGCCTCTTTCTTTAATGCTTCCCAACCCTGTACGGAAAGTTTACGCCAATCCACTTCTTGTAATACCTTATAACGTGCCTCTTTAACCATCATAGCACGTTTCTGTTCTACAGAGCCATAACGTGTAATAACGCTTTTATCGTGTGACATGTGCATCCCCCTTAGTCTTCGTCGGGCGTCCAATCAATAACTTTTACTTCCACCTTTTTCGGAATCATTTTGTTTTGCTTACAACGCTTAATATAATCCTCAACATCTTTTTTCCAGCTGCTTTCGGTTACGTCAACAACCATAGAACCAATACCAGTGGTTTCATTAGCAGACGTTTCTTCACGTCCCTTTTCTTTTACAAACGTAGTAACAGCAGTCTTAGTTAAAATAACTTTCTTTGCCACTTTTTTAACTACTCCGTCCACTTTGCCACCCCCGGCATCTTTGGCATACTCAACATCTTTTTTACGAACCAGAAACTTTCGAACCTCACCAGTTTCAGAATCCTTTTCACTTTCAACCCACCAAATACCTTTATTTTCTTTAGATTGATATACATTAAAACCAGCATAAATCATATTACTCAATAGACCTTTAGACTCTGCTTCGCCCCAAGCAATACGTGTAACACTATCAGGGATAGTATATTTAATCGTCTTAGCGGCAGTTTTTGTCCGACCTGCCGTAATATTGCTGACACGCCCCGGTAAACGATTGGCTGTTTTTTGTCTTTGTACCCACAATTCAAATAATGGATGTCGTTTGTTACCAGCCTCAATTATATGCGTTTTAAGTTCTTCCTTGTTGTGTAAAAGAATACGATTGGCTTCCGCCTCATCGGGATCTTTATATCTATCATGAAATTCAAAACCAAGTTTTACCAAATCCGTAGCAGTAACGTTTTCCAATGATGCAGTCTTTATATCAGTAACACTAACAATTTCATCTGGTTCAACATCATCAAGCCATGGATAACTAGATGCCATTACACGAGCATACGACTCTGAATTTTGGTCGCCAGCTCGCCTAACAAAAGATTCCAATTGTAAACCAGATTTAGATAAACCCGGTTCATAGTTGCCCTCCTTTTTAATCATCCTACTCATGTCCGGCTCATAAAATCTGCGTACTTTCTTTTTCATGATGTTATCCTCTCACATTCATAAGATTTTAAATTTGATGCAAGTGATACTAACCTCGTTTTAAAATTAGATGCCATAATTGGCTGTGATTGTTCTAATTGTGATTTTTTCTTTCCCTTTTTCTTCCCAATTTCAGGCACACCAGCTCGCAACGGCGAATCTGGATACCTTCTACGATATATTTCAGGAGCAATATTATGCTTGGCTAATAAATGTGGATATAAAACTTTAAATTCTTTTCCGCATATTTGACACTGTACCTTCTCACCATCTTCTTTTTTGGTAACATCATATGGCTGCTTTATTTTCCCATCAAGTTCAGTAACACGTAACTGTTGTGTCTGATCCCCAGCCATCATTTCTGGCTCTTTAAATAACTCATCTAAATAATAATCAACAACATCATAAACTGCATCCTCCAAATCCTTATCGGGTTCTTCGCACATCACATCTTCAATATCTTTTAACATGGGTATAATATATTTATTTTCCAAAAAGCTAGCGCCACGTTCTTCCAAATAATCCAGAATAAGCGATTTTACTTTCCACACAAAATGTTTATCTTTTAAACCAGACATAATTATCACCTTACATAATCTTTAATATAAAATCATTATTATCCAGCACACGTACAAGTGATAATGCCTTTTTAGACACACCTTGTTGCGTCAAATCTACATTACACTGTGGACACATCGGTGACGTTCTAATATCCCTAATCATAGAACACCCCGGACAAAACGCATGTGTTTTTTTCTGCGGTTGTGCAGTGGGAGATGTAGAATCAATTATGGAAGCATTGCCTTCACATAACGGGCATTTCCCCTCTGGTATTTGATCTCGTCTATAAATAACTTGACCACAGCTTGGGCAATCAACCTTGACAGCGTTAAGTGGAACTTTGTCCGTTGCAGGCTGCTCTTGCGTTTCCGCTTTCGACGCGGCCATCGCATCTAGTTCACTCCAATCTATATCTTTTGACGGAACAGATGTGGATTGCTGTTTTGTATCTACTTCCTCTTGTTCATTCTTAATGTTGTCACCCAATTTTTCCTTAATTAAATTTAATATACGTGCCTCACCAGGTCTGCTTTCTATCTTATCGGCATGTTCCTTTTCCACTTGCCTTATTGCCTGATATAAATATTGTTTCAAAAGAGGTGTCAGTTCTCTTTTAAGCCCTTCTTTTGAACGCCGATTTCTCCAAAAAATCCCTGCTATTTGACTGTAATTAGATGGATTTTTTAAAATAATTTGATTTAACGCATTATACACTTCTCTAGCTACTGCTTCATCGCTGAATAAATTCAACCCCACACCAGTCAATATACCACCAGCCAAACTCATAACTAATGAACCCATATTGCCCAAAGTACCACCAAATTTTACAGAGGCTTTCTTATTAAAACATTCAGTACATTCACTTTGAAATAAAATATCCCACATAGTTCTTGCTAATTTTGTTTTTCCATTATTGGGGACAAACGCCATCTTTTGCCCGCAAATATCACATTGTATAAAGGACACATCGTGATCTGTACTTGCCATTGATTTACCACAATCACATTTAAATACTACAATAGCAGGCGTCAAACGCACCTTCTCGGCAAGAATAATACGTTCACCATTATTAAACATATCATCAAACATTATTCATTTCCTCGTCATGCGTACTGTCCACCATAATTGAACCACGTATCAACGCTAACTTGTTATACGCATCCTCAAATTCTTCCATCAACTGCTGTTCACGTTCAGAACCATATACTTTGCGAGTACTCTGTATCCACGCTTCAACAAAAATATTCAATTCTTTCTGCAACAATTCCAAATGTAACTGTGGCGATTGTGCTTCTTCACCAATCAATTTCAAATATGTTTCTATCGTATAACGACGTTCCTTAGACCAATGAATACGGTTTTTATTGTCTGTTTCCAGCTGTTCGTTTACAAAATTAAAATATTTATACAATTCTTCCTTGCCATCTATTTTCATTTGTTGTGATTTAACGGCAGATTTTTCATCAAACATCCCCTGCCTTTCTAATTCTTTACGACTAAAAGTAATCCCAGCTAAAGTAATTTCTTGATAATCATTTTGTTTAAAACCCTCTACAGCTTTATCCAATAATGGTTTATACCAATTTTTTCTAAACTCGGAAAGTGTTACGCTAGATACATAACAATCCTGGCCAGTGGTTCTATCCCTTTCTTTTAACCAAGCACTGATACTACTTATCGTATCGCCACGATGTATCATAAAACAAACTTCAGTTAAAAACGGGTTTTCAAGAGTACCAGCGCCAGCAAATGAACCAATAACACCCAATATTTCACGCCCCTCATTAATATCTTCGATGGTTATCCTACGACCACCTGACGGAACTAATGATACCACATTATTTTCTGTCACTCGTTATCACTCCTGTTCTAAAAATAGCTTTCTCCCATAGAAAAACAAGTGCATGCCTCCAACAAAAGTCATACACCTTCTGTATCACTTAAATTAAAGTCTTTTTTGTTTTTTTTCACTAGGTGGGCAAATTATTCATCCACTATCATCTCAGACTTATCAATTTCTTCCTTAAATGTCTTATATGCCCTTTTCAGTAAATTACTTACTGCTCCTGGTGAAATCCTCATCATATTGGATATCTCATTAACCATTAAATGGTTCAAATATCTCGCCTCAACTACTGCACGTTGTTTTGCCGTCAAATTTTTCATCATCCCATAAATATTATCGTGCGCGTGCAATTGTTTAATGCTTTTATCAAGGTGTTTATCTGGCTTCATAATATCATACAACATAAAATTATCAAATTTTCTCTTATTCCAATTTATTTCGGTATTATGTATCTTCAGCATCCATTTATACAACATAATACTAGCATAAGTAACAAAATAAATACCACGTTTATCATCCCAATTATATATTAACTCAACAAACCTTCCTTTAAGATCTTGTTCAAAATCAGACTTGAATGAATAACAATAGTTATTAAATCGTGCGTGATAGTCTATTAAATGAAAAATAAGAGGGTTAAAAAATTCTAACAACTTTGTCTTTTGTTCATCACATTTACAATATACGGTGGTGCCACACCCCAGCCCATTTTCATGCATACATAATCTAATGTTATACACCATCTCATCAACATCCCTATAATCATTCTTTTTGTAAACTATCTGATTTCCGTTACGATCTAGCATTCGCTTTCTCCTTGTTGGCGTTTAGTCGTTTATACAACCAAAAAACATTCTTCCGTTTACGTGTTTAAGCATAGATTTGATTTTAACCATGACAGACTGACCAATAAGGTGGTCAGCATTTTCAACAACAACCATTGAACCATCTCTGAAAAATCCAACCCCGTCCCCTGAATTTCTTCCTTTTTTAACAATACTAATAACAAACAGTTCATTTACTCCGTATGGTTCTTCTAACGACTCTGATAGTTCAAACATGGAAGATGTTTCTACATTCTGCTGTGTTGCCTTAGAACGAATATGATTATCATTGGTAAATATAACTGCCCCCATTTTTTTTGCCAAATCAAGCAGTTGAAAATCAGCCTCTAAATTTCCGTCCCTCGGTATATCAATAACATTAATATCGTTTTTTTCTATAACCGAATACACACTCTCAATAGCCTGTACTGCTCGATTGGCGACTAAAACATCAGAACTTTTTGTTTTTACAAGCAGCTCCTCTAAAATAAACCTTGGTATACAAAAACGATTTTTAAATAATGGGTCCGTTATTAAATCGGGGATTCTAGAATCATATAATATATTTGTATCTAACAAAACATAATAATTATTTTTATGATGTCCACTAACTTTTATATTTAGTTTTTTAACATCACTCTTTACACCATCAATTCCTTCAGACACTTTATTTAATGAATTTATAAAAGGCACATACAATTGATAAAGTTTTAATAATGCTATAATAAAAAATATAACTGAAAGTATAATAGCAATTCCATTCTGTTTTAAAATAAAAGATGTGAACCATACTACACCAACGAACAAACCAGACATCAGACTTAGTGGGGGGAACAAAGGAACATTAATAATAGGATTAGCCACACTATCCGTTGCGGGATCTTCCGGCAATAAATCAAGTGGGTCAATAAGATTTATGCTCATATTACCTTAAGTGTGAAGTAGTATACCGGCAGCAGTTTGAAAATAAGGCCTATATTTATCTTTTAATCTTATACTCACTATACTATCTTCTGAACTTGTCTCAGAACAAAATGCTAATTTCAACGGTTCAGATACAAAACAAGATTTTAAATCAAATGCCTTATTGGAATTTAACAACGCACAAATACCCTTACCTACACTACACGACGCAAATGATTGACTTATTTGTAAAGTTTTTCCCAATGGCACATTGCATTTTTTATCTATTAAAGACGAGGCTGATCTTGTGGTAATCATTGTTTTATAAGTATCTATAATAACTATTGGATAATCTTTTGTCACTTTAACTCTTCTACTATATGTAGATACTACCTCTACAAAATCTTCGTATAAATTAGGCTTGCGATAAAACACGCCATCTATCTCAACAAAAGAATTATTAAACCCAACCGTAAAAACATTTTTTACTTTCACCCATCTACCATAATCAGACTCATCAATTTTAAAAATATCATCGCACGATAAAGCGTGAATATTATCATTCCGCTTTATTACTATAATTGTCTTGGAGTCGATACCTTCAGTCGGCATTGTATTGTTCATATAAGTATCTATTACTATTTTATTAAATAAACTAGTGAATTGTCAATATAAATTGAAAAAAATTTACTATGTAAATAAATACATATGTATGCGTTATTTTACTGCTTCATCGATAATATGGATAAAAATAAGCAGGGGCGTAATTCCTTGTCTGTGGTTGCTCGTCAAACGGAACATTCTCTGTTAAATCAGTCAATAACTCAATAATAAAAGTTTCAAATTCAGCGGTCTGTATGTCATCATTTGTTAGCTCATTTTCCAAAGCACACACTTTTTCCAACATTGTTTCTATGTCATCGCCCAAATAACTACATATAAGTCTCTTCATAGAACATGGGGGTAATGACTGTAACGCCACAATCGAATCATGTAATTCCCTTAAATGCTGGCATATAGTACGTTTTGCCCAGCACACAATATTAGGCATGGAACAATTATTGATGATAATTTCTTCTAAGGTTGCCATAATCGCATCCTCCTAGACTTACCGTTAAATTAAACTGGCTGAATTAAAAATACACGATGCGCATAAAAAAGCCCCGCCAAAAGGCGGGGCTTTAATACAAGTTTATCTGTAAGCGGGATTCTGTCTGCGTCTAATCTGCGAAATTAAACGGAGGTGACCATCTGTCTGGGCGTACCGTTCCGCTCGTTGCCGCCTACCCGAATCTCAGCGAGCAGCTTCATCGATTCTGTTCGGCGTTGCACCCGGTGGGGTTTGCCAAATGCCGTGTTACCACGGACATTAGTGCGCTCTTACCACACTGTTTCGCCCTTGCCTGATCCTCTTGCGAGGCCATCGGCGGTTTATTTTCTGTTGCACTTTCCGTAGGGTTCCCCCTCCCGGCCGTTAACCGGCACCGTGCTCTTTGGTGTCCCGACTTTCCTCTAGCTCCGCCTGTTACAGCAGAGTCCAGCGGCCACCCGATAAACTTGTTATTGTATTATACCACAAAT
>Ga0209518_1004753_pt1 | contig 10702 bp, 11 predicted proteins | sample RifGroB1_FD_183993 | JGI IMG/M metagenome (GOLD analysis project Ga0209518, IMG submission 183993) | Groundwater microbial communities from Rifle, Colorado, USA - Groundwater B1 (SPAdes) (version 2) | ecosystem: Environmental > Aquatic > Deep subsurface > Groundwater | place: Rifle, Colorado... | reverse complement strand
TTCCGTTTAGTAGTTGATTACTTGCAGCAAAGATTGATCGTCCGACGTGTGGGGTAAGCGCCGCGTTCGTACTCGTATACAATCCGTTACTGGCACACGTTATTTCTGCTTCTTTTCGTCCACTCACATAAATTCGGTTTTTGCCGGCACCGTAATCGTGAACGACAGTAAGGTTGTACCATTTACGTTTACTTAACCCTATGGCAAGAGCGGCGCGGTTTCCAGCAACATAAGAACCTGTCGGTGAAGTGTCCCACCAAATAACTCCATTTGTTCCACCAACGTGAAGCCCAAAAATGCGTGTGATGGTCTCATCCCATCTGGCAATAATGGCGTTGTATTGTTGAAAATCATCGAAAAAGACATCCAGGCTTATCGTGATGCTTTGCGTAATGTTGTAGACCGAGGCGTAGGACGTAAAGGACTTGTCCCATGATTCGTTAATACTTGCCTGTCCGTCATATTGACCAGGAGAACGAATTCCAAGAAGTCCAGGGACTCTGCCTTCGCAATATCGCCACCGGTACACCTCATTGGCCCACCAGAGCCGCAATGTGTTCCCATATTGCGAAACGTCTCTTGCGACGCCTCTATCGCCTTCAAGCGGCAGAAGCGGAAAGTAGCCGATTAGGTCCTTCGCTAAGGGGCTTTGAACCATCAAAGCCCCTTGCGGTTGCAAGAGTACTGAAGCCATGGGCCGTTAGAATGAGTCGAAGGTGACCGCGTCGCCAACAACCATGTAGCTTTGACCGGACGTTCCAGAAAGCAATGCCACTCGCAACCTCTTGACGCCTTCCAGGTTCAAATGGGCGTAAATCTCAACGGCGTTATCGTAGATCGTGCTTCCGGTCTGTGCGTTGGTGATGCCGTCCAACAGCGTGATCGACGTGTTCGTAACGACGGAAACGATGGTCCCGAATTCCGAGTTTCCAGCCGTCGAATTTTTCAGCAGGACTTTATCCCCAACTTCCAGGTTGAGCGTGCTGGCGACTTCAATGACGGTGGCACCTGCCGCCTCTGTCCCTGTCACCGATTCCCCTTCTGAAGCCGTTGTTGGGATTCTCCCGATTGGGATATCGATCCACTTATCGTCGCCGCTCGCTTCAGGGGAAATCTGCGCAACCACGTCCCACGCGTTTGAGAAGGCGCTCGTATTGTCCTTCCCGATTTTCAAACAGATATCCGCGGCCCACTTGGTCGAAACGTCAATGGCGCTGGACTTCAGCACTGTGTTTGACGCGACTTGTTGCATGGTGAACAAGGCGTTCGTCGTTTTTGTCGGGGTCGTAGGCATGGCGGAAACTCCTTAAAGAGTAAAGACCAAGCCGCCGGGCGATGGCGTTTGGCGGGACTTCGTGAGTAAGCCCGGCGGCTTGGATGGGACGGCAGGGATCGTTACGGTTAGACCGAAGTGGCGTTGACGGTGTAGGTCACCTTGAGCGTATCGCCGGAAACGACGGCTTGATCTCCACCGGCGAAAAGGGCGGTGGCCCAAAGCGTGCCTGTAATGCCGCCTTTCACAGAGTCAGACGTAAGGAAGATGCCCTTGACCGTCTTGGTCCCGGTGATGGAAAAGTTGACCGTGGCAGCGTTCGTGATGGACTGGGAAGAAGCCGCGCCTTCAGTCCACTCGGGGCGGGTGGCTTCTGAGTATTCCGTCGTGATTTCGATCCACCCTGCGTGGCTTCCCATCGTGTCGCCGGCGGCAAGGGCCGTGAATGACGCCAGGTCAATCAGGCCGAGAAACCAAGCAATAGTAGCGGCGTCGGCGTGGAATTCCACGCCCAAGACATGGTTCAAGCCGGCGTTCGTGATGCCGTTTTTGGCCTTGGCTTTCCATTTCGTCTTGCCGTCTGCGCCAAGGCATTCGACGGTAAAGTAACCGCCAATGCCGAGCGTGCTCTTCTTGGCGGGCCGGAACCGATCAACAACCGATCTTGCAATCTGGCCGAATCCTGCTTTGGGAAACATCGTATCGTTCCTCCTCAAGGGGTTACTGTTTTGTAGCCAAACGGCTCTGGCCACGTTTTGCCATCAACTCGAACTGCTTCGCCAGTTCACGCACGTCCGTTTCGGCGTCGCCTGTCGAAGTCATTGACAAGTTCACAGGACCGTTGATTGTAACGCTGTTGTCCTGGATTTCATCTCCCTCTTTCCGATTGAGGTCCTGGCCGCGGTCCGCCAAACGGTTCCGGCCTGCTTGCGGGGCTGGTTGTCCCATGCGATTGCCTTGGGGCAGACTCAATAGGCGGTTCCGTTCCTTCTCAGCCGCAACAGTAGGCATGTCCCCGCCGCCCGGCCACTGCATTCGCTTTTGAAACTTCTTCACTTCGGCGGGCGTGATGGTCGTCGGTTCCGGGTTTGCCTCTTCCACCATCTTAGTCGTCTGCAAGGCCAACTTGCGTTGGTTCAAGGTTTCCAGGAGTTCCTTTTCGAGTGACAGCGCCTCTTGTAGTGCGACCACTTCGTTATTGCGACCCGTGACGATGCGGCTGATATCGTCGGCTTCCATCCCTGTGAAGTCCAGTTTCTTGGACAGGGCTTCGGTAGCCTCAGCGGCGGCGGCGGCGATCTTTTTCTGGCCAGCCTCTAGAGCCGTGGTTATCACAAGAACGCGGTTCGCGGCGTCGGCCTGTTCCTTCATGCCCTTGTCCTGTTCACGCTTCTTCTCGCCGACCTTTTCGAGGGCGTTGAGCTTCAAACGGTCGCGGGAGAACCCGGCCATCTGCTCTTTCTCGGCAATCAACGCCTTCTTCTGTTTGTTCGAGAGGTCTTCCCGGGCCTTGATGCTCTTGACTTCCCACGCCGTCTTAGCCGCAAGTTCTCGGGCCGACAAGTTGGCCTCGGCCTTCGTGAACTTGATATCCTCTCCGAGTTTCAGGAACGAATCCGAAAGGGCTTCAACGGCCTCCTTGGCCTCGGCGAGTTCAATCTGTTGGGTGTCCCCAAAGCTCTTGACAAGCCGATTGATGTCCGCCTGCGTCGTGGCGTTTTTCTTCATGGCCTCAACGTAGGATTGAACCGTTTCTTCGGCTTGGCCCCATCCCTTTACTTGGGTGTCCTTCAGCTTGTTCTCGCGGTCAGTGATGAACTCCGAGACCCGTTCGACGTTCGCCTTGCGTTTCTCTTCGGCGCGTGCAAGCACGTCACTGAGGCGTTCCACGTTCGCCGTCACTGACTTATAGAGCTTTTCAACGTCTTCAAGGCTTTGGGTAACGGTGTATTCCGTGACTTCGGCGGTCTTCTTGATGGCGTCCTGTTTGGTCTTCTCACTTTCGACTACAACGCCCGCCTTCAGGTCCTCCAACCGCTTTTCCAGATTGGCCCCTTCTTTGGCGATGCGTTCCAGGGCGTTGGCCCACTTGACCTGACGAGCAAGTGTATTATCTCCGATCTGGGCCATTTCCTTCTCTCCCTTATTCAGGGTTTCGGCGATACCCGCCCAGTCGCCAGTGAAGACCTGCTTCGTCCCCTTGGCCAAGGTCTTGATCTCAACCCATATTGATTTGAGCCCGTCCAGGAAGATTCCTACCCACTCGCTCAAGTAAGTAAGGCCCATGCGGAAATCAAGGAAAAAGATTGATAGTTGCAGTGCGGATTCTTGGACGTTATTTGAAGACGTCGCGATCCTGGCAAGCGTTTCAACAATCGTGTCCCCGACAGTCGTAAACCCCGTGGATATGGTTTCTTGCAGCACGATGATTTGACCTGATGGTTCCTTCATGGCCTTTTCGTAGGCACGTCCCAAAGCCCCGGCGCCGTTCTCCATCTGTTTCAGGATGTCCCGGAACTGTTCGGCCTGGTTTCCTGTGACAGCCAGAATCCCCTGGAACGCCCGGATGTTCGGGAAGATGGTCTTCAAAGCCGCGGTATTCCCCTTGAACCTTGCTTCAAGATCGGCCAACGTCTTGGCAAATCCATTTTGTGCGATGGCCGCGGCGTTGATGACAATACCGTGTTCCTGCAGCAGCTTCTTGGCTTCGTCTGAAGGTTCAATCAACGAAATCATGGCCGCCCGCATTTGCGTCGCCGATTCCGATGCCGACAACCCGGAGAGGGTCAACGCCGCCAGCATGGCTGACAATTCCTCCAGGGACACGCCCAGTTGGGACCCCAGTGGCGTTAGCACGCCCACTTCCCCGGCCAACTGCGAGAAGGTGATAATCCCGCGATCCACCGTTTTGAAGAATACGTCAGCGACACGAGTTGCATCTTTCGTGGACAGCTTGTAAGCGTTCAACGCGCCTGTGATAGCCACTTGAGCGGCTTCGACCGAAGACCCGCCGGCCTTGGCCGCTTTATTCACCACGGTCATAAACTCAACGATGCCCTCGGGCTTGATGCCTGAAGACAAAGCGAATTGCATGGCTCTTGCGTTCTCGATCAAGTTCGTCCCCATTTCAATCGAGAGCAGCTTGATCTCTTCTCGGAGTTTGGGGATGGAAACCCGGTTGGTATCGACCACGGTAGCCACCTGTCCCATGGCCTCGCCGAAGGCTATGCCTGCTCCCATCGCCTGCCGGAACCATCCATAGAGTTTATAAGCCACGACGACCTCAACGGCTCTGCGCATCATGTGGCCCATCCCCTGGACGTGTTCGCCGGTCTTCTTAGCTTCAACGCCAACGTCGCGCAACGGCGTCTTGAGTGCCCGCAAGTTCCAGTCCGTTTCCTTGAATCCGGCGGACACGCCCTTATTGATGTCCTTGACTGTTTGCCCGTACTGACGGACAGCGGCCTTGGCCTCGTTTATCCCCGCCTTGAACGGCGCGGTATTGAGCCGTAGGGTCGCTGAAATTCCGTCTGTGAATGTTCCGGGCATTCGTTACGTCCTTGAATCCTCGATATCACGCAAGAAGCTGAACCCCAGGAATTCCAACTGCTCCGAGTAGTTCAACTCATTGAATGGTCTGCCGTAGAGTCTATACGGGTCCAACCGTTCGCACGCTCTCAGGATGGTATACCGATAGGTCCTGCCGCCGGTGATATCTGGCGGCACCCAAGGGATCGGTATCACCCCAGGGACAAAAAATCGTTCATAGCCTCCTTGATTTTTTCGCCCGACAGATTGTTCACGTCAAGGACGGCAGTCATCAGCAAGGACAGATCGCCGCTCGATAGGCCAGCGTCCTTGAATTCTTGCCGGATTTCGTCCATGAACTTGGTCCAACCTGCCGGCGTGTCTTCCCCAAGAACAGAGTCAAAGGCAAGCCCGTTGTTCTGTTCGGCCTGGACCAGCGATTGGTACACGTAGAAAGTGCCCTGCAACTGTGTGGACCTGGCAGAAGCCTTCTTGTAATCGGGATCGTTCGTGTCCGGTTTGGTCATTGGCCTGCCGTCGCCGTCCCGTTCAGGGATACCCTTGCTCTTCCAGATCAACCGTTCAGGTGCGACCGGCGAAGGAAAAAGCTGTTCTACTTTCTCCTCGAATCCGAGGGGCAAGGCAGCAATCCAAAGCCCAACGGGTTCGCCGTCGGGCCTTGGAATGCGGATGAGTTTGCGCGCTCTTACGTTGACCTGTTGGCCGTTCAACTTCATGTTTCAGCCTCCGTGAGTGGGATTGCGTGGCGTGTGAAGAGGTGTAAACGGGTCCAACAGTCTTAACCGTTGGACCCGTGCGTAGCTTTACGTAGGCCGCGTGATTGTCGGCTCGATGGCGAGGCAGTCGCCGGATACCTGCAAGGTGTTGAATTCCTTCCCCTCGGCGAACTTGACCTCGAAGTTGCCAGCGTCGGGGAGAACGATCAACTCGCTCTTGCTAGCGGCTATCGGGTTCGCAATGGTGAATTGCAGGTTCACGCGGAACGTTCCGGCGCTCGTTGTTGAGACCCACGCTGCGGCACCGCCCTTCTTCAAAAGAGCTTCGTAGGGAGAGAGAGGTTCCGGCGTCTCGGCGAGGCAGTAGCGATATTTGATCGTGAAGGAAAACGTCATGGGCGTTTCGACGGCTGGCGCGTCGAAAGCGGTTTCGATGAGGTCCCTATCAGTGACAGGGACACCGGGCCTGGGTTTGGCGGTCCACTCAAGGTTCCCCTCTTCGCCGATCACGGTCAACGTGAGCGGCGTCGTGGGCGTGCCATCCTGAATGACCAGCGTTCCGCCCTGAAGGTTTCTGGTCGGATACGTGTTCGATACGGGCATGATGAGCCTCCTTTTCTACTTGTTGAACGATCCTGTAAAAGTCACTTCGACCATGTGGACGCTTTCGGCGTCGGGCACTTGCCCGATGTATCGTGGGTTTCCGGCATGGAGAGTAAGATGGCCAATCGTGTCCGGGCTGGCATCTCCGTAGGTTTTGACGGCGATGGAAGTTTGACCGATGGCTTTCTGGACTTTCCCGGCGAGTATCCACGGCGCATCTGTCTGGCCATCCACCCTTCGTTCCGCAAACTTAGCGAAACACGACGCTTGAAAAATTGGGACCATGGTGACGTCGGTATCTCTTCCTTCGCGGCGTCCAAGGGTAAGACAGAAGAAGCGGACCCACTCTTCGAGGGATTCAGTGTCGGCGTGCTGCATCCCGTCAAATTGGACGGCGACTCCGGCCATTGAGGCGGCAGAGACAAGCGCCTTTTCCACGCTCTGTTTGACCCATCGCTCTGTGTTTTGGTCATAAGCGGACACAAGACGTTAAGCTCCTGCTAATGCGGCAAGTTCCTGGTGCATCTCGTAACTCATTTCGTTCAAGGTGACGCGTAGCATCCCTTGCGGTGCCTGGCGTGAAGACCCCACTTCAAGCCAGACGACGTAATTCACCTGGTTCGAGATTGAGATCTCCGTGAATGTCGGTGTTTCAACGGATGCGGACATTTGCCAGCCGGCCCGGGCTCTCCCCGTGTCAACAGGGGTTCGGTTCTTGATGCGGGCAAATACTTCGGCGGCCTTCAGCTTGAAAACGTCAACGGCCTGTTGCGGGAACTGGACGGCGATCCGTTCGAGATAGGCATTGAACTGGGATTCGGCGGCGTCCAGTTGGGCCGGAAGTTCCTCTGCTCTTTCAATCAGGATTCCCATTACGATCTCCTGCAAAAGACCCGGGTCGCCCCGTGTGCGTCCGCTACGGAAAGAATGGTCCACACCACGCCATCATCATCCGTGATTCTGTCATTCGGCCTGAGAGTGATAGCCACGTTCAGACTCGTCTTTATGTTGTCCGTTGGTATCAGAAAGGCGACGTCCCCCACTTTGATGCTCCCGTTGCTGGCGATGATTTCCTTGTTATTGACCGGCCTCTTGACCACGCCGGTTGCACTTCCAGTGACATTACCGCTTTCGCTCATTACGCCGCCTTCAGTGCGTGCGCGGGCACCGATCCGATTCACCGTAACCGTGATCGTATCGTCCCAGATGTCATTATCAGAAGCGACAGCTACCGTAAGGGCCATGTGGTTCCTACTACGATTTCGTCTGAAGGACCTTCAAACAGGTTGATGAGCTTCAAGGTTTCCTGAAGCTGTTCCCGGAGCATCCGAAGATATTCGGTCCAAGAGTAACTTCTACCTTCAAGGGCATAGGACGGCTTTTTTTCGGCGGTAACTTCCTTGATGCGTTCAAGGATGTTATCCCGAGTAGTCTTCAAATCGTCAAGAACATCTGCATCCGTCTTAGCCATTTTTCACCTAAAAAAAGGGGCAGGCAGGTGACTGCCCGCCCCTTGCGGAACCGCTCGTTGCGACAGGAGAAAAGCGTTAACTGGAATAGTTCCTGTTGACGAATCGGGGATCCCGGACGTAAGCCACGCCGTACTCGCTGGCCTTCCACCGGCTGATGATGTCCTGCTCGAACATCAGGTGGCTGTCGGCCATCTCACGGTCAACGGCCAGGCCCCACACTTCGTCGTAGGCGAAGGCTCTGCCGATATCACCGTGAATCCAAATCGTGTCCAGGTTTGTGATCCCAGTCAGGCTCGCGGCAATCGTCCGCGCCAGAGCACTCGTGACCGGCTGGCTGATGGTCCCCGTCACGGGGTTGGAGGCCAGGGTCGTCGTGTTCGTCGCGGTCACTTCACGGACTTCAGTAGCGTTGATGATACGCCTTGCCGTGAAGAGTTTGGCGGGCATCACAACAATGTCCCGGCCTTGAACCAGGATAGGCTTCCCGGTGATCGGGTGCAGGCGCGTAACGAACCTGAGCAGTGACGTTTCGATGTCCGTCCAGTCCACCAATTCGTTGCTGGTGACGTTGTTGTCCCAGGTCGTATGGTATGTGTCGTACGCGACCAGGGCAGCGGCGTCGTTGTTCGACTCCTGATAGGGATTCGTGACACCCAAGAGAACTTTGAGACAGCGTTCCTCTTTCTCCAGGCCCCGCAGTTCGCCGATCTCTCCAGCCACTTGAAGAATCTGGCCGGTCTCATCGAAGATCACCGCTTCCCGTGTGATGGCCACCATCTCGCCGCGCTTTTCGACGAGCGGGCGCTTGGTGCGCCGGGAACTGAACCCACGGTGCGGGTAGTTTTCGCCTTCCTGCACAACGTCTGAAGACGCGGCGGGAAGCGATCCAAGCCCCTTGATCGTTCCCTCACGTTGCCGAGTGGGTTGGACCGGGAACATGGCCGAGGCGAAGAACGGTTGCTGGCGGTACCGTTCGAGGACTGCGCCACGAATGAACGTGTCGGCGATGTTGATGAACGCCGAGCTTTGGACCGGGCTGACAGCTTCCAGAAGTTCCACCCAACCCGAGTTGCCGACCATTGCGTTGTACACGTTTTCACCGAGCAGGCAACGGGCGGACTCTTGCAGAGAGAATTCGCCACGTGCCAGGGCTTTGTCCCGGTGCATCAGGTGCAACTCGGCTTGGGCGCCACGGAGGGTCATGCCCTCAACCACTTCCACGGTTCCGACCTGCCCTTTGGCATCGGCTTCCTGAAGTCTTAAAAGTGCCGGATAATTTATCATCGAAAGCCTCCTCGAAAAGGATTGAACTTCTGTTTTAACCCCGCCTCTCCCTTGGTTCCTTCCAAGGCCAAGAGAGAGGCGTTTATCCTAACCTCAAACTTAGGCGATCAGACCAAGCTCTTGCAGCCGGTCAATGATGGCGTTGATTGCCGTTCGTGCCTCGGCGTCAATGGTTCCACCGCCAGCGGGATCTGTCACTGTGACGGGTTGATCGACGGCTGTCACGCCATAGAAACCAACCAAGTCGCTGATGGCCGTAGCGATCTCGACCGAGCCAGTGGCTTGGCCAACTTGAACTGCGCCGGTCCCCTTGCCGACCACGTTCAGGCCGATATTGGTATCCCCGCCCGTTGCTGAAATGGCTGGCGGATTTCCAGTTGCCGCGTTGGCCACGGTAACTTCATTGACCGCCGTGGCAGCCGTGGTGAACTTCAGCAATTCGAGGCCGGCAGAATCAAGCAAGGGCTGGTCCGCGACGAGCTTAACGCCTGTGCTGGTTGATTGGCCAAGATCGACGGAACCCGTTCCTTTGCCCTTCACGGCAAGGCCGATATTCGTATCGCCACCGGACGCTTCCAGGGTTGGGGTGCCGCCGGCTGCCGCGTTAACGGTCTTGATGTTGTTGATAGCCGATCCGGTTGCGGTGAACTCAACCAATTCGTTCGCGTTTGCATCACGGATAGGCTGAGTGGCGACAAGATCAACTCCAACGCTGGTGGCCTGGCCGAGGTTGACGGCACCGGTGCCCTTGCCCGCAATGGTAAAGGCAATGTTCGTGTCTCCACCTGTTGCGCTGAGACTCACGCCGTTTCCAGTGGCAGCATTCGCGGCGGTGATTTCGTTCACTGCGCTGGCGACTTCGGCAGTCTTGATGACCTCGTTGCCGTTGCCGTCCAGCACTGTGACGTTGCCGGATCCCTTGGGTTTCAACTCAAGGTCCACGTTGGCGTCGTCGCCAGCAGCTTCGACGCGTGGCGCCGTTCCAGTGGCCGCATTTCTGGCGAGAACTTGGTTCACCGCGGAAGCCGTCGCTGGCAGGTCCAACGCCTCGTTGCCGTTGGCGTCCTGCAATCCCGTCGTGATTTCCGGGGAAGTGAACTTGTTTCCCGCATTCAGAGAGAGCTCCCCTGCAACACGGGAGAACAACCGGCCGGTGACTTTTGTTGAAGCGGCAGTAACGCGCTTCGTGCAGACGCCTATGGCCAAGGCAACGTCAGTAACCTTTGTAACGGTCTGGTCCAGCAGCGCGTCGCCGGTTCCGTTTTCGTCCGCGGCGAACAGATCGCCGATCTCCCAGGTGCCACTTGGGCAATCGCATTCGAACTCGCCGCACGTTGCGAAAGCGGCATCTTTGGTGTCGCCACTCCGGGACTTGTCCGCGGAAACGCCGGCGAACTTGCTGGCGAAAAGACGTTGGTTGGCGGCCTCTGTGCCCTGGTCAGCCTGTGAAGAAGCAGGCTTGAGATCGTTGGAGTCCCAGTAAAGCAGGTCTCCGATATCGATCACTGTCGCCGAATCGACTGGGCCACTCAACTGTGAGTGCGCCGGTCTGCGATATCTATGCTCGTCTGACATTGCCGTATGCCTCCAAAAGTGAACCGTTCCGAATCAACCCCGTATCTTCGGATCCGGGGACTCGAAATTCTCTACGACGCTTTGAGAATCTTGCCCGTGACTTCCTTCCGCCAGTCCCAAACCTGTCCCGCGGGTTGGCCCGTGGTCTGCGGAAAGCTCACCGGTTGGTTGACACTCTCCCGGAGATGCTTGGCCAGGTCGGTCATGTCCTTGATGATGGCATCGATGGC
>Ga0209518_1004750_pt1 | contig 10704 bp, 8 predicted proteins | sample RifGroB1_FD_183993 | JGI IMG/M metagenome (GOLD analysis project Ga0209518, IMG submission 183993) | Groundwater microbial communities from Rifle, Colorado, USA - Groundwater B1 (SPAdes) (version 2) | ecosystem: Environmental > Aquatic > Deep subsurface > Groundwater | place: Rifle, Colorado... | reverse complement strand
CAATATGACAGGAACTGCTCTCTCGGCTCTCACAGCCAGCAACTATCGAGAAACAGGAGGCTACAATTCTTTAGCTGCTTACATAGACTTCTCTGAATCATTCAAGACCACAGACGCTAGTCAAATCCCACAAGTAGATAGCATTGCCATCAACTACACCAAATCTAATTTCAAAGTCGTTCAAGCTGATAACAATACCATCCGACTCTACAATTATACTGGAGCAAGTCAGAAGCTAAGGTTAGACAGCGCTACCGCTTCCTACTCCGCTAATGTCTGGTCATCTCTCACTGCTCCGACAGGCAACTTAGCTCTAGGCATGGCCTCCTATACTAATACCTTTACCTTCGGAGCTACCACTGGCTCATCAAATCTCTTCAACCTTACAGATACCACCAGTAATACCGGTACTGGTTATCTATTAAATGTGACCACCGCTTCAGGCTCAACCCTGAAACCTTTCCATGTCTCAGCTGCGGGGACTGAAGCGCTTACTGTGCTGGCCAACGGCAACGTCGGCATCGGGACGACAGCTCCCGACTCAATTAAACTAGATGTCGAGGATGACATTGAAATTGGCACCGGCACCACCGGTTGCGTGCGCGATGCAGACAACACCACGCTCGTTGGCAGCTGCGTCTCGGATGAGAGGCTGAAGAAAAATATCACCGCTCTTTCCGGCGGCACTTTGGAGAAACTGGCCGGGCTTCGTCCGGTAAGTTTTGAATGGCGCAACGACGAATTCGACTGGCTCAACGGCCAGCCGGGTACAAACTACGGATTGATTGCCCAAGAGGTTGAGCAGGTCTTCCCGGAAATGATAAATACCGATGACCGGGGCTACAAGCGGGTCTCCTACGACATCGGCCTGACTATGCGGCTCCTCCAGGCCGTTAAAGAGCTTTATACGGAGTTTATGGTTCTAAAACAGCAGGTTTTGGCCTTTGCCACCCGGCTCGTTTCAGACGAAATCGTGGTCAATAACCAGCTCTGCTTCGAAGAGCTCTGTATCAACAAGGAACAATTCAGGACCATTTTGGAGAATAATGGAATCCTGACTGCGAATGCTTCGCAGAATGACGAAGGTCAAATGTCAAATGTCGAATCAAGTCAGAATGAAGAAATGACGAATGAGGAAACGGCTACTACAACCGAATCCGTGGTTGAAGAAGAGACGGCCACCACGACTGAAGAAATTATTGTAGAGGAAGAGGTGGTCGAGGAAGAACCAGTAGTTGAGGAAACACCGGTTGAAGAAGAGGTGGTAGTCGAACCGGAACCAGTAGCAGAGGCACCACAGGAAACGCTATGAAAAAGCAACTTCTGGAGCGGGACGTTATATCACGGATAACGGCGTGGAGCCTGAAATCTCCGAAACTCGTGAGATTTCAGGCGAGGAGACTCGTGAGACGAGCCCACGAAAGGATTTGGAAACCTAAGCGTTATATGATATGATACCAGCATGAAAAATATCAAGAGAGTGAAAACTAAAAAAATTAAAACAGAGGTGGGTACTTCCTATGGCAAGTTCGATGTGGTACTCGAGCGTGAGCCGGACATGGGTGGCTACTTAGTCTCTGTTCCCAAGCGAGCGGATGTAATATCGTGGGGGAAGAACTTGTCCCACGCTAAACTGATGGCTAAAGACGCGATAGAATGTTCGGTGATAGGGGATGTAATTGTTGCTGCCCAGAAAGCGAATGCAATAACCATTGGTCCTCGCAAGCAAAAAGTTAATACATGGGCATAATCCCAATTCTCGCTGCTCGTGAGGTGATGAGGAGACTATTGCGCGCGGGCTTTAAGATCGTTGCGCAAAAGGGAAGTCATGTAAAACTTTTCAATAAAATTACAGGCAGGAAGACTGAAGTACCTATGCATCCCGGAGATTTAGGGCGCAAGCTTATCTCGAAGATTCTAAAACAGGCAGGAATTTCTATAAAAGATTTCTTGAAGCTATGAAATGCAAATGCGAAGGCGCCCTTGCGGGCGCCTTCGGGTGTCTGTAAGCCGAATTCTGTCAGTACATAGTTGTGCTACGCACCGGACAGTTATTTATCTGGGACCGTTGTCGCCAACGACCTCGAGCGGCACTCCCGAGCATCGCGCTACGCGCGATGCGGAATCTTGATTTAGGATTCAGGATTTAGGAATGATTCTTAAATCTTAAATCCAGCTTCTTAAATCCGCATCACATGCAATGTGATGCCCAGGCACGGCCTTGCATTCACGTAAGAATTTTGCCGTTTCAGCCGGACTTAACCGGGTCGTTTCTGTTCTCATCTCTGGGATTACTCCCGGCAGGCGTTACCTGCTACGCTTTTCTCTCGAAGCACATGTGCGACTCGAGAGAACGAATGTTCGGACTTTCCTCCCCAGTTTTACCCGGAGCAACTGTCCGACACCATAGCCATTATATGCTAAAATAAGGCTTATTACAAGATAAATTCAATCATTATTTCCCATGTTCCAAGCCCATAAGACCAGCTCGCTCATTATCCTCTTATTGATATTTCTTCTACCACTCTTCTTCATTCCTGGCGGGGCTCTCAATCTCCTTAATGCCAAATCGGTGCTCTTACTTGCCGGCGTCATCGCCGCCTTGTTCGTTTTGATTTACGAGCTTTGGCGCAAGGGCAGCGTCTCTTTCCCCCGGCATTATTTCCTGGCGGCGGCGGCGCTCTTGCCGGCGGTTTATCTGCTGTCGGCCCTGCTCTCCACTCCTTCTTCCTTGTCGCTTTTCGGCTACAGCTTTGAAGTGGGCACTTTCGGCTACATGCTCATCGGCTCATCCGCCCTGGTGCTCTCCGCCATGGTCTTTGCCGACACTTCGCGCGCGCTCCAGGCTTTGGTGGCGTTTTTCCTTTCCCTCTCGCTTATCGCGGTTTTCGTCATGGCCAAAGTCTTCCTCGGTGCCGACACTCTGGTCTGGGGCAACTTCTTCGGCAATATGGGCAATCCCGTCGGCAACTGGACGGACTTGGCGGTGGTCTTCGGGCTGCTTTCCGTCTTTACCGCGCTGGTCCTCGGCATGATTCCGATGAAATCCGGCATCCGCCTACTCAGTTATCTAGTCTTTTTTCTCTCCACGGCGCTTCTGATTATCATTAATTTCTCCACCGCCTTTATCTTTACTCTGGTCGCCACCGCGCTGCTCTTTCTTTATTTCACCAAGATCGAAGACCAGTATCATTTCAACGGGAATGAAGATGTTGCGTCCGGCCGTGGTTTCTTTACTGGGCCGCTCTTTCTGCCCGCTCTCTTGGCCGTTGTCTCGCTCGTCTTTCTTGTCAATCCGAATATTTCGGCTAAGCAGGGGACTTTGGGCAACGTGGTAGCCAGGACTTTCGGCATTGAGAATACCGAAGTCCGCCCTTCCTTCTCCGCCACCCTCGGCATTTCCAAGGCGGTGCTCTCGCAAGCCGGACTTTTGGGTTCCGGGCCCAACACTTTCAGTCATGACTGGCTCATCTACAAGCCGGCCGGTATCAACACAACGCCTTTCTGGTCGGTAGCCTTCCCGTTCGGCGTGGGTTTTATCCCGACTCAAATCGCTTCGACCGGCATCCTCGGCAGCGCTCTCTGGCTCGCCTTCTTTATTCTACTCATTGCCTTGGGTATAAAGGCCTTAAGCCATATTCCCGAATCAAGGGCCGAACGATTTACAGTTGTCGCTTCTCTATTGGCCTCTTTCTTTCTCTGGGCGGTGAGTTTCCTTTATGTTCCTTCGGGTACGGTACTCTGGCTCGCCTTTATCTTCTCCGGCTTGTTCGTGGCTTCTCTCGCCGCGGCGGAGATCATTCCAACCCGGACACTGAGCCTCCGGATATCGGCTCAAAATCGTTTCGTCTCGCTGTTATTTCTCTCGGCCATCGTAGCCGGCGCCGCTTTTATCGGTTGGACCGGATTTGAGAAAACGGTTTCTGCTTATCACTTCAAAAAAGCCGTCGACCTCTCCAATTCTACCGGGGCATCGCTTCTGGAGGTTGAAAACGAATTGATTAGGGCCACCCAAAGCGCCCCGGCTGACATTCATTACGTCGCGCTCTCGCGCCTGAATTTCACCAAAGCCCAGATTGCCGCCAGCGCCACTACTTCACCGGAAGAAAATAGGGCGCTTTTCGAAGATTCACTGGCCAGAAGCATCGAAGCGGCTAGATTGGCGGTTTCCGTCAATTCCGCCGGTTATCAGAACTGGGTGGCGCTCGGCAATATCTACGGCGCTCTGGTGGCGAAGCCCTTAGCGGTGGAAGGCGCTTATGAAAACGCTCGCTTTGCTTTCAGCGAAGCGCTCAAGAGAAACCCCAGCAATCCGGAAATCTACCTCTTGCTCGCCCAGCTTGAACTCAGCAAAGATGACGTCGACGCAGCCCGTTCGTATGTGAGGAACGCCATCGCCCTCAAGGAAGATTACGCCGATGCCTATCTCATGCTGGCACAGCTTGAAGTGGGAGCGGGCAATGCCGCCGCTGCCATAGCTTCTGCGGAAAAACTGGCGCTTCTGGTGCCGAACAACGCCGGTCTTTACTTCGAGCTCGGAGTGCTCAGGTATTCCAACAAGGATTACGCCGGGGCCGAAAAATCTTTGAACCAGGCTCTCGTGCTTTCGCCCGAATATGCCAACGCCAAATACTACCTGGGACTGACTCTCGCGGAGCTCGGTCGTTTCGGCGAGGCCCTGGCTGAATTCGAAGATCTCTCCAGAACCAACCCGAACAACGCCGATATTGAAGCCGCTCTCGAGGCCGTGCGCAAAAACAGTGTGCCGACGTCCAAAACGCAAACACAGTAATGGTCAAGAGGCTTCTCGGCTTTTTCTACCAGGAGACCAGTTCCTTAAACCAGGCTGCGTTCCTGCTCGGGTTTTTCTCGCTACTCTCGCAATTCCTGGGATTCCTGCGCGACCGGCTTCTGGCCCACATGTTCGGAGCGGGGAGCGAACTTGACGTCTATTACGCCGCTTTCCGCATACCGGATTTCCTCTTCGTCTCCGTCGCCTCCATTGTCTCTCTTTCGGTGCTCATCCCGTTCATCATCGAGAGGGAGTCGGCCGGACGGGAAGCCTTGCGTGATTTCATCGACAGCGTTTCCTCGTTCTTCGGCCTCTTGATGCTTATGGTGGTGGTGCCGGCCTATTTTCTCATCCCGGCGCTTTCCGGCCTCCTCTTCAAAGGCTTTTCACCGGCGGCGCTGGAAAAAGTCATTCTCATCTCACGGCTGATGCTTGTTTCTCCGGTTATCTTGGGCCTATCCAATCTTTTCGGGTCGCTCACCCAGGCTTACAACCGCTTTCTCATCTACGCTCTGGCTCCCATTCTCTATAACGCCGGGATTGTCATCGGCATTCTCCTTTTCTCTTCCAGATTCGGTATCACCGGCGCCGCCATCGGCGTAATCCTCGGCGCTGTTTTGCATCTCTTGGTTCAGGTGCCTTACCTATGGCAGTCCGGCCTCTTGCCACGTCTGTCCAGAAAGCCCGATTGGGAGTTGATTAAAAATGTGGTCGGGATTTCTCTGCCGCGCACATTGACCCTCTCCATGAGTTCTATCACCTTCCTGTTCCTCATCGCCATGGCAGCGCGCATGGCCGACGGTTCGGTCTCCATCCTCTCTCTCTCGAACAATATCCAGACCATCTCACTCTCGCTCATCGGCGTCTCGTATTCGCTGGCCGCTTTTCCGACCTTGACCAGGAAGTTCCAGGAAAAAGACATCACGGCTTTTATCGCCCAGATGACCACGAGCACCCGCTTCATCATCTTCTGGTCGCTGCCTTTGACGGCGCTTCTCGTGGTTTTGCGGGCCCAGATAGTGAGAGTCTTGCTGGGCAGCGGTCTTTTCGACTGGCCGGCTACCAGGCTGACCGCCGCGGCCGTGGCTCTTTTCGTCGTCTCGTCGCTTTTCCAGTCGCTTATTCTCTTGTTTATGAGAGGATTTTATTCCGCCGGATTTACCAAGAAGCCTTTCTATATCAATCTCTTGTCGACGGCCGTCCTGGGCGTGGGCACTTACGGCCTGGTCAATCTTTTCTACCGTTCGGAGGCTTTCCATTTCTTTATCACCAGCCTTATGAAAGTCGAAGACCTGCCGGCAAGCGTGGTGCTCATGCTGCCGCTCGGCTTTTCGCTCGGCACAGTCCTGAATGTGGCTATTCTCTGGGTCGCGTTCGAACGGGAATTCCCCGGCTTCTCCAAAGGGATTGAAAGAACGTTGTTCGAAGGCCTGGGCGCGGCTTGCATTATGGGCGCCGTTGCCTACGCGGGACTCAATATCTTGGCCGGTTTCTTCAATCCGGATACTTTGGTCGGGATATTTTTTCAAGGCTTTATCGCCGGCCTTCTCGGCATTGCCGCGGCCATCTTTGTCCTCTCGGCTCTCAAAAGCCAGGAACTCTCTCAAGTTTCCAAAGTACTTCATGGCCGTTTCTGGAAAGCGAAAGTCATTGCTACGGATCCAGAGATAGTGTAGGGAGCGAAATTTTCAATTATCAATTTTCAATTTACAATCAAGATACAATGAACAATGATAAATTTTCAAACAGATACGATCTGGAAGAAAGGACGGCAAAATTTGGCGAAAATATCATAAGTTTTTGCAGATCAGTAAAAAATGATAAACTTGCAGAGCCTATCTTGAATCAGCTGATAAGAGCCGGTACCAGTGTTGGGGCAAATTATATGGAAGCCAACGGCGCCAGCTCGAAAAGAGACTTTCAGAACAAGATCTTTATTTGTAAGAAAGAAGTTCAGGAGACAAAACATTGGCTTAGAATGGCAAAAAGCTTTTTACCGGACAAATCCGAAGTAATAAGCCCTCTTGGCAAAGAAGCTCAAGAATTAACTCTTATTTTCCAAAAAATTGGTTCCACTTTGAAAATTGGCAATTGAAAATTCATTGAAAATTGCTAAATTGAAAAATTGAAAATTATGCAGAATATCCGCAATTTTTCCATCATCGCCCATATTGACCACGGCAAATCCACCCTGGCGGACCGGATGCTTGAATTGACCGGCACTATCGAGAAGCGCGATATGCGCGACCAGGTGCTCGACTCGATGGACCTGGAGCGAGAGCGCGGCATCACCATCAAGATGCAACCTGTGAGGATGGTCTATACCCAAGGTCGAACCTTAGGCACTGATTCTCAAGGTTCGACCTTTATCCTGAATCTGATAGATACTCCCGGGCACATCGATTTTTCCTATGAAGTTTCCCGCGCCCTCGGCGCCGTCGAAGGCTCGCTTCTCCTGGTCGATGCCACCCAGGGCGTGCAGGCTCAGACGCTCACCACTCTTGGCATGGCGCGCGAATCGGGGTTGACCATCATCCCGGTCATTTCCAAAATTGATTCACCGCTGGCGCGGACCGAGGAGGTGGCGGAGGAAATAATGAAACTCCTGGATGTTTTGCCGGAAGAAATCGTCATGGTGTCAGGAAAGACCGGGGAAGGCGTCAAAAACCTGCTTGATGAAATTGTCAGGCGCATTCCGGCGCCGGAGCAAAAAGCCGGCTCGTCTTTCGGTTCTTTGATATTCGATTTCAAGTACTCCACTCACCGGGGCATCATCGTTTTCATCCGGGTCTTTTCGGGCGAGGTCCGCAAGAGCGACAAGCTCAAATTCAAGATTGCCGGCCGGGAATTCCAGGCTTTGGAAGTCGGCGTTTTCATGCCGCAAGAGAAACCGGTGGAGAGCCTCTCGGCCGGGGAAATCGGCTATATCGTCACGGGCATCAAAGAACCCGGCGTGGCTTCCGTGGGAGACACCGTCGCGGCCGCTTCGGACACCAGGCCGCCCTTGCCGGGCTACGCCGTGGCGCGGCCGGTCGTCTGGGCCTCGGTCTATCCGGAGAACCAAGACCATTTCCCCACTCTTAAACTGGCCCTTTCGCGTCTGAAGCTCTCCGATTCGGCTTTCTCTTTTGAAGAGGAGTCATCCGGCGTCTTGGGCAGGGGATTCCGCTGCGGATTCCTGGGCATGCTTCATCTCGAAATCATCACCGAAAGGCTGCGCCGCGAATTCAATCTGCCGCTCGTCATCACTCTGCCCTCCATCACTTACCGGGTTACTTACAAAAACGGCAAAGAGGAGACCATTTACACTCCCTCATTTTTCCCCGAAGAGCATCTGGTCGCGGCGGTTTATGAGCCGTGGGTTGCTGCCACCATTATCATCCCGCCCCAGTATATGAGTGCGGTCATCCAGCTCTTGTATGAATTCGAAGCGGAACTGGGCGAGACGGAAAGCTTCGGTGACGCGCGCACCGCTTTAAAATTCGTGATGCCTTTGCGGGAACTGATGCGCGGCTTTTTCGACAAACTCAAGGGGGCGACTTCGGGCTTCGGCTCCATCTCTTATACGCTGGCCGGCGAAAGAAGCGCGGACGTGACGCGCCTCGATATCCTTATCGCCGACGAGCCGGTGCCGGCCTTCGCCAAAGTGATTGCCAAAAGGCTGGTGGAGATTGAAGCGGAATCGGCCGTCAACAAACTCGAAGACATCCTGCCGAGGCAGATGTTTACCACCAAAATCCAGGCCAAGGCCCTGGGACGCATTATCGCCTCGAGGACCTTGAGCGGCATGAAGAAAGACGTGACCCAGCATATGTACGGCGGAGACATTACCAGGAAGATGAAGTTGCGCGAAAAACAGAAAAAGGGCAAAAAGAAGATGAAGGAGCGCGGCAAGGTCAATATTCCGCAAGAGGTCTTCCTTAAGATGATTCGGAGAGATTGAGAATTGACCCGATTATCCTAATTAGCCTAGAGTTAGGATTTCTTCAGAAATTAGACATTAAATAGCGGCGAGTAGAGGAGTATCATCGATATAACAATCAAAATCGAAAGGGCTATCCAGACAGCGCGCACCTTACCCTTGTGTCTCCGGTCGAATAGCATTTGTAATATAATAGCAGAATATCCCGAATCGGGCCATATCATGAAAGAACTGCAAAGAAAACAGAGGATGAAAAGGCTTTTGTATTCCGTGCCGTCGCTTATTTGCCTGTCCGCCATCACCTTTTTCCTGGCTAAAGGGGCGGGTGGAGTGATGCTTAAGGAGCGTGAGAGCGCCAGGGTGGTAAGTGGTTTGGAAGCCAAAGCTCTTGCCAGCGAAGAGCGGCAAAAAGAGCTCGAAGCCTCGATTGAAAGGCTTAAGACCGAAGAGGGTGTTATGGAAGAAATCAAGGATAAATTCAGCGTGACCAGGGAAGGAGAACACGTGGCCATCATCGTTGATGAGCGCCGGGCGGCCACCTCAACCGGGGTTCCGGAGAGGGCTTGGTACAAAAGATTCTGGGCTGCTATAATATCTCTCTATGAATCCCGTTAGAAGTCTAACTCAATATACTTTAGTGATATATAATATTATGAAATTTAATCGAACTAACTTCTAACGGGATGAATAACAATAAAAAAGTGGAGATTTACTCGACCGCCACCTGCCATTTCTGCCACATGGCCAAGGAATTCTTCCAGGAAAAGAGTGTTCCGTTTACGGATTATAACGTCGGCATCGATACGGCCAAGCGCTCCGAAATGCTCGCCAAGAGTGGCCAGATGGGGGTGCCGGTCATCGTCATCGACGACAAAGACCTGGTCATCGGCTTCGACAAGAAAGCGCTCACCAAGCTTCTGGATCTCCCGGTAACGGCGTAAACAAACTGGTGCCTGTTATATCCAAGGAGAGGGCTTGGATAAGTCTTGGATATTTAGCCAGCTCACTATTTCATCTTCAAATTCCGGGGTGGTAGGGAAATATTCCGGAAACACTTCTTTTGTTAAGATAACATTCTCCTCCCTTTCAATACCCACATATTCGGTATAACTTGAGAAACTATATTGTTTTAAAAATTTTCTAACTTTTTCTGCATCAACCTTCCTATCTCTCCAGTGGGGGTCAATCAGCTTTAAGCAGTTCAAGTGAATATAGGCAAAGATGTATTTTAAATATTCGTCGCTGTCTAAATGTTGCGCTTTGAACTCGCTACTAAATAGTGTTCCAGTTCGGGAATATTTCTTGTTGAAATAAGAAGAGTAAGCAGTTAAAAGCTTGCTCATAAATTTAACCACTCCTCCATCAGTCATGCCCTTGATCAAAATATGGAAGTGATTCGGCATTAGACAATAGGCTCCGATGGCTACTAATTTTTCTCCAAGAGTTATTTCACTTAATGCCAAATCTTTGGTCAATTTGTAAACCACGGGTGTGTTGCTATTACAAAGAAAAAGGAGACGTACAAATCTTCGCCTGTCAGTATCATCTAAAAAGATTAATCGTTTATCGACACCTCGGCTATAGATGTGGAAAAACTCATCGGTCACAAACGGCACTTTTCTTAATGTCATTAGATGATTATAACCCAATATCCAAGGACCGGGCTTGGATGATTAAGTTGTTAATGGCTTGGCGGTCAGTTCTGGATGGTGATATGGTATACATACTGCTGAAACAGAGTTGGGTACCCCTCGCTGGAAAACTGTTGGCCGAGGAATAGCACGACCTCCTCGCCCGGAATAAATGTCGGTATAGGATAATGTGGGTTGATAGATTCAACGTTCCCCAGCCGTCCGCCGAGCATCCGATACGTGAAGCGTGGTGGAACATCTCCTTTGACCACCTCTAGAGTTTGAACTTCTACAAAGGTATAGATATTCACCTCCCGCCTAACCTGTACGTCCAGCACCTTCGCGACTAGGATAGCTCT
>Ga0209518_1004749_pt1 | contig 10704 bp, 8 predicted proteins | sample RifGroB1_FD_183993 | JGI IMG/M metagenome (GOLD analysis project Ga0209518, IMG submission 183993) | Groundwater microbial communities from Rifle, Colorado, USA - Groundwater B1 (SPAdes) (version 2) | ecosystem: Environmental > Aquatic > Deep subsurface > Groundwater | place: Rifle, Colorado... | reverse complement strand
AAAACGGTGCGCGGGCGACGGGATTTGAACCCGTGGTCTCTCCCGTGACAGGGGAGCATTTTATCCAGGCTAAACTACGCCCGCATGTGCCGAGGGTGGGAATCGAACCCACGACCTTCGCGTTATGAGTGCGACGCTCTTACCGACTGAGCTACCCCGGCATGTTTTAAAAATGTTGCGCCTCCTGGAATTGCACCAGGGCCTACAGCTTATGAGACTGTCGAGGTACTACTCCTCCAAGGCGCTATGATATTTATTACTTTAACATAAAAAATCACTATAATCAAGACTTACGCTCTGAAGACTTCTAAAAATGCTTTTGTTGGGACATTGACTCTTCCCTTCTGTTTCATTAATTTTTTGCCTTTCTTCTGTTTTTCTAAAAGTTTGTTTTTTCTTGTTACATCTCCGCCGTATAAATATCCCGTCACATCCTTTCTTCTGGATTTAATCGTTTCTCTGGCAATTACTTTTCCTGAAATAACCGCCTGCAAAGCAACAGAAAATTGCTCCGGCGGCAAAACATCTTTTAATTTTTCAACTAATTTTTTACCTTCCAAATAAGCTTCATCCTCGGCCACAATTCTGGAAAATGCTTCTTCTTTCTGGCCAGCTATCAAAATTTCCATTTTTACTAATTTGCCTTGCCTAAATCCCAATAGCTTGTAATTCATTGAAGCATATCCCTGGCTGGCTGTTTTTATTTTGTCATAAAGATTTGCAATAATTCCGCGCAAAGGAGTTTCAAAAACAATAATTGCCCTTTCCGGGCTCAAATAATTTGTTTCTAAATAATTTCCTTTAAGATTTTTCAAAATTTCCATTAGCTTTCCCATTTGGGCTGACGGAGCAATAACTTCCAAAGACACCCATGGCTCTTCTGTGTCTTTTATTTTTGATTGGTCGGGCCAGTCGGCAGCCGAATGTATTAAAATTTCTTTTCCTTTCTGGTCAAAAACTTTATAAACCACTGACGGCGTTGAAATTACCAAATTCAAGCCAAATTCTCTCTGCAGCCTTTCTGAAATAATTTCAATATGCAGAGTTCCCAAAAATCCGCAGTTAAATCCCCTGCCCAATGCTTCTTTCATTTCCTGCTCAAAAACCAAAGCCGGATCATTTAATTTTAATTTTGATAAAGCAACTTTCAATACATCAAAATCATCTGGGTTTTCAGGATACAAAGAAGCGAAAACCATTGGCTTGGGTTCTTGATATCCAGGCAATGGTTTAACGGTTCCCTTGGTTGCCGCTGTTTGCAACTTTATAATTGTGTCTCCGGCTGTGACTTTTCCCGGTTCTTTGATCCCAGTTGCAATATATCCTATATCTCCGGCTAAAATTTTGTCTTTTTCAAAAAATAAGGGATTTAAATATCCAAGCTCTTTTATTTCAGCTGGAGTTTCGGTTGCCATCAACTCAATTTTTTCTCCATTGGAAATTTCGCCGTCCACAACGCGCACAAAAGCAATAACCCCCTTAAAAGAATCATATTCTGAATCAAAAATAAGAGCTCTGAAATTTTGCTCCAAACTTTCTTTCGGAGCTGGTATTTCTTTTATAATAGCTTTTAGAACTTCTGTAACGTTTGTTCCGTCTTTTGCAGAAATTTTTATAATTTCTTCTGGCAGGATATTTAAAAGATTTGCCATTTCTTCAACTGACTCTTCAATTTTTGCTATGGGAGAATCAATTTTATTTACAACTGGAATGATTTTTAAATTTTGTTTTTTAGCCAGCTCTAAGTTGGCCAATGTCTGCGCCTGGATTCCCTGGGTTGCGTCAATTAAAAGCACTGCTCCCTCGACAGCTTCCAAAGACCTTGAAACTTCATAAGAAAAATCAACGTGGCCAGGAGTGTCCACTAAATTTAAAACATAATCTTTGCCCTCAAAATTATAATTCATCCTGATGGCTTTTAACTTTATGGTAATTCCCTTTTCCCTTTCTAAATCCATAGAATCTAAAAACTGCGGCTTCATTTTTTTAGGGTCTATTGTTCCCGTCAACTCCAAAAGCCGGTCCGCCAGCGTGGACTTTCCATGGTCAATGTGCGAAATAATACAAAAATTCCTAATGCTTTCTTGCGACATATTTATTTTGCAGGATGTGAAAATTTACTTAGAAAAGAGTCGGCGATTATTTTTATTTCTGGAGATTTTAGAAAATATGCGGCGACAACGTAAGTTGCAACGCCGATAATGCCAGATAAAACTAACTGCAAAAACACTTCCCAAAAAGTTTGCAGAGAGATTAAGTTAAATTGTACTAATATCTGCCTGGCTTGATATGTAAAAGCAACCATTATCAAGCTGGCAATTAATATTTTATATAAAGAGTCAGATATTTCTTTTATCTTTAGCTTTGGAAATTTTTTATAAAGCAGGTATAAAAGCAAAAAAACCTGCAATATCGCGCTTGTAGAATAAGCTAAAGCCAGTCCCACAACGCCAAGGTTTTTTACACCCTCTAGCCTGAAAAACATCTGTATAAAAAGAGAAAATCCAGTAGAAAAGTTTATAAGCCAAACAAGAACTAAGCTAAAAATAATATTAAAAGCCACTGTTAATCCGCTTACAATAGCAGGAATTTTAGTGTTGTGGGAGGCGTAAAATGTTTTAGACAAAATAAAAATAAGCCCCTGAGCAAACAGGCTGAAAGCCAGAATGCCAAGGCAAGCGGTAGTTAACCTTGTATCCACCCAGCCAAATTTGCCTGCTCCTAAAATCACCCTGACTATCTGGGCGCGCAGAATCAAAATCAACAAACTTATTGGAACTATCAAAAAAATTGTCTGCCTAAAAACATTGGAAAATTTCTGTAAAAATTTTCCCTCTTCTGCCTGCAAAAATGCCATAGACATTGATGGAAAAACAGCGGTTGAAAGAGAAATTGCCACCGCATTAACTAAAATAGAAGCTAAATTATTCGCTAAATTAAAAACTGCGATAGACCCTGACATTAAAGTAGAAGCAATGGCTGTGATTGCAATAGTGTTTAACTGACCGGCCCCCAGGCCCAAAGATCTTGGCGCCATTAATTTTATTGTTTTTTCAACGCCGGGATGTTTGTAATCAAAAATCGGCTGATATTTAAATCCGGAAAAGATAAATGCCGGCACCTGAATCAATAAATGCAGAATGCCTCCCAAAACCACTCCCCATGCAAGGCCAGGCAGGCCCAGTTTTGGCGCAAAAAATAAAATTCCGATTATTATTCCGATGTTATACATTATGGGAGCTAAAGCTGTGACTAAAAATCTATGAAACACTTGCAAAATTCCGCTTATCATATTTGAAGCTCCCAAAATAATAGGACTCAAAAACATAATGCGCATCAATAAAACAGTCATTTCTCTTTTTTCTCCAGAAAAACCCGGAGCTATAAAAGAAACAATAAAGGGCGCAAAAATTATCAAAAATATGCAGATGATAATCAAAAACCCTAAAAATACACTAAAAAGAGCTGAAACATATTTCCATGCCTCTTCTTTGGATTTTATTATATAAGAGCTGAAAATCGGGATAACTGCCGCTGATATGGCGCCGAAAATTAAAACCAAAGCGATAAAATCGGGAACAGTAAAAGCTGTATAATAAACATCTAGTTCGTTTCCCGCGCCGAAAGTTCCGGCCAAAAGACGGTCTCTGAATAAGCCTAAAAGAGCGCTTGCTAAATAAGAAGCGGCTAAAATCAAAGATGCCGAGCTGATACTCTTTGTCTGCGAATTAAGAAATTTTTGAATCATCTATTCAAAGTTAATAATGTTTTATTTTAAGCTCTTTTTTATTTTTTTGAAAGGTCTTGACATTAAAGTATAAATTTGGTAATATGAAAGTGTCTCAGCAAGATGAGTGATTGCTCTTTATACGAAATGAGGAGAGGAAAGTCCGAACACCAACGTCCTTTTTAAAGGAGTTAAAATAATAGCGGCTAACGGCCGTCTCCGCCTACAGCTACGCAGTTGCGGGCGGACGAGGTGCGAACAGAAACGGCTAAGATCGAAAGATCTGGCATCCCGTTCGCGGGATAGTTTTACAGCAATGTAAAAATGAAACGGCTAAATCCTTATTGGGTGCAAGAACAAAGCAGAAGATTGGGTTAAATTCATCTCAAAATTCTGTTAAAAGTAGTTCGCCAGAGCCAAAGAGCAATTTTTGGCCCAGACAGATAATCACTTAAAACAGAATTCGGCTTACAGTCTTGCTGAGGCAACAAAAAGCTCGACTTTATGTCGAGCTTTTTGTTTACAATTTTTAAAATAATTTTTGGCCCGCGACTTCTGCGTCAAGCGCCTCATTGACCAATCTGTCGGCTTCCTTATTTCTTTCACGGGGAATATGCTTAAATTTTACTAATTTAAAATCTAACTTTAAATTCCAAACCTCAATAAATAATTTTTGTATTTTTTCATCTAAAACTTTATATTCTCCGTTCATTTGCTTTGCCAAAAATTCTGAATCAGCCCTTATTTCAACATCTGTGTTTTCCGATAATTTTTTGCCAAATAACGCTTTAAATTTTTTTAAAGCAAAAATAACAGCCCCATACTCTGCTTCGTTGTTGGTTAAATTATCTCCCAAATACTCTCCGTATTTTTTAACCTCCTGGCCCATTTCATTGCAAATCACAATACCAATTCCCGCTTTTCCCGGATTCCCCCGCGAGCCTCCGTCAGTATAAATAATAAACTTCTTCATAAATTTCTTGCCCCCACACCAAATTTATTTGGTAGTGGCGGGTTATTTAAAAATATTTAAAAATGCGTTGAGAAGGTCGGCTAAAAACAAATTGTCGTTTATCTTTTTTGTGGTTTCTATAAAAATAATCGGATCAACTCTTGCCTTGCCAACTCTCATTGAAAAATGCAAATGCGGGGCTGTAGTATAGCCTGTATCCCCGGATAACCCTATGCTCTGGCCTCGGGAAACCATCTGGCCTTCAGAAACTTTAAATTCTTCTAAATGAAGGTACAAAGAAAATATATCTAAGCCATGGTCTATAATAACGGTTTTGCCATAGTTAGACAAGTTAACAGTCGAAACAACCTTTCCGTCGTTGACAGCATAAATTTCTGTTTTTTCAGGAGCCTTTAAATCAACTCCAAGATGCCGAAGATTATATGTGGCAAAGCTTATAAATTTGCCAAATGAAAATCCCCTTTGTTCCATTTCTCTTAAAGGAAAAGAAAACGGGGCGTTAAAATAGGGCTCTGGGGTAAAATTACTTAGAATTTTTTTTAGAACAGGGTTGTCGTTTTTTATTACATTATCAACGGCTTTTACCTGCGTAACTCCAGTTTGTTTTGCGCTTGGAGCTGAAGCTGAAGGGGCCGATGAAAATTCAGCAAGGGAAACTTTAATTTCTTTTGTTAAAGTTTGGATTCCGCCGGTATTTACAGAAATTTTGTAATCGCCTGGCTTTTGGTCAACGTCAATTCCTAAAAAAGCTATCCATTCTGGCAACTTTCCTTTTCTGTAAAAAACTAATTCTTCATTTTCAAAACTCCCCGTCAGATTATCAGCTTCACTTTTGACTCTTATGAAAACCGTGTCGCCCTGTTTTGGATTTTCTGGAAAAACATAAATGCTGTCGGATGCTTTCTGAAAAAACAAAAAAGCTCCAAACGCCAGCCAAAAAATAATAAGCCCTCCAGCCACCCGCAAAAAAATATTAAGCTTTTTTTGGGATTTTTTATTTCCCGCCTGCACCCGCCAACATCTTCGAAGTTGTGGCGGGAGCATTGCGGGCAGGTTTCTATGTTTTTTCTTCGCCATTTTCTTATTATATCAAAAAATCGTCCGCGACCGAAGTCGGGACGATTTTTTGGTTTAGATTTAAGTTAAACCTTCCTGATACTCCTGCCCGTTTATTTTGGGGAATGATGGATAAACTTTTTGCGCTCTGCCGACTTGACCGTTTTCCAACCGCACCTTAATCCCGTGATGATGGGAGACAGAACTCGTCAAAATCTCCGCCACTTTCCCATGCGTCAGCTTCCCCGTCGGCTGATCTTTCTTAAGCACAATATCCACCTCCGCCCCAATTTTAATATTTTGTCTAGCTTGCCCTGAGCTTGCCGAATGGGTTTGCCCGTCCATAATCCTTATTTCTTAATTAATTTCTTATTATATTATATTTTAAAAAAGTTATCCACAGTTGACACTATTTTATGTTCGGTAAATGTTCGGTATAATATAATAATAGTATTTATAAAAACGTTGTCAAATGCTTACACCAAAACAAAAACAAATTTTAGACTACATAAAAAAATATTTAAAGAAAAATAGCTATTCCCCTTCTCTTGAAGAAATCGGCAAACGTTTTAAGTTAGCAAAATCAACCATACACGAACATGTAGAATCGTTAAAAGAAAAAGGATATTTAGAAAAAACAAATTACAGGGCAAGAGCAATAAATATTTTCGAAAAAAAGGGGCTAGTGAGTGTACCCCTTTTTGGAATGGTCGCAGCCGGGCAACAGGTTGAAATGTTTGAGCAACGAGGTGAAAGCATAGCTGTGCCAAAAACAAAGATTAGGGCAAACCAAAATTATTTTGGCCTGAAAGTGAGTGGGGAAAGTATGATTGAAAAAAATATTAACGATGGAGATATTGTCTTAGTAAAACAACAAAACACTGCTGATAATGGAGACAAAGTTATCGCGCTAATAGACAATCGAGAGACAACTCTCAAGACTTTTTATAAAGAAAACGGACACATTAGATTACAACCCGCAAACAAGAGTATGCAACCAATAATTATAAAAAAAGACAGAGATTTTTTTATACAAGGAGTTGTTGTCGATGTAATTAAAGATATAAATATTGAAAATGATAATAAAAAAGAAATTCAAACCGAAAAATATTTTCAATTACCAGTAAACGAAATTATTTGCGGAGACGCAATTCAAATAATGAAAAAAATCCCAGACAATTCTATTGATGTTACTTTTGCTGATCCACCGTTCAATTTAAATAAAAAATATGGCAATTATAAGGATAAGAAGGCTGAAGAAGAATATATCAGATGGTGCGAGCAATGGTTGACAGAAATGGTGAGAATTACTAAACCAACTGGCTCCATATTGGTTCACAATATTCCCAAATGGCTCGTTTATTATGCTAATCATCTTAACAAAATTGCATTTTTTAAACATTGGATAGCATGGGATTCTATGAGTGTACCATTGGGTAAAACACTTCTACCCGCTCATTATGGAATTCTATTTTATACTAAAAACCAAAAGGGATTTAAATTCAATGAACTAAGGTCTCCGCATAAAAAATGCTCCCACTGCAATGAAATGATAAAGGATTACGGAGGTAAAAAGGGGCAAATAAACCCATTGGGGACACTATTAAGCGATGTTTGGGCTGATATACACAGAATCAGACACAAAAATAGAAGAGATGAACACCCCTGTCAGCTTCCAGAGCCACTCCTAGAAAGACTCATATTAATGACGACCGACGAGAAAGACATAGTTCTTGATCCTTTTATAGGCGCCGGCACAACGGCATCGGCCGCTAAAAGGTTAGGACGTAATTTTATCGGAATAGACATCGACCCTAAATATAAACTAATAATTGAAAATAAACTAAAAAATGTCAGCTACAGACTGACAAATGGCTATTTATATAACGGCGTTTGTAAGACATCAAAATATTTAAAAAATTTAACCATCTCTGAAAAGGAAAAAGTATACCCACTAGACAATCCTCTATTTTTTAAGACCTAGTGATTTTAGAATAGTTTGATGTTTTTTTATTATCCTACGTGATCGATAAATAACTGTTTTTTCAAACAGTTTTTTAAATTGACCAAACGACTTTATGGGAGAGATTTCATCAAAGTCTTTCGGCCTTAAGTTTCCGTCTTTTTCCCTATATTTAAGTAAACCATCGCTGTTTAATCCTAAAAACTTATAAAAAGGTGCAATTTGTACGTCTATAATACTTTTATTTCGATTATCTATTTTATAAACAATGAAAATATAATAAATATTTTCGTTCCCATATTTTTTTATTTTTTGCAACCACGTATTCAACGTCCCCATATCATTATTACTATTTTTACAATTACCCCACTTACCTTTAGATATTTTAACTTTGTTCCCTGATTTATATTCTATCGCTAAAGGCTGGGGAAATTTTAATTCAAAATCTGGAAAATAATTTTTATCCGGGGCTAAAACATAATCATTTTCTGACTTTATAAAACTTTTTTTCTTAAAAATTTCTATTAATACAGATGAAATATGTGGCTCAATATCTACGCCAAAAGTTCTATAGCTAAAAGAATTATCTTTAATAATTTTCCTGAGACGATCAAAAATAATTTTTCTAGACCCGACTAAAACGTTTATCTGTTTTAAATTTTTTTTAGACATGTTTTTTTAAGTTTATCTATTATAATCTACTTTATTCCTAAAAGAGGGCGTTTTCAAGACTAAGTGAAAATAAATAGGTGTGTTGACTTTGGCTGGATAATTTTGTATAAAATGTAATAAACAATGGGATTGTTGAACCTTCACAAAATAATCGCGCCTTGCGGCCGAAAGGAGCAGAAACATGCTTTGCAAAAAATGCGGAGGACCGGTAGAACCCCAATATGAACAAATTGGAAAATGCGAAAATTGTTTTGCCGACGCTTGCGACAATTTTACTAATATCTATGAGGATAAAGTAAATTTAGACCCCGTGTCAGAAGAAGAAGCTCTCGCCCTGCCCATTTCTAATTTAGAGCTAAGCATCAGGACAGAAAATCACTTGTCTAACAAAGGCATTATTTTTATTAAAGATCTAGTTGTAAAAACTGAAGAAGAACTCAGAAACATGCCTAATTTTGGCGATATGGGCCTGGCTGAAATAAAAAGACAATTAGCAGATTTCGGCCTTGCGCTGAAAAAGGAGCGGCCTCGGCTTTCGTCATCGCCTTCCTAACCGCCCAGCATTAACATGCCGGGCTTTTTTATTTAATAATCGAATTTGACTCCGGCTTCTGCCCTTTCAGCTCTTTTTGCATCAACTTCTGTTAAATGCACTTTTCTTATACGCACATTCTGAGGAGTAACTTCTACTAATTCGTCGTCACCTATATATTCTAAAGCGTCTTCTAACCCCATTGTTTTTGGAACATTAAAATGTTCTGTATTTCCTTCTCCTTTCGACCTCATATTTGAAAGCGCTTTTTCTTTGCAGACATTTACCCATATATCATTAGGCCTTGAATTTTGCCCCACAACTTGTCCCTCATAAATTTCTACTGCCGGGCTAAAAAATAATACGCCTCTATCTTGAACATTTCTTAATCCGTACATATTTGTCGGGCCAGTTTCGCAGGAAATTAAAGATCCATTGTCTCTTTCCTTCCAGTTGCCTGGGTCGGGCATATATTGAAAAAATACTGTATTAATTATTCCGAGTCCTTTTGTGTCTGTTAAAAATTCGTTTCTGTATCCGAAAAGTCCTCTTGTCGGAATTATAAACTCCAAAAAAATTATACCGCCATTAATTCTCATTTCTTTTAATTCTCCTTTTCTAATTCCCATTTTTTGCATTATAGCTCCCTGATATTGTTCTGGAACTTCAATAAAAACTTTTTCATACGGAGTCATTTTCTGCCCGTTTACTTCTCTTAAAATAACTTGCGGCCTTGAAACTGCAAATTCATAGCCTTCTCTTCTCATTCTTTCAATTAAAATTGCCAAGTGCAATTCTCCACGGCCTGAAACAATCCATTTTCCGTCATCAGTATCTTGGACTCTTAAAGCTACGTCGGTTTCTATTTCTTTAAACAATCTTGCCCCGATTTGTCTTGAAGTTGAAAATTCTCCTTCTTGCCCTGCAAATGGAGAGGTGTTAACCATAAAAGTCATTTTAACTGTCGGCTCTTCAATGTTAATTAATGGCAAGGCTTCTGGATTTTCTGGGTCGGCAATCGTTTCACCGATCGTTGCATCTGAAATTCCGGCGATTGCGCAAATATCTCCTGCTTTTATTTTTTCGGCTTCCATTCTGGCTAATCCCGAAAAAGTCATTAAGGAAGTTATTTTACATTTTTTAATCTCTCCTTCTCTATTTATGTGGACAATTTCCTGATTAGCTTTTACGATTCCACTGTAAACTCTGCCAATTGCAATTCTGCCCTTAAAATTATCTGCAGAAATTGAAGTTACCAGCACTTGCAAAGGTTTTTCTGCATCTGCAATTGGGGATGGAATGTGTTCAACAATAGCATCAAAAACTGGATTGATATTTTCCATTTTATTTAAATCAGGTTCTAATCCTGCTTTTCCGTCACGGCCTGACGCATATATTACAGGAAAATTGAGTGAATGTTCGCCAGCTCCCAATTCCAAAAATAATTCTAAAGTTGCTTCCAAAGCAAACTCTGGCCTGGCGCCCTGCTTGTCTATTTTATTTATCACCACAATAATTTTGTGGCCCATTTCTAAAGCTTTTTTAAGCACAAATCTGGTTTGGGGCATAGGACCCTCCTTTGCGTCAACCAAAAGCAGGCATCCGTCTGCCATATTTAAAACTCTTTCAACTTCTCCGCCAAAATCCGCGTGGCCGGGAGTGTCAATTATATTTATCTTAATGTCTCCATACATTACCGACGCATTTTTTGAAAAAATGGTAATTCCTCTTTCTCTTTCCAATTCATTGCTGTCTAAAATCATATCCTGGGCGGCAACTTC
>Ga0209518_1004748_pt1 | contig 10704 bp, 11 predicted proteins | sample RifGroB1_FD_183993 | JGI IMG/M metagenome (GOLD analysis project Ga0209518, IMG submission 183993) | Groundwater microbial communities from Rifle, Colorado, USA - Groundwater B1 (SPAdes) (version 2) | ecosystem: Environmental > Aquatic > Deep subsurface > Groundwater | place: Rifle, Colorado... | reverse complement strand
AAAAGTACTAAGCCAAAATTAGACACTAAGGCTTTTTTGCTGTACTCCTGCCCCGTTTTATTACAAGCATTAGCTTTTACTGCTTTTTTTAGCGTAGATGTAATACTTGTTAAGCACTTCTTTTCCGCTCAGGAAGCCGGGCTTTATGCCGCCCTATCTACTTTAGGTAAAATAATCTATTTTGCTGCACAGCCTATAACCGGAGTTATGTTTCCGATAATTTCCAAGAGACACGCAATTGGCGAAAAATACACAAAAGTGTTAGTCGCATCACTGGTTTATACTTTGGGAATTTGCGTTTTTGCTTTAACGGTATTTTTATTTCTCCCCAAACTTGCACTGTTGCTTTATGGCGATCAATATAATGCCGCAGCAGATAAACTAGTTTGGATGGGGCTTTTTATTTCCATTTATACAGTTGCCAGTTTACTGACTAATTTCTTTTTATCGATTGGGAAAACAAAGATAGTAATTCTCCCAATTTCTTTTTCGCTGATACAAATCGTTGCGATTTGGATTTTTCATAATTCTCTTTTAGAAGTAATTCAAATTTCGCTTACGTTAATGCTCGTGTTGGTCTTGGCACTTTTTTCATACTTATTGTACAATTCCACTAATTTAGGATATGCCAAAGCCTCAAAATAAGCAGCTTTTATCGGTCGTTGTCCCTGCATACAAGCAGCAAAAAACAATCGAAGAAAATTTAAAACGAATTCAAAAAGTGTTGGATAATTCGAGATACAAATATGAAATTATTTGTGTTGTTGATGGAAGAACAGACAATACGGCCAGGGAAGTCAAAAAGATAAAATCTTCAAAAATAAGAGTGATGGACTATCAAAAAAACCAAGGCAAAGGGCACGCTGTGCGTTTAGGAATGACCAAAAGTCGAGGGGGCGTAATAGCGTTTATCGATGCCGGGCTGGAGTTAAACCCGGAGGTTTTGTTGATGGGAATGGAACATTTTGATTGGTACAAAGCAGATATTATAGTAGGCTCAAAACGTCATCAGGCTTCCAAGGTGGATTATCCAATGCAAAGACGTGTATTGAGCTTTGGCTATCAGATTTTAGTCAGAATTCTTTTTGGATTAAAAATAAGAGACACCCAGCTTGGGATGAAAATTTTTAGGAGAAAAGTGTTGGAAAAAACATTACCCAGATTGCTTGTCAAAAGATATGCATTTGACATTGAAATGTTGGCTGTCGCCCATCACCTTGGTTTTAAAAGAATTTATGAGTCACCGGTTGATATTGACTATGACTTTGAAGATCTTACACATGCTTCAGCAATGAGGTCCATTTTTAGAATGTTCTGGGACACAATTGCAGTATTTTATCGTCTCAGAATTTTACATTATTATGACAAAAAATAACCCCTTCGGAGAAAGTACTCCCTCCAAAGGGGTAGAAACGGTGCTAGAGTAGAAGCAGAAGAGCGCATAACAAGCTTGTGCGTATGAGGAAAGTGCCAACCATTTGGATATACTCTCCACAAGCATATTCTTTTTGACGCTCTTCTCCGGCTAAGATACCAGTGAGTGGAACCTCCATCGTCATAGATAGCTGTTTTGTCTTTTCGCCATCGCGACGAAGAAAGTATCCTAACGACTCTAGCATGATGATACCAATGACACAAAACCAGTTCATACGAGCCTCCCATGGTCTTTATCGCAACTAGTTTTTTAAGGTACTAATGACAATTATAGGCTTGTGTGGCAAATGAAGCAAATTAGTTTAAAATACTAGAATATGAATATATTAGTTTTATCTTGGCGGGATCCGAAGCACCCTTTGGCTGGTGGGGCAGAACAGGTGATGCATGAACATATGAAGGGTTGGGTTGAGGCAGGACATACCGTGGCGCTTTTTGCTTCAAAAATGCCAGCGGTTCACCAAACAGAAGAAATTGATGGAATAAAAATTATTCGAGGTGGATACCAGTACTTAGGTGTGCAGATAGCGGCCTTTTTTTACTATCTAAAGAATAGAAACAAGATCGATTATTTAGTTGACCAATTTCATGGTTTTCCCTTTTTTACACCACTTTATTCCAATAAACCAAAACTGGCAGTTTTGCAGGAAGTTGCGAGTAAAGTATGGTTCTTAAACCCTCTGCCGTTTCCAATCAACTATATAATCGGCAGTTTGGGTTATTTATTTGAACCATTTATTTTTATTTTTTATAGAAACACTCATTTTATGACAGGGTCAGTTTCAGCTAAAAAAGATCTTATCAGGTTTGGTATTAAAGCAGAAAATATAACACCTGTTCCTCACGGTGTTTTGGTACATATGCCAAAACCGTTTCCTAAAAAAGAAAAAAAGTTTACCGTAATTTATTTGGGTGCTTTATCAAAAGATAAAGGTGTCGAAGACGCCTTAATTTGTTTTAAATTTTTGTCTAAATATAATTATAATTTTTGGATAGTAGGAAAGCCAGAAACAAAAGCCTACTTTGATAAATTAAAGTACAAAGCTAAGCAGTATAAAGTTAATGCCAAATTTTGGGGTTTTGTAAGCCAAAAGAAAAAATTTAAACTACTGGCTAGGTCTCATGTTTTAGTAAATCCTTCTGTGCATGAAGGTTGGGGGTTAGTTAATATCGAGGCAAATACGGTTGGCACTCCAGTTGTTGCCTGTAATTCTGCAGGTCTAGTAGACTCGGTAAAAAGCGGCAAAAGCGGGGTAATTGTTAAGAATAATACTCCGCAAGAGTTAGCCAAAACTGTTGTAGAATTGCTCGGAAATCAAAAAAAATATGATGATTTACAAAAAGGCGCTTTAAAATGGAGCAAAAATTTTTCCTGGGAAAAGTCCAAAAAACTAAGCCTCGCGCTAATTGAAAAATTAAGGTTTAAGAACAGCTTGTAAATAGTCTCTAGCCTCTGGCGAAAGCGCATTGATTACCCTTCCACTGAATTCTTCTCGCCGTTCAGCAAGATAAAGTCCTAGCTTTTTTTTATCTTCCGGTTGCCCGAGATCGACAGGATCTTTGAAGCTTGCGATGCTTTTGATTTTACTTAAAACTCGCTTAGTAAATGTTTGGGGAACTTCCCGAACCAGACGGGAGTTTTCTTTTTCCCAATAATCATAACCAACTACTGCACAGTTTATCTCATAACCTGAATTGGTAGAAATATTAAACATGTCAACCCCCCAGCTATTGGTATAAGAAACAATACGTATTGACAGATCCTGTTGCACAGGCAAGTGCAAGGATATCGCAAATCTCTTGGAAGAATATCGATCATAGTCATCATGTATAACCCTCTCCATTTTTTGAGCAAGCGCATCTAGATCCCGAGAAGTATCTGCACTGAAAGTAGATTGGCTATCATCTATTTCACTAATTCTTGCATATTCATAACTTGGTGGCGGATAATCTACGATAGCTAAACCGATAGATGGTTGTGTACCAAATATTTCACCAATTTGTGTCAAAATTTCAAACGCATCTGTTTTATATAAAGGTTCAGCACTACGGACTATGCTATTCTCTGCTTCCGATGTAATACCTTCTTGATGCTCATTTAATTTGTCTCTGAGACGTGCTAAGACTAGTCCTGTATGCTCAGTTTCCCTCAAACGAAGTCTTTGGATTTCTTCATCAGATGCCGGTTGGGATTGGGCACCGGGCTCTGAAGCTAGTCTTCTTTGAGCTGCCTGGAAGTTAAGTTCTGACTCTTTAGCCATGTTGAGCACGAATTATAACATTCATCCCAAACCCATGCAAATATAAGTAAAATTATTAAGCTCTTCTTTTCTATCATAAAGAATACCGACGCAATCGATAATAACCTTATTTTTCATTATTCTTTTTGCTTTCTTAAGATCAAAATCCTTAAATTCATCCCACTCAGTCAGAATCAACAAACAGCTGGTATTACGTAGAGCTTCATATTTATCATCGATTCGGGAATATTCTTTTATATGGCCAGGAACTTTAGCAATTGGGTCATATGTTTGTAAAGAATAATTTTTGTTAAGAGCAGTAATGAGTTTGATTGACGGGGCGTTGTACGTAGAATCTGAATTTTTTTTGTATGCCAGTCCCCATATTGTAATAATACTTTTGTTAGAAACCAATTTGTTGATGCGTTCAACTGCCCAAAGAAACCTTCTCTCGTTAAGTCTGGTTAATGCGTCAACAATCCCTGATTTAATTTTCTTTGCCTTTGCTAGTTTTTTTAATTTAATAAACTCCCGCTCTAAGTGTCCGCCCGAAATTCTTAGCGTTGGGGTAAGATACGCTTTTGCTCCTATTCTTGCGTCCAGTTTCATGGCTTTTGTTATGTCTTTAATATCTGCACCCACCACTTCACAATAATCCGCAATGGTGTTTGTCGTTATTATTGATGAAGCCAAATAAAGATTAATTGCCGATTTAGTAAGCTCGGCACTTTCATAGTTCATTTCTAAGATGGGGCATCTGAATTTTTTAAGATAGTGGAGTAAATTGGGTGCAATTGGAGTTTCTTGTTTCTCTTTACCAATTATTATTCTTTCAGGGTTTAAAAACCTCTCAACGGCACTGCCTACTATTATCGTATTTAACCAATAATAAAGTTTAAACTTAACGTCGGGCCTTTTTTGGGTGATTCTCAAACTTAAATTTCTTGTATAGCCAACTGATACCTGGCTCATAATGCAAATGACAATGTTATTCCCGAAATTGGGAATTGCCTTGTCTATTAGTGAATCTAGCTTTTTTGTTGAATTGGATGCAAGAGGAGTGTCAAGAGTAATAAATATGATTTTAGATTTCCTGATAAGCGAAAAATCAGTGGTTCTGTGATAATTTTTTGAATATTTTTTCGAAAGCTCAGCAAGCCCTGGCTCTGGGTACAAAATTATTTTTTTGCTTGTGTCAACTCCCCAGGTTTCACCAAACTTTGACGCCCAAGAGACACCTGTAACTAATCCTAAATGACTTAAACCTAAAAAAGCGATCATTTTATCAGTATTTTACTGCTGGAAATTATCGAATTAAGAGCATTACTAATCTCTAGATCATGCTTAAGGGTATTACTTTTATTTTTTAAATATTTTTTGTAGTTAGCTAAGTCTTTTTTCCAGGTCAAATCAGGCCCAGAATCAGAGTAAGTTTTTTCCTTTGGGATCCCTGACGGGAGGACTCTTTTTCTAATTATTAATTGCGATCCGCCCCATTTTCTCAAACCACTTAGGTGTACCGACCCTGCCTCTCCATAGATATCAAGAGAAAAGACATTTTTCCAAGTCACCGAACTTGTCTCAAATAATATTTTTTTGTCTTTTGTAGCAAAAACCCAATGATCGAGGATGTTGGACTCTACCTTCCGGGAAATTAATGTTTCAAAATCAGAACTCTTGTAACCAAACCAGTTTATTGCAAAATCAATCAGATGAGGGGCAATTTCTTCTAAAACTCCAAATTCTGTTTCTCTCCAAGTTCCAATTCGCTCTTTAATATTTCCAAAACTATAAACAAATCTTGCATGATAGAGTTTTCCTAAAGATCCGCTTTTAATATATTTATATAGTTTTACTATGTTGGGCTCAAAGCGGTGATTATATGCAGTATAAAGTGTGATCTTATTTTTCAAAACTAACTCTGAAAGTACATTATATTGCTGTTTATTTATAATTAGCGGTTTTTCTACCAGGAGGTCTTTACCTTTATTTGCAAAATGTTTAACCAGATTATATTTTGGTTTTTGTGAGGTAGTAATAATTACTGTGTCAAAAAGATTTACTGGGACTTCTTCTAACTTTCTATAATCTGAATCAACTTGTGGATTTGGATCAAAAGTTTTGATAAAATTCTTCCCAAGAGCAGCTTTTCTTTTATGCCCAATATTTCCGTAGCCAACGATGAGGTATTTCATGAAGATTTTGCACTCATAAAGTCATTCCATTGGTCTTGACACTGGTTGATAAATTTATCAGATTGGTCATGTTGGATCATTTGTCTGATCACCTTTGGCTGGACAGTAATTATGTGAGTACCTGCTATAACTGCTTGAAAAACATCTTCGGGTCCCCGAATTGACCCCGTGATGATTTTTGAGTTAGAGTCAATCTTGTCAAGCATCTCTCTGGTACGGCCGATCTCATTAGTTGGATTCCCCCCGCCATCTTTGATTCGATTTAAAAATAAGGACAAGTAAGCCGGTTCGTGGCCGTTATGTGCTGCGTGTGCAAGTAGGGCCTGCTCGGCATTCATAAGAGCTGTTACGTTTATGTTAATGCCTTCCGAAGTGAGAGCATAAATTACTGAAAGGCCTTTTCCGTCTCCAAACATGGGTACTTTTACAACCACATTGGAAGCAATTGCTGCATATTCTTTGCCTTGTTTGATTAGAGTCGGGATGTCATTATCAAGCAATTGGATACTAACAGGATATTGTGGAAACTCCTTGGCAATAGTTTCATAATAAGTGTTTGGTGAGCTGGTCTTTGCTTGTTTTGCGACAATGAGGGGATTAGTTGTAATACCGTGAATTATTCCCAACTCTGAAAGGCTTTTAATTTCTGCAATATCAGAAGTATCTGCAAATATTGATGGGCGAAGTATGTCAACGGTCATGTAACTGCACTATTTGTACTATCAGATACTTGACCTGTCAAGTATAATTTGCTGTATCTCCCATGAAAGCAGATTTAGATCCCATTATCAAAGGCATTCCGGACCTGGAGAAGCGTGTGCACTACGAAAAACTCGCTAAAATTTGGGAGTTGTCTGAACCTTTTCAGGACAAAAGAGATGATGAAGGACATACCCGCGTAGTTACACAGTACGCTGCAGTACTTTTGGAATCTTTCCCCGATGCTGATCCAAATGTTGTTATCCCAGCAGCCATCCTACATGACGTAGGATGGAGCCAACTTACACCCGAAGAAAGGTTGGGAGTAATCGACGGGACGTTAACCAAAGAACAAAGTCGGAAATTTAGGTATGAGCATCAAATTCAAGGAGCCAAGCTTGCGATAGAGATATTAGCTCGTGTAAATTATGATCCACAGAAAACAGTTGAGATTTTAGAAATTATACTTGGTCATGATACCAGAGATGGATCCCCATCTTTAAATGATTCACTTATGCGAGATGCTGATAAACTATGGAGATTTTCTTCCATTGGTTTGGCTGCAGATCCCAAAAGAGACAAAGTAGGAGGAGAGCGAAGCACTTTTTTATTCTGGATCGATGTGCGGGTTGCCGAGTTAGAGCAAACTGGATATTTTTTTACTGATGTAGCGCGTGAATTTGCAAGAGTGGAGATCTCAAATCGAAAACAAGAACTCTTGACTAATCAATAAAAGCCGGGATGAATACTCCTTTTTTTATATCTTCTTCTACTGTACTTATTCGATCTGGTGTATCCACTCCCATTTGGTAATATTTATTTTTATCTATTGAGAATGCAAACAAGGATTCATTTTTGTTCATAAGAATTGGGAAAATATCTTTAGGGAGGTCTACCGTGGTAGATCCATTTATTTTGTCTGGGATATAGTTAACTATTTTTGGATTAAATACGTAGACACTTGAGTTAACCCAGTTGGAAATAACTTCTTTTGAAGTTTTTGGTTTTTCAACAAAATTATTAATTTTCTTTGTTCCTGGTTCAAAGATCACAACCCCTGATTTATTAAGTATTTTCTCTGTTGGTCGCCAGTAACAACTGATGGTCGCAATTCCTCTTGATTTTTTATGAAAGTTATAGATATCAGTTAAATTAAAATTGACCATCATATCTGAAGATATTACAAAGAAGGGTTCGTTGACTTGTAATAATTTAGCGACTTTTTTTACCCCCCCGGCTGTTCCGGTAAGTTGATCTTCTTGTAGATATTTGATTTTTACTCTCAATTTTACTCCATTACCTAAATATGCTTTAATATTGTCTCCCTTATAAAATAAATTAATTCCTATTTCTTTTACTCCATGCAATCTTAATAAATCAATAAGATACTCTATCATTGGTTTACCAGCAATTTTAATGAGTGGCTTGGGGGTGGTAAGAGTAAGGGGGCGCATCCTGGTTCCTTCTCCAGCTGCCAAAATAATAGCCTTCATGCTAAATATATTGATACTTCCCACTAATAAAATCAATGCAGTCTTGAGCTGAGTCAGAGGGGGGATTTGCTGTTGTGTCTACTATTAAACCACTTTTTGTAAAATTTGAAATACCTTGTGGTATTAATTGTTGTTTTTCCATTCAATTGTGTGAAAATTAAGATATTATCTTTATTGCTTCAAAAAGGTTGAAAATGGTAAAATCAGGCCGTACATTGTGTAACTGTAAATAGGGTGCTTGGGTTTTGTCCTTATCAAAAAGAATTGTTTTAGTGCCAGCCAAATTTCCTGCTTTGACATCCATTGCTCTGTCTCCTATAAAGTAAGATTGTTTTAGGTCGATAGAGTATTCTGTTGCAGCTCTAAGCAGTAATCCTGGCTTTGGCTTTCTGCAATCGCAATCTTTAGGGTACTTTGGATTAATACCGTTTTCGTGGTGATAACAATAGTAAATTGCATCAAAAATGATATTATTTTTTTTAAAAACGATTTCAAAATGATTCTCTAAAGCTTTCCGTGTAAGCTCATTTACTTTTCCTAGAGATATGTCGGGTTGGTTTGAAGCGATAAATGTCATAAATCCTTTTTCTCGAACTAATTGTACTACAGTAATTATATCTTCAAATAAAGCAACATCCCTTACCTTTCGAGGGGAATTACCATCAATAGGTTTATTTACGATACCATCTCTATCGAAAAAAACAGCCCTTTTAATATTTGTTGAGATTCTCATGAGTGCGTGTGATTTTTTTTGTTAGTTGATCAAAAATTAGATGATGAACTACAACATGGAAACCCTCTACGTGCGGGGTAGTATTGTAAGGGACAATAATGCACGCATCACAAATTTCTTTAAAGGCTCCCCCATCAAAACCTGCTAATCCTATCGTTTTGCCTCCATTATCTTTAGCATATTGAAGAGCAGCAGTTAGATTTTGAGACCAAGGCCCTGCTTTGTCTTTACCACTTCCTCCATGAACACTAATGGCCGTGACGATATCACCTGGTTTAAAATAAGTTTTTAATTGTTCAACATATACTTTTTCCCAACCTCTATCGTTAACTAAAGCGCTAAAGCGCACCATATTATCATTAAGGCTCAAAGCGCGAATGGGTGGGACATCAGGAATATTTGCAGTGGTATTTACCAGATCTCCTGCAAAATGAATCGAAGTTCCTGCAGACCCTCCGTTCCCTACAAAAAATATATTATTTTGGTTCCACCATGCTTGAAAAAAAAGATCTATTACTTTATCGATATCTTTTTGGTTTATATTTTCACAAATTTCTATAACGCCTTTCAGAAAAGAGTCGATATAGTCAACTTTAGAGTTCTTATTAATTTTATTCATTCACTCTGCTACAGCCAAATTACTATAGCTAGAATTTATTTTCAAGTCTTGAAACCATTTCCTCTAGTTCATTTTTGGATACTGGAATATTTCCTAGTTTTGAACATTCAAAAGCGGCACATAAATTTCCTAATATCGATGCTTGCACAATATCTCCGGAGGCTGTAAGTCCGAGAGTGGCAGTAGACAAAAGCGCATCTCCTGCTCCAACGTCATCGATTACTTCTTCAGCAAAAGTATCAATATAAAAATATTCTCTGACATCCATTCCTGGGCTTCTGTAGGTAATTAATCCATTCTCTCCCAATTTTAGGATTAAGTATCTACATTTTGCTTTGTTATACAGCTTTTGGGCAAGTGGCCTAATGGTTGTTTCCTGGTCTGCAAGGGCGAAGCGGGCTTCTTTTTCATTTGGAGTGACAAGATCGAAATGTTTAAAATCTAAGATATTTCCCCAGCGGTTACTCACTTGACTATCGGCAATTTTTACACAAGACTTGGGTATACTTTTTGTTATTCTAGAAATAGTTCCTGAATTAAAAATTCCATGCCTAAAATCGCTGCAGACAACAGCATCCGCTTTTGTTTTTTTAATATAATCGCACAGTTGCTTCAAAATTCCGTTTGAAACTATGCTATTGTCGACAATGTCTATTTGAATAAGTTTTTGATTATTAGCAGCCATGAATCGTTGCTTGATGGTAGTTGGTCTTGAAGAATCGATTATCGCATTCAGTTTCACACCTGCTTCTTTGAGGTCTTTGGTTACAAATTGTGCCGGGTCGTCCTCGCCAAGTACAGTAGTTAGCGTGACTTCAGCCCCTAATTGTTTAAGATGCTTGGCTACGACCCCCGCTCCGCCAACGAAATTTTTGGTGCTATCTAACCTGACACTAAACGCAGTGGAACCACTGGCAGGCCCTAATATTGTACAAGAGGAATATTTATCTAAGATTACATCGCCAATAACGTGTATTTTAGTCTTAGCAAATTTTTTGATTGTTCCTCTCAACATATTAAATGTGATCTTTTCATCTCTCATAAAAACCAGAAGCTGATCTAGTGAAAGATTAGGTCTTTGTGTGGTGAGAAGTTTACTGGAGGAATAGATTATGTCCCCGGGAGAAAAAATCATTTTTCCTCCGTAAGTATTTAGAGTCGCTATTTCTTCTTTAGTTTTCGGATGGATTCCGTTGAGAGAATACTCAAATCCTTTTACAAAAAAGTCAGGTTGAAGTTTCAATATGTTTTCAAGCGGTTTTGGATTTTTATCAATCAAGACAAAATCAAC
>Ga0209518_1004746_pt1 | contig 10707 bp, 10 predicted proteins | sample RifGroB1_FD_183993 | JGI IMG/M metagenome (GOLD analysis project Ga0209518, IMG submission 183993) | Groundwater microbial communities from Rifle, Colorado, USA - Groundwater B1 (SPAdes) (version 2) | ecosystem: Environmental > Aquatic > Deep subsurface > Groundwater | place: Rifle, Colorado... | reverse complement strand
GAGGTTGAAAGGTCATGCAGAAAAAGATTATTGGAAATGGTTAGCCTCTTGGGCTGTCATGATGCAGAAACCTTCCGATTTAAGATATGAAGATGCCGGCTTCATTTTACCTTCCTTGAATTACCACGAACATATTGTTGAAGGGAATAATGGTAAATTTTCTTTGTTCGATGTAGATGCAAAAACATTGTTAGAAAGACGGCAAGCAAGGAGAGAAAGTCTGAATGGGAGGGTGAAGCTTTGCGCTGAACTTGTTAATCAAAGCAATGATATTTGGCTTATTTGGTGTAATTTAAATGCAGAAGGAAATTTGCTGAAAAAGCTTATCAAAGATTCAGTCCAAGTTGAAGGGGCAGACAGTTTAGAGTTCAAGGAAAATAACATGCTTGCATTCTCGGACAACAAGATCAAATGTCTTATCACAAAGCCGTCTATTGCCGGGCATGGAATGAATTGGCAGAATGCTCATAATATGGCATTCGTGGGATTGTCTGATAGTTGGGAAGAATATTATCAGGCAGTAAGAAGAGAGTGGAGATTCGGGCAAAAGTCACCGGTAAATGTTCATGTTATAATTTCCAAAAGAGAAGGGGCTGTCCTGAAGAATATCAAACGAAAAGAACAAGACGCGGAGCAAATGCTGCAAAATATGGTCATCCATATGCACAAGATAAATGAAAAAATTTTGCATAAAACAAAAAGGCAAGTTGGGGAATATAATCCTCAAATCGAGATGGAATTGCCATTATTCTTGAAAGGACAAAATAATTGAAGGTCTTAAATCAAAAGATAGAAGAAAAATATTCCATGTATCAAGGAGATTCTGTTGAAATAATTAAGGGCATTTCTGATAACTCTATTCATTACTCTATCTTTTCTCCTCCGTTTGCGTCTCTTTATACGTATTCTAATAGCGAGCGAGACATGGGCAATTGTAAGAAAGATAAAGAATTTTATTCGCATTTCAAGTTTCTTATTAAAGAATTATTGCGAGTCACGATGCCAGGGAGACTGCTTTCATTTCATTGCCAGAATTTTTCCCTGATGAAAGAACGAGATGGAGTAATTGGGAGAAAAGATTTTCGAGGAGAGTTAATAAAAAGATTTATAAAGGCCGGATGGATATATCATTCTGAAGTTTGCATTTGGAAAGACCCAGTCGTTGAGATGCAAAGAACAAAAGCATTAGGGTTGCTTTATAAACAACTTAAAAAAGATAGTTCAATGACGAGAAATGGAAGCCCTGATTATCTTGTCACAATGAGGAAGCCGGGGGAAAACCCAGAGAGAATAGTTCATCTTCATGGAGAGCCTCCTGTCGATGTTTGGCAAAAAATAGCTTCTCCTGTTTGGATGGATATAAATCAGTCAGATACTCTGCAAAGAAAATCAGCGAGGGCAGATTTGGATGAAAGACATATCTGCCCTCTTCAGTTAGAGATTATTCGGAGAGGGCTGTTATTGTGGACAAATCCAAACGATATCGTGTTGAGCCCATTTGCAGGTATTGGGAGTGAAGGTTATGTGTCAATCGAAATGGGGAGGCGGTTTATCGGGATAGAATTGAAAGCGTCTTATTATAAACAAGCAGTTGCAAATCTTGAGGTTGTTTGCAATAAGGGAAAGATTATTGATCCTGTAAAGTTTTTCATGGATAAAATGAAATGTCAATAATCAATGAAGCTAAAATGATTGAGATTTTAAGCTCAGCTAAAAATGTCCTGCTTTTAGAGCCGCCATTTGTTAGGAGACATATTCCTTTAGGATTGTCTAAAATTGCATCCTTTTTAAAAAGGAAAAATATTAACGTTGAATATTCAAGGAGTCCGGTAAATAAAAATTTTGATTTAATTTGTGTATCTACAATTTTTACGACAGATTCGGAAATAGTTATAAAGACAATTAAACAATGCCAATCAAATTTAATTTTAAGAAATACTCCGATTCTTGTTGGTGGAATATTTGCTTCTTTAATGTCTGATTATTTAGATGAACAAACGAATAAGAAAGTGAATATCTTTGCTGGATATTCACCTATTTTAGATTCTTATATTCCAGATGAATCTTTGGATTGGCAGATAAAAGATTTTTTTAAAGATGTCATGACGATATTTACTCAAAGAGGCTGTCCTAATAAATGTGGATTTTGCATGGTGCATAAATTAGAATCTCATTATAAAATATTGCCAAAATGGAGAGAGACAATTGAAAAGACAGGGAAATCAGTATGTCAAATTTCTGACAATAATTTATTATACGCTCCTCTGAAGCATGTTCAAGATGTGATTGAAACCTTAAATAAAAACAAGAAATTAGTTATTTTAAATAATGGTGTTGATTGCGAATTGATAAATGATGAGAATGCAAAATTGCTAGCTTCATTGAAATATGTCAGAAATGGATTTAGGACGGCATTTGATGATATGTCTCAGGATGGGCATTATCAGAAGGCGATGGAAAAAATGATTAATGCTGGGTTTAAATTTTCTGGAAAATCATATACCTATATTCTTTTTAATTTTAATGATACTCCGCAAGAAGCCTATTATCGGGTTAAAGAAGCATGGAAATTTAAAAGCAATCCATATTTTATGAAATTTCGACCTCTAAATCAATTGACAAAGAAAAATTCTTATGTCGGAAAATATTGGTCTGAAAATTTATTACGGGCATTTAAAAATTATGGAGAAATATATGGATATAATAGGGGAGATAGAACATTTGAGTCTTACTCCATCAATGAAAAAAGTAAAATTAAATTGACAGACGAAGACTGGGAAAAATGGAATTTTAAGCGATAAAAATGCAATCTAAGAAACATTCATTGATCGAAAGTCTGTCAAATGTTGCCATCGGATATGGAATTTCAATAATGAGCAATTTGCTGATATTCCCGTTGTTTGACATTCATCTGCAATTGTCCAGTAACTTGAAGATCGGTGGTTTGTTCACTGTTATTTCGATTGTTCGGTCATATTTTTTGAGAAGGTTTTTTAATTTGTTTCATAAGAAATGAAAATTTGCTCAAATAAAAAACATGATTTAATTAAGCATGGAGAGGAATTTTGCCCGCTTTGTATTGCAATGAATTTTAATATCTCAACAAGACAATCTTCAGATAATTTGCTCAAGCTTTTGAGGGAGAAAGATATAGAAATTAAGAAGTTGAAATTAAATATAGACAATTTAATGAAAGTATTAAGAAATGGATAACAATCAATTTTGTCATCTTCATGTTCACAATCAATATAGTTTACTTGATGGATTTGGAAACGAAAAGGCTTTTGCAAAAAAGGCAAGAGAAATGAAATTTACTCATTTGGCGCTTACAAATCATGGAAATATCGACGGCCTCATTAAACACCAGGGAGCATGTGAGTTAAATTCTATCAAACCTCTCTTTGGATGCGAGATGTATATTGTCAATGATTTGAATGTCAAAGATAAAGATGAGAAAGCAGGGCATCTTACTATCCTTGTCAAGAATCAGACAGGTTGGAGAGAACTTTGTCGATTGCTTACAATAGCGAACATCGAAGGCTTTTATAAACGTCCGCGTATCGACTATAAGACATTGCTTGATTCTAACCATTCTGGATTTATTATTATGACCGGGTGTTCTGGCTCTTTTCTAAATCGAAAGTTCGGAGAAGGCTTCTTCTGGAATCTCGTAGAGGAAATAAAAAAGGGAGATTTGTATCTTGAAGTGATGCCGCATGATTTCCCGGAGCAAATAGCACATAACAAAAAATGCAAAGAATTGGGTATGAAATATGGGATTCCTCTTGTCGCTACGAATGATACGCATTACATTTTGCCGGAAGAAGATGTTGCCCAGGAAGTTTTACTTGCAATTCAGACGCACGCTAAATGGAAAGACAAGACCAGGTGGAAATTCAATGTCAAAGGATTACATTTAAGAAGCTATGATGAGATGGAAATAGCGTTTAAGCGGCAAAATGTATTGACTCAAAATGAATGGCGCAAGGCATTATCGAGCACGATTGCCATAGCGGAGAAATGCGAGAACTTTAGAACAGAAAGACAACAGGTGTCGCTTCCCAAAATAGAAAGGCAAGAGAAATATAAAGGCGTTGATGACACGGAGATGTTATTTATTTTATGCCATAAGCAGAAATTAAAAATGCAAGAATGGAATAGTGAATATCAAAAGAAATTAAATTATGAATTCGATGTCATACACAAAAAGAAATTTGAAAAATATTTTCTTATTGTATGGGATTTGGTCAAATGGTGTAGAAAAAATGATGTGATGATCGGGCCGGGGAGAGGAAGTGTTGGAGGATCGCTCGTTGCCTATCTGTTAGGTATTCATTGTGTCGATCCAATAAAGCATAATCTTTTGTTTTCCAGGTTTATCAATGAGGAAAGAATAGACTTGCCGGATATTGATATTGATTTTGAGGATAGGAAAAGAGGACAGGTCAGGCAATATTTAGAGGACAAGTATGGAAAAGATAATGTATCTGGCATTTCTACGTTTTCTCAAATGAAAGGGAGAGTGACTGTAAGAGACGTCGCTAGGGTGTTTGATATTTCTTTGAAAGAAACAGATGAATTTGCAAAAGTAATTGAATATGGGGAAGAAGGGTCAGCAATTAAAGTGGCAATAAAAAATACACAAGAAGGGTATGATTTCAAAGAGAAATACCCAGACGAAACAAAATTAATGTTGAAGCTCGAAGGAACAATTCGCGGTAGTGGCCAACATGCTGCCGCCGTAATTATTTCATCTGAGAATTTAAAGAGCGGAACAAAAGGCAATCTTTGTCGGAGAGGAAAAGATGTTATTGTTTCTAATTGGGACATGGAAGACGCAGAATATATGGGGCTAATAAAACTTGATGTTTTAGGATTAAGCGCGTTAAGTATATTGAGCGAGGCAAAGAAACTTATATTTGAAAATCACAATGAAAATATCGTCTATAAAAAAATTCCAATCACAGATTCAAAAATAATGAAGCAATTAACAAAAAGGAATACTGTCGGAGTTTTTCAATTATCTACTCCACTTTCTACTGATATGTGCAAGGAAGTAGAGATAGATACATTTGAGGACATTGCCTCTGTATTGGCAATTGCAAGACCGGGCGCACTTCATAGCGGAATGACAAAAGATTTCATTAATCGTAAACATGGTAAAAAGTGGACAAGAAAGCATCCTATTTATGAAGAGATAACAAAGAACAGTTATGGAGTATTGATTTATCAAGAGCAAGTAATGGAGGTTTTTCACAAGGTAGCCGATTTGCCATATAGCATTGCAGACAATATAAGGAAGATTATTGGGAAGAAAAGGGATGTGAAAGAGTTTGAACAATATAAAAATCAATTCTCTAATGGTTGTGCAAAGCAAAAGACATTCGATAAAAATGAGGTAGAATGGTTTTGGAATATGCTATTAAAATGTTCCAACTACCTCTTTAATCGGAGCCATGCTATTGAATATGCGGTATTGGCTTACTGGACAGCGTATGTAAAATATTTTTATCCTACTGAATTTATTTGTGCGAATCTTACTTATGGGGGAGATGCAAAGAAAGCCGAATTGATAGAAGAAGCAAAAAGACTGAACCTGAAAATTATTCCTCCGAAAGTTGGGCTGAGTGATTCATTGAAATGGAAAGCGAAAGATGGAAATCTTTATACTCCATTTATTGAGATAAAAGGGATTGGAGAATCGGCGGCAGAGAAATGTTTGACGAAAGTAAAAAGCAAACAGTTAGGATTTTTCGGCTTTTTTCAAGAAAGAGAATTTAGATTGGGATATGCCGAAGAGGGCAAGATGAAAATTGATAAAATCTTAAATGAAATCCAAGCGTTCGACAAAGACATAATTCCATCTGGTATAAATAAATATTTTTCTTTTGATATAGGATCGGGAGAAAAGGAAAATATTGAAATTTCAGCGAGAAATTGGAAAGGATATGGAGAAGACAAAAGTAATGAATTAAAAAATTGTATAAGATGCGAGTTAAAAAAAGAATGTCGTCGACCTGTACATCCTTCTTGTGGACAATATAATGTCATTATCTGTGGTGAAGCCCCTGGATTTGAGGAAGACCAGCAAGGTAGGGGATTTGTCGGTAGGGCAGGCAAAATGGTATGGGAAGAATTGGCAAGGCATGGCTTAGAAAGAAAGATGTTTCACGTTTCCAACGTCAATAAATGTTATCCTTCAATAAGTAAGACGCCAAACGAAAAACAAATAAAAATTTGTTTTAATAATTGGTTGAAAAAAGAGATAGAGGACTTGAAGTGCAATCTGATTCTTGCATTCGGCAATACTGGGCTAAAGGCGTTTAGTGATAAGGAGTCGGGAATAACCAGGATGAACGGTAAGGTAGAGTGGAGCGACAAGGCGCAAGCTTGGGTTTGCTATGTCGTACATCCGGCAGGAGTGCTGAGGGGCGGAACTGAAAGGAAAGAGTTCAATAAGGGGATTAAGGTATTCGTGGATAAGTTCAAGGAGCTCGTATGAAAATTATTGGAATTCATGATAGTGACGATACAAGTTTTCCAAATTTAGCTTTAATGAAATTGTCTGCATTTCATAAGCAAAAAGGGGATCAAGTTGAGTTTTTTCTTCCAATTATGAGTTCTCTTTATGATAAGATATATAGTTCAAAAGTTTTCTCTTGGACAAGATCACAAGAATATCTACCGAAAATAACAATAAAAGGGGGAACAGGATATAATATTTTTAATAATTTACCAGATAAAATAGAACATATATGTCCAGATTATGATCTTTATAATATAAAATATTCAATGGGATTTTTAACCCGTGGATGCATAAGAAAATGTTCTTGGTGTATTGTTCCTGAAAAAGAAGGATCAATTATTGCACATGCGGACATTAAAGAATTTGCAAGACATAAAGATATAGTGCTAATGGACAACAATGTTCTTTCTATCAGCCATGGAATTAAACAAATTGAAAAAATTATTAAATTAGGATTAAGAATCGACTTTAATCAAGGATTAGATCCAAGATTAATTGACAGTATAACGGCAAAATTATTATCTAAAGTAAAATGGCTATCCCCAATAAGATTATCTTGTGATACATCGGCTCAAATTCCAATTATTCAAAAGGCAGTGACACTTCTTCGTTGGTATAATACTAAACCAACGAATTTTTTTGTATATGTCTTAGTTAAAGATGTACCAGATGCTTTAGAAAGAATTAAATTTTTAAAAGGGTTAGGCCTTGAGCCATTTGCTCAACCTTATCGTGATCAAAAAAATACAAAGCCTACAATAGAACAAAGAAGGTTTTCAAGATGGGTTAATCATAAAGCTATTTTTAAAACTGTACAATGGGAAAACTATGGTTGTTTTAAAAAAAGAAAAAACTTAATAAAAGAATTAAGATGTTTTAAGGTGTCTAAATGAAGATTATTGAAAGAGATATTTTTGATCGAGAGACGAAAAATGAATATATAATTTGTAAAAATATTAATGCGCATTATGGCAAGGCAATCGTTGAGTTTCTTAATAGCAAAGAATCTTTTGGTGAATTCTATCATGTGTTGCAGCAGTCAGTATACTGTGAAACTTTCGATTTATCTTAATATTGTTTTCTTTTGAATATTGGGAAAATGAGCATGAAAAGAATAAGGTTGGCAATCCAGCGAGCTCTTGTATAGCAGGAAGAGCTTACGTTCCAAAGATGTTATTTTATCCCCTTCTCAAAAAAAAGAAAGGAGTAAATAATGGCAAATAACGAAGAAAGAATTCTATGCCCAAAATGTAATTGGCCAATCTCTATTGATGTCGTCCTGACGAAACAAATAGAAGAGAAAGTCAAAAAGGACTTCGAGAAAGTTCAGATCGCAAAAGATCAGGAATTATCTCAAAAGACGGATTTGTTAAGAAGACAGGAAGCTGAAATAATAAAGTCAAAAAATGATCTAGAATCAACTATCGCAGAAAAAGTTGCAAGTCAATTATCCGTTGAAAAATCAAATCTTCTAAAGCAAGTCCGATTAGAAGTCGAAAAAGAAGAAGGCGAAAAAATCGCATTATTGGAAGAGCAATTAGAAAATAAAGACAGCAAGTTAATTCAAGCGATGAAAAATGAAGTCGAGCTAAGAAAAGAAAAGATAAAATTAGAACAGGACAAGCAATCATTTGAGTTAGATAAAATTCGTCAACTAGAAGAAGAAAGAAAAGGCATAACGGAAGAAGCAAAGAAAGCCGCCACAGAAGAGCAGCAATATATCATTTTACAATTAAAGAAACAATTAACCGACGCGACAAAAGCAAAGGATGAACTTGCCAGAAAATTAGAGCAAGGTTCTCAACAAACGCAAGGAGAGGTATTTGAGTTGACACTGGAAAGTATATTAAAGACTGAATTCCCACAGGACGACATCTCTCCTGTTCCAAAAGGAATTTGCGGAGCGGATATTATTCAGTCAATTGAACCTAATTCTAATCTTATATTCGGGAAAATTATTTGGGAATTAAAGAAAACAAAGTCGTGGAGTGAAGGTTGGATACAAAAGCTTAAAGATGACCAACGGGCAATTAAAGCTGATATTGCGGTAATCGTGTCAATTGTGTTGCCGGAAGATTGCAAGGGATTTATTTTTCGGGAGGGTGTATGGATTTGCGACGTGAAAATGGCAGTTGCGTTAGCTATCGCTTTGCGGATAAATTTGAAATCTCTCGTTAGAGAAAGAGCTATGTCTATTGGGAAAAACGAGAAGATGGAAATGCTTTATGGCTACTTAACAGGGATAGAATTCAAACAGAGAGTGGAAGCGATAATTGAAGCGTTCTCAGGAATGGACGAGGGATTGAGAAAAGAGCGAATGGCGTTTGAGAAAATCTGGACGGAAAGAGAAAAACAGATCAAGAAAGTAATGTCCAATACGATTGGGATGTATGGGGATTTGAGTGGGCTGGTAGCATTGCCTCAGATTAAGCAGTTAGAGCTGGAGAAATGAGAATAGAAATGACACTTAAGCCTTAGCGGTAAAATACGCAAAACAATATAAGTATAAGGTAGAAGGAGAAGTAGAATTAACGTTTATCTATAACAGAAAGGAATAGATTATGGCAAAATTTATTGTAGATATAGTACTTGATGGATACAATGTAGAAGAAGAAATGGTTACTGCGTGTGAGAAATTTCTATACGACCAGCTTAATATAACTGCAAGTTCCGTGGAGATAAAACAAATAGACGAAGAAGATAGACAAGAAAATTTATGGCTTTGTGGATTAAATAAAATCGACCCTGATAATTGGGAGTTTATTGGCGTTTTTTCAGATGAGCAAAAGGCGATAGATGCTTGCAAAGATGAAGATTATTTTATAGCTCCTATAAAGTTGAATGAATGCGCTCCAGATGAAACAACTGTATTTCCCGACGCGTATTATCCAAAAGGAGAATAAATTGTGTGCCCGATCATAACAGACCATCGCCCGCAAACATTTGACGCGGTCATAGGAAATAAAGAGCTTGTCTCTGTTTTGCAAAGTATGGCAGAAAGAGAGAGGCAACATCCAGGCAAGATTTCAAAAACTCTTTTATTTCACGGAAAGTCGGGATGTGGGAAAACGACACTTGCAAGATTATTTGCGAAAGAAGTTGGTTGCTCTGATTGTAATATCATTGAGGTGGATGTTTCGGACAATAGAGGGATAGATGCTGTCAGGGAGATCAAGCGAGGGGCGAGATACAAGCCGATTATTGGAGGAGAAAAGAAAGCGTATATCCTCGATGAGTTCCAAGGGGCGACGGGAGATGCGATGGCGGCTATGCTTAAAGTGCTCGAAGAGCCTCCTTCTCATGTGTTTTTTCTTCTTTGCACGACAGCACCCGAGAAACTTCTGGAGACTATTCGCAATAGATGCAAGAAGCTGAAAGTGAAACCTTTGTCGGACAATCAGATGGCAAAATTAATTGAACGAATCGCAGAAAAAGAAGACGTGAAAATTTCAAGTGATTTTCTTAGAGAAATTATTTCTAGTGCAGATGGATGTCCTCGTCAGGCGTTAGACATTATCGATACAATAAGAGATATGGATCATAAAGAGGCAAAGAAAGCTATTTCTGATTTTTCTATCTCTGCTCCTCTTGAAATAATTGATCTGTGTCGAGCAATGATAAAAGGGGAGAAATGGAGTGTTGTCAGAAAGCTCTTAGATAAAATAAAGGATGTTGATATTGAGAATATAAGACGACAAGTGTTTGGATATTTGACCTCGGCAATGAAAAATAGCGATAGTCCAAGTCGACAGATGGTTGTGGCAGCAGATGCCTTTAGAGATAATTTCTTCAATAATGGGAAAGGGGCTTTAATTCTTGCGGCCTATGAGGCGGTGAAATTATGATGTCGGAAAGAGAGATATTATATATGCTTTTATTTGATGGTTATGTTCTACTTAAAGCTGAATGGGATATTTACCATAATTTTACCCCATCTTTATTTCAAAAAATTATTCACTTTGTTTTTTTTTCTTTGAAAGTTGTATTTAAAGGGGAAATATATAAAGATGTAAAAAGAGAAGATTGCCTTTAAGAATTTAATTTGTAAAATTTATTAATATTTTAAAGTTTCTGTATATAATTAAATTATAAAATATATGAAAAATAGAAAAGAAATTCAAGAGAAGATAAAGATGAAATGTCGATATTATGTAGAAGAAAAAAGGATTGCTTGGTTTTCA
>Ga0209518_1004745_pt1 | contig 10708 bp, 14 predicted proteins | sample RifGroB1_FD_183993 | JGI IMG/M metagenome (GOLD analysis project Ga0209518, IMG submission 183993) | Groundwater microbial communities from Rifle, Colorado, USA - Groundwater B1 (SPAdes) (version 2) | ecosystem: Environmental > Aquatic > Deep subsurface > Groundwater | place: Rifle, Colorado... | reverse complement strand
CACGGACCATGTTCGCCATTCTCAACCGGCAGAACATCCCCCGCTCCGCGTGGGGCCTCACAGGAACGCCGACGCCTACCGCTCCGACCGACTGCTTCGGGCAGATCCGGCTCCTCACGCCGGAGAGATACACGAAAGGTTTCCGCACCATCCAGAACGAACTGATGACGCAGGTCAGTCAATTCAAGTGGGTGCCGAAGCACGGGTCCGCCGAGCGCGTATACGAACTGATGCAGCCGTCTATTCGATTCGCTCTTGAGGACTGTCTCGACCTGCCGCCGACGATTTACCAGGAGCGGGAATGTGAACTCACACCGCAACAGATGAAGCATTACAAGGAAATGGAACGACAGTGTTTCACGGAGATCCAAGGCACGAGCATAAGTGCCGTCAACGCCGGGGTTCTTCTCGGTAAGCTCTGTCAAGCGAGCCTCGGCATCATGTACGACGGAGCGGGCGGAGTCGTGGATATGGACTTCAGCCCCCGGCTGAAAGTCTTAAAGGAGGTGATCGAGGAGTGCGACGAGAAGGTGATCGTCTTCGTGCCGTACACCGGAGCGTTGCTCCGTTTCTACGACGAATTAAAGAATCACTGGTCAGTCGAGATCGTAGACGGATCCGTCCCTGCGGGACGGAGGAACAGGATCTTCAAGGACTTTCAGGAATTGCCCAATCCGCGAGTGATCCTCGCCCATCCCGGCACGATGGCCCACGGACTGACCCTCACAGCGGCGACTACGATCGTCTGGGCCGCGCCTGTGACCTCCACGGAGACGTTCCTGCAAGCGAATGCAAGAATATCGAGACCGGGACAGACCAAGACGGCGCACATCGTCATGCTTCATGGGTCGAGCGTGGAGAGACGGCTCTACCAGACGCTGAAGGACAGGCGTAAACTCCAAGAACTTGTTCTTGAGTTGGCGAAAGAAGGGGGGCGGAGATGAAAACAGCAAAGAGCGATGTCAAGACCCTTTGGGGGATGTGCGACGACCTTAAATCGGCTGTTGACGAACTCGGAGAGCGGTTGTTGGACGAAATCCAAAACGGGATTGATCTGCAAACCGAAATTGATCGGCTCGAAGAGATCATTAGAAACACCGAAGATTCTTGACACCGAGACACGGATGTAGTACCGTGGACATACGCTGAACGACGAAGGGGGGATAGACCCGCCATGAACGTAAAGAAGATCATCGAGAAGTTTTTGCGCGATAACGGATTCGACGGGCTGTGTTCCGCCGAAAATGAGTGCGGCTGCGAGATTGACGACCTCGCTCCTTGCGACCGGGCCTTTCCCGACGATTGCGAACCGGGCTACAAGGTGCTCTGTACTGAAGAGTGCTCGCACGAAGGGGATCACGATGTAAGCAAGGGGGACTGGCATATTCAGACTGACAATCCAGGAGGAGGTGTTGACCTGTGAACGTAGACGACCTGACCGCCAAGTACATCGAACTGCGGGACCGGAAGGCAAAGATCAAGAAAGAGGCGGAAGATGCTGAAGCGGCCTTGAGCGTCCTCCAAGATGCGATCGGGGACAAGATCCGCGAGATCATGCACGCAAACGGTGTGACGAGCGTCAAGACGGCGCATGGGACGGCTTACATCGCCTACAGGGAATCGGCAACGGTCGCGGACTGGGACGTGCTTCTCGGGTTCATCAAGAAATCAGAGGCTTGGGACTTGCTCGAAAGGAGGGTAAGTAAGTCCGCCGTCAAGGACCGCATGGAGGAGGACCGGAACGGGGTGTACACACACGAGCCGCCGCCGGGGGTGAACTTTGTCAGGATCGAGGGAGTGAACGTCAGACGTAAATAACTAAGGGGGGCACGAACATGAAATTCGAGGTGGAGCTGATCGAAGGTGGGCGTTGTATTATCCCGATGGAGGGGCAGACGGGGCTGATCGTGCCGGATGCCGACCTCGGCGCGTCGTTGCGGTCGATCGTGAAACCGGTCAAGCCGACGGCGAAGGCGGCGCGGAAACCTCGCGGGCCGAACAAGAAGAAACCGGCGGTGAACGCTGACGCTCTTGCAGGACTCAACACCTAACCGATCCAAGGGGGGCACTACATGAGCACCGATCTGGTACAGATTCCGAAAGACATTCCGAGTTTCGCACTCGCCATCAACGAAGCGAAGACGCTGAACGCTGACGCGCTACAGGGCATCTCCACCGGCTTCCCGCCGTCGATCCGGATCAAGCGCAACGGGTTCCGTATCGTGGACGGCAACGGGGACGAGACGAACCTCAAGCCGAACGATCTGGCCGGGGGGGAGTATCTGGACATCGTAATCCTCGCCGCCAAACCGGGGCTGAACAAGGTCTACTACGAGGCGGCATACGACCCGAACCAGGTGGAGCCTTCCGCCCCGGACTGCTTCTCTCTGGACGGCGTGGCCCCCGACAAGTCCGTCAACAAGCCCGTCAACCCGACCTGCGGCACTTGCCCGATGAACGCTTTTGGCTCCGGTCGCAACGCGGCGGGGCAGCCCACCAAGGGCAAGGCGTGCGCGGACAGCAAAATCCTCGCCGTGTTCCGCAAGGGATCGGTGTATTCGTTCAAGATCCCGCCTGCGAGCTTGAAGAACTTCGGCCTGTATGTCAAGAACCTGACCAACCGGGGCGTTCCGCTCGGGAACGTCATTACCTACGTTGGCTTTGACGAAGATGCCGACTACTCCGTGTTGCAGTTCCGGGTCGGTGCCTTCATCCCCGAGTCCGCGAAGGAAGCCCTGCTTGCCGTCAGCAAGTCGCAGGAGGTCGCGGACATCGTGAAGCCGCTGGAGTACAGGGCGTTGCCGCCGCCCAAGACGGACGCGGTAGTGGACGCCAAGGCAGCGGCAGTACCGCAGGCGACGGCGGTTCAGACCCTCGCCGCACCTGAGAAGGCAGCGGAACCGGTGCCAAGCCGCAGAGGAAGACCGAAAGCGAACGCCACACCCGAGCAGGCGGCTCCTCCTGCCACGCCCTCCGCTGCTGTCATGTCGGACGACGAGATCACGAAGGCACTCGGGCTGTAAACCGGAAACGGGCGGTGCGTCGTGGTGGGGACACGATAATTGACTCTGGTAAGCCCCGCAGGGCCAGTGAACCAGAGCACGTAACCGAAGGGGTGAGCGGGTTCGAATCCCGCCACCGCCCGTACTTCATATAGGAGCCTCACGCCATGTGCAATGAGCCGTCCGACATCCATAAGTTAGAGTCCGTCCGCGTGAAACGAGGGCTGACGATCGTCGCGTTTACGAATCTGTTGCCGATCCAGCGGAGCACATATTACGGATGGAAAACTGAGAGGAGACGACCCGATCCTTACAGGATGAAGGCCTGTCTGAAAATTGCCGGGAAGATGAAGTAAGCCCGCATGTTCGGGCAAATGCTTCCTCACGAAGGGTGGATTTGTGTCGCTAAAAAGCGGGACAAAGGATTTCAGCATATCTGGTTCGAGTTTCCCGAGGAGGCGGAAACGTATGCGTTGCAGGAGGACAAGAAGGGCCACGAGATTTACCTCGCGCAGGCGTCGTTCAAGACGAAGGAGAATCGCCGTCAGGAGAACGTACTTGCTGTCCGTTCTTTCTGGCTGGACATCGACTGCGGCGTTGGGAAGCCTTACGCTACTCAAGGCGATGGAGCGTTTGCACTCAAATCTTTTTGCGCTAATGCGAATCTTCCACTACCTGCCGTGGTCAACTCCGGCAACGGCCTCTACGCCCATTGGATCTTAGACGAAGATATCGACCCGGTTTCCTGGAAGGAGACAGCATGCTTACTCAAGCAGGTGTGTATCGCTTGCGATTTCTCGTCCGACGGATCACGGACCGCCGACTCCGCTTCCGTCTTACGTCCTGTTGGGACGAGAAACAAAAAGCAGGTGGAGGCAAAGCCGGTTCATCTGGTGGCAGCGGCGAAGGAAGTCCCGTTCGATTCCTTCCGGGCTTTATTGGAAGCAGCAGCTACCAAATTCCAAGTGGCAATTCTTCCTGCGCCGGCGTCCCCGTCTTTGAACCAGGAATTTCTACCCGTCTACGACGGTCCTCCAAGCAACGCGGAGCGCATCGCTGAGAAGTGCCCGCAGGTCGCTTATCTCGTACAGAACCAAGCAAAGACCGAAGAGCCTCTTTGGTACGCCCTTGTAGGCCTTGTCCGTCATTGTGAGAACGGCCCTGAATGGGTCCATAAGTGGTCGAAAGACCACCCGGAGTACGATGAGGGGGCTACTGATCGCAAGATCGCGCAACTGGAACGGCGGTCCATAGGTCCGACGACTTGCGCCAAATTCAAGGGCCTGAATCCCGACGGATGCCGTGAATGTACCTACGAGGTTTCATCCCCGATCCAGTTGGGGAAAGAGTATGTGGCGATCGAGCCAACTCTGCCGGTCGAGGAGAAACCAGAACTCCCTGTCGGGTTCGAAATTACGGAGCATGGCCTTATCTTCAAGATCCCCGACGAACCTGTCCAGTTCTACGACAACGAACTCTACATCACGGCTCTTGCGTGGGACGAATCTCTCGGCTACGAGACGGCGACGGTGAAGCACTTCCTGCCCCACGAAGGGTGGAAAGAGTTCAAGTTCAGATCGTCCCTGACGAACGACCCGAAGGGATGCTTGACCGCTCTTGCTGATAATCACGTCAAATTAGTTGGGGCAGACCGAAAAAAAGCGATGCTCGTCTACATTGAGAGCTACCTTGCGAAGATCCAGCGGGCGAGAAAGATGTCCCAACTCGTCTGCCAGATGGGGTGGAAAGATGACGGGCGATTCGTCCTCGGGCGCAACGTCATTCTCCCGAACGGCGAAGCCGAGCCGGTTGCTCTGGCGAAGTCCGTGCCGCAGTCGATCGAGGCATTCCACACGCAGGGGGGTCTCAAGCCGTGGGTGGACGCCACGGCCCTTTTCGCCCAGTCCGACGACATGTTCCCTCTCGCTTTCGCCTTCTGCGCGGGGGCGTTCGGCGCGCCCCTGATGAAGTTCACCGGCTACCCCGGTGCGCTGGTGGCGATGCTCGGTGCCTCGGGCGTGGGTAAGACCCTTGTAGGCACGTGGATCGCTTCTACCTATGGTGAGCCAAACCGTCTTATTATGCTCAAAGACGATACGAAAAACGCCCTGATCGGTCGTCTTGGGGCGTACGGGAACCTGCCCCTGTACATCGACGAGGTCACGAACATCGACCCGGAAGAACTGTCCGAACTGACTTACCGGATCACACAGGGCAGGGACAAGGCGCGGCTGAACCGGAACGCGACGGAACGGACTATTAATAATCAATGGCAGACTCTCGCGGTGGTGTCGAGCAATTCGTCCATCGTGGACAAGCTCTCTGGTATGAAACAAGACGCTTCGCCCGAGTTGAACCGAGTCCTTGAGTTCTCCGTGCCGCAGACGGCGCAGCTTAACCGCGACATCGCCACAGGGATCTATCGGGCCATCACCGAGAATTACGGCCACGCGGGGATAGAGTACATCAAGTACCTTGTCGCCCATCAAGCCGAGCACCAGGAGAAGATCGACAAGATCGTCGCTTTGCTCGACGCACAGACGGGGGCCAAGAACGAGGAGCGGTACTGGTCTGCCATCGCCGGAGTGACGCTGTACGGCGCGGCCTGCGCTCAGAAACTCGGGTTGATCCGGTTCGACGTGAAGCGGTTGTTCACTTGGGTCGTGGAGACGATCAAGGAGATGCGGGGCACGAAGAAGGAAGTGGTCAACACAGCCCTTGACAGCCTCGGTCAGATGATCGACGACTTCGCGGATCACCGGCTCATCATCGGCAAGACCGACACAAGCCTTGTCCGTCCTCGCGGGGCGTTGTTCATCCGCATCGAGGTCGACACTGACTTCCTGTTCATCAGCCGTGGGAAAGTGCAGGAGTGGTGTACGAGGAATCATGCTTCCTACACGGCGATGAAGAACCACTTAAGTCGCATACGGGTGCTGGTGAACGCGAACGCACGGAAAGTCTTAGGCTCCCGAACGGAGTTCGCGGGGTCGCAGCAGCCCGTGTGGGTCCTCGACCTGAAACACCCGGAGATGGGGAAGTACCAAGTGGCATTGACCGACGAAGTGAAGGTGCGGGAGAAGATCGCTCCGCACGAAGAAGACGCCCGCCGAGCGGACTTGGAATTGATGCCGAAGGCGCGGGTTTACAAGGGGAAACCGGGGTTTCAGAAGAAGGAGGTGGGGTAAAGGAAAATCCCGTCCGACTTGTCCTTCTTCAGTAAGTCTTTGCTAAGACCGTGGTCTTTCACAAGATGGTCGAATATGGTCGATTCCTCATGCTTCGTAATCTCGTCACAAACGACACACCGCCACGTAAGTTCTCCGGTAATGTGAGAAACGGGGTAGGCGCACATCTCAATTATTGCGACGCCCATGTCCCAACCTTGTATGTGATGTACCACTTGTTTGCGGCTGCTGCGACGAGACAGATAATATCGCCCGTGGATGACCCTGAAGCGTTCGTAACGCCGACACCGCCTGCGCCGACAGACCCTACAAGGATAGCGTTATCTGTGGCCTGAACGTCGACAATGATGTCGTGCGCGGACCCACTATCCTGAATACACGTGTGCATTCCCGCGACCGCCGTCGGCAACGTAACCGTGATGTTGGCGTTCACCAAGTTGAATGTACCGTAAGACTGCGACGCGTTCGGGGACGCCACGTTGTCCAAGATTCTAACAGACGTTGCGTTCGTAACCCCCTGCGCGGGGCCGATAGGAGATCCTGCAATGGCGTGAGCGACAACAGGAACGAGAATAGCAAGCAGGAGTATAAGTATCTTTTTCATTAGAAGAACACCGTGACCAGAACAGAGGACGCGCCAGAGGCCGTGTCGATGAACCGGAGATTCTTTACCGCCTTTGTGCCCTTGACCAGATAAGACTCTCCAGCGGCAAGCAAGTGGCCGACCCCGGCGGCGGGGGCGACACCATCGATCCTGAATCTGACCTGATACGTCTCGACCGTCACGAGGGCTTCTTTCGCCTCCATCCCCTCAAACGGAGGGATGAGTTTGTATTTGGTCGTTGAGGTCGGAGTCGTGCCCCACGCAGCGACTGTCGCGACCTTTGTTGACCCTACATACGCCGTAATGACCCTTGCCTGCCCACTCCCCGCCGCCGCACCGTACGGCTCGACCGTCCATCTCGTGTAGGCCCCATCGGTTGCAGAGGCGGTCGACGCGAGCGTAATCGTCGTCGCCGCTGTGTCTTGGGCAGTCCCGAAGATTTTCACCGGGTTAATCAGGGCTGCCGTGATTCCGGTCGAAGAAGTTGGTGCCAGTACCTCGAAGAATCCAGGGTCCCTGTCAAGAATCAGAACTCCCATTGCGTCCTCCCTATCGGCGCTGCAAGCGCCAAGTTAATGAGTAAGCACATGAATCCTCTCCACCTTCCACGACCGTGAGTCGGCACTCTCGGAAATATCGGATGATGCGGTAGTTCTCTTGAAAGCAACGCGGATGCCGCCGGTGCCGATCCTCCAACGCTTATGAGGCCCCACGACGCGAATCGCACGTTAACCACGGACTGCGTAGTCCCCGCCGCGTCATAGACGCCACGCGAAGCGAAGGCGAGTGTATCTACAGCCACAGGAAGTACGCGGCGACTGCGACAGATAACGCCCCTGCCGCCCCGATCCCGATGTCAATTGCCCTATCTTTCCACGAGCGAGATATATACCCCGCCACTTGCGCGTAGTCGTCGATTGACAACCGCGCCATTTCCCTGCCGCGAAGCGTCTCCCGCGCTGTCTCCAGAAGATACCGGTCGAGCCAGTACCCCGCCGGATTGCCGTCCTTCGCTTCGAACACTCGCCCCGCCGCCAGTTCGGTGTAGACCGCCGTCATTGCGTCGTCGACAACGCTTTCAGGGATACCACGTTTCAGGAGCCACGCCTTCTGGCCTTCCGGCGTGCGCTTCGCCGCCGTGTTTGCCGGTGGGGTCGCTTCGGAGTACGGCACAATCAATGTTGCGTAGTCTACGCCCATGTCGGCGTGCTCCTCGTGGTTGTGGTTGAGTCGTCCGTCACCGATCCGGTCGCGGCTGAAGTGGTCCCATCGTCTTTATAAAGCGTGTAACCACCAGTCGCGTCAACAACGGCCATTTTGTTGTTTAACATCCAGCGCATACGGCGAATCCACAGTAGCAGGGAGTTCGCCGCGAGGGAGTCCCCGTCCGCGATTGTAGTCGTCGTCTTTACGACGTTTGTAACATCGGTCGGGAGATTCGCCGCATCGAGTTCCGCAAGGCGTCCTTCCGTGCAGACCGACGCGAGAGCCGCGCTATCCGTGCCGCGCATGGCGGCACCATCAAGCCCCGCAACGTCTACTGCGATAACATCGGCGACGTAGGCCATTTTCCCGGCTGTAATGGCGTCGAGTTCGGATAGCCTGCCTTCCGTGCATACCGAGGCGAGGGCGGCGGAATCGGTGCCCCGCATAGCGGCTCCGGCAAGTCCCGCCACGTCCGCCTTTATGGTGTCCAGCGTGGCCGTCTGTGCGGCTCCGTTCACCTTCGTTACGTTCGCAGCCATCTCCGACCCGACGATTGCGATACCGGAAGCCGCACCCGCTACCGCGTCCGGGATGCTGTTTACGGTGCCGGTAGGAGCCGCCTTATTGAAGAACTTCGTGAACGCCGCAGCGATCTGTCCGGCGGTTTCCGTGAGGGCGGTGCCCATCATCCCGAACACGGACGCCTTAATGAATCCATCCGCTCCAAGCGCGGCGGGGATACGACCGTCAAGGGTTGTGCCTGTATCTACAAGGATCGCCGCCGTGTCCACTTTCATGGCTATGATGTCCGCCGCTATGTCCGTTCCTGCCGCGTTCGTAATTACGGCTGCGTAGATTTCCGCAACTTCGGTGGATACCAGCGGGAAGGAATCCCCGGACTGTGCGGTGGAGGTCGCCGCCGTGCCGACAGATGCCAGCACGGTTACAGCCGCCCCGCAGGTAACGGTCTGGGTCTTTACAGTCTCAACGTCTACCTTAAGGAAAACCGTTCCGGCCCCGAACATGGCGTCGTATGCGTTTGCCGCGATTACCTGAAAGTTTGCCTCGCACGGAAGGGTTGTCGCCGCGTCCCCGTAAATAACCTTAAGAGTTCCGGGGGTATTTGTGTCGGTCGTACTTAACTTGACGAGGTAATAACCGAAGGCGTCATATGCCGGTTCTGTGGCTTCGTTGCGGTCTGCGAACGCCGCGCCATTCTTGGAGAGACGCACGCCGGTTGTGGCGCTGTCCATCGCAGCGGCCATGCCGACTTCGTAGGCAACCCCGTCGGTCTTATCTACGAACGGGCCGATTTTTATGTCCGCCGCCGTGTCTTCCTTTAGGAAGAACATAAGTTATCTCCCCATCGTGTGCATATAGTGGTGCATGAATACAGGTATCACCGCCCCGCCCCCCGCCGCCGTGCCTTTGATCTCTACCCCGGCGATGGTCCAGTCAAGGCCGTTCGGGTCCGCCTGCCCGATGGTCTTGTTCCCTGCGGCTCCAACATCGTCGTAATATCCGCCGAAGACGCCGTAGTTTGCTCCGTCTCCGGGATAGCCCGTCATGGCGTTGAACGTGCCGATAGTCGTGTTTGCGACCTGCGTCCCGCTTGTAGCACTCCAGTCGGACACGATCATCACAATGGCGGAGTTGGCCGATACGCTGGCGAGAGTAACGGCGGGATCGCCGGTGGTACCCGCCGCCGTATTCTTAACGCCTACCCCGTCGCTGCCACGGAAATGGTAGGCGCAACCTCCGAAGTAATCTTGGGCTGAACTCAGCGTAACGCTGACAGTGAGGCTTTCATTTCCAGCAGCAACATAAGTCCATACGGCTATCTGTGCGTTTCCTACGTTAAGATACTGAGCAACGGGGGTTGCCGAACCATTCTCGGTAAGGCCTAAAGTTGCGTTCCCTTCCGTTGCCGCGATGATGGCTATGACATCTCCGGTCTGGATAGCCACGGCAGTCATAAGGGCCTTGGATTGTGATAAGGCACCAATCCAATCTGACTCGTATTTATTAAGGAGCGTGGGCTTCGTCGCCATCTACTCCTCCCACGGGCGGGGCGTGTGGCCCCATACGGATTTAAGAATCATCTACTCCCCCTGATTCATGGCCGCCGAGGGCGGAAATTAAGGGCCAGTTACTACTGTACCATGTCGGTAACGACGGGTCTACTTTCCGAATACCGCCGGGAGGTATGATTTCAGCAGGATCACGATGATGCCCCCGAGTGCGCCGATCACCAATGCCATAAGACGGTCCAGTTTGTTGAATAACTTGTCTCCCATCGCACCACGCTCCTTTATTTCGGAGATTAGGTCTTGCCGCAACTCGTTCGATGTCCGCTCATGCCATTCCTTGTAGCCGCAGCCTTCCTTGGCGAGGTTCTTTAGGTCCTGTCGCAATTCTTTGATCTCGGGCCATACATTGTCACCGTTCGCCAAGGTTGCCTCCTAAAATCTGAAGTCGGCCAGAACAGCACCGCCGAAATCGGCCCCTCTTACATTATTTCTTGTGGCCATTCCTCGTATTTCTACCGTAACCGGCCCCACACGGAGGGGCCTCGCATAGATTTCCCCTACGACCAGCCCTCCGGTCCCCATGCCCGCCCTGACGCCGAACTCCTTCTGGATGGCGAAGAAGGGAGGCGTCGCCGCCCTGTACTCGATCGATCCCGTTCCTACCCCGTCCTGATACCG
>Ga0209518_1004743_pt1 | contig 10711 bp, 6 predicted proteins | sample RifGroB1_FD_183993 | JGI IMG/M metagenome (GOLD analysis project Ga0209518, IMG submission 183993) | Groundwater microbial communities from Rifle, Colorado, USA - Groundwater B1 (SPAdes) (version 2) | ecosystem: Environmental > Aquatic > Deep subsurface > Groundwater | place: Rifle, Colorado... | reverse complement strand
GACAATCTTCATTAAGCTCAAATATATGGCGCACTTCCGATTCCCAAGAAGCAATGTTGCTTGAATGGTTGTATTATTCGGGCGCTTTGAACCAAGATGCCTCAAAAACAAGCATAATGGATTGCCAAGAGGCAATTGGGGACTTCTTTGGGGTTAATGAAAGGCAGGCAAGGAGTGTGCTAAACCGATTAAGGAAAAGCGGGCTCGTTGCTAGTCGGAAAGGAAGGGGTGTTTCAAAGGTTTGGCTCAATTTCTCGCCAAAGCTTGAAACTATTAAGAAGCCTGTTGATTCCATTAACATTCTTAGTGAATTTAAGGATTTTGTTAATGAAGAGGTGATTAATAGAGGTAATAGGGGCAATGTACTACCTATTCCCTCATTATGCGATACCACCCCCTTATTATGTATAAGTGATACTAATAATGATAGACTACTATATAGTATTACTCCCCTAAATTCTGAAATTAAAAATTCTATTGCCCCTATTGCCCCTATTGGTGATAAAACAACTGAGAATAAGCCTACATTGCCCCTATTGCCCCTAAACCAAGAAAATCCCAAAAATCCCGCCGAACTCATTAACAAAGTCCATGAAATCTGTAAATTGTTAGCAGGAGACTTCAATGCGCCCTTTTCAGGAAAAGCCCTCTCAGACAAAGCAAAGGAGCAGGGAATATTCGCGCTTGATTTGAATGAAGCAATAGCGGCGCTCTATAAAGCGGGAGAATTGCAGCATTTGCCCGGGAAAGAAGGCTGGCGGCTTGTGCGGAAAGAGCGGGCAATTGAAAATGACATTGAAGCAGGAGGCGCAGAAAATGCCTAAACAAAATTTGTTGGAATTGATAGGTGGTGAGATTACAATGCATAAGCCAAGCAAAGGAATTTGTGAGGGCTGCGGGATCCCATTCACTAAACAATTTAAAGAAGAAACCCATTGCAATTCCTGCAATCTCAAGCGCGTTTCCGGCAACCGGGAGGGCATCCCGCCTCTCAAAAAACTCAAAAAACCAATTACGAGGTATTTTCACTCAAAGCCAAATTCGGGCTTCACAAGTTTCGGAGTCGTGTGCGTAAAATGCTTGACGTTCAAGCGCCTAACTCGCAAACCAGATTGCTATTTCTCAGTGGCGTGCAACAAATGTGGAGCAACTTTGATTTCGGAGTGGGAATTGACGGAGAACGCGGTGAGACCAAAGGAAGTGGAGGCGAAATAATGGTTGATTTGTGGAATGGGGCAAGTAAACTTGACTGGATTGAGTTTTTGGCACATATTTTGATTATTTTTGCCTTTTCAATGCTTTTTTACCCTTATTTTTGGCAGGCGTTCCTAATTTTGCTTGTGTTTGGGCTAATATTGCAGGATTACATTTGGGTTTTCCACAATTCCTTCAAAAACGAAGATGATTTTAAAAAATCAAAGCATTTTTGTCATATTTTGGCATTCGGGGCGTGCATCTTGCTCGGAATTGTCGGAATCGCTACAAAACAGCCCTTTTTGGTCGTAATAGGAGTCCTGGGCAGTTTGCATGTTTTGATTGATTGGATTGGCAAAAAAATAGGGGGTGGTGAGAATGGCAAACCCAGACCGCAAGTTATGCTTAATCTCGTTGGACCTAGCAACTGACAAAATCCTGGGTGAGCTTGCGGATTTCAGCAAAACGTCAAGGAGCAGGATTGTGAGAGAGTTGATATGGCGAGTAAAGGCAGGAGTTGCCCCTCCATTGAAAATTCTGCCAAGAGGCAGACCAAAAACAAGGGATCAGAAACCACACAAAAAACTGCTAATAGGACGCCCAAAAAAATCAAATAAATATATATATACTAATAAAATAGTAGATAGTATGGGTAAAAAACAAGGCGTGGCGGGTCAAACCACCACTGAAGAACAAATGCCCTACATCTCGAAGCAAAAGGAGGCAAATCAATGAAAAAACTCTTGACAGAAGGAGGTGAAACATGAGCAAATTCAAAATCTACGTGCAAGATGTAATGCAGGCGCTGAAACAAATGCCAAATGATTCAATTGACTGCGTTGTAACCAGCCCACCTTGAAATTAAGTGCGAATTTGATTTCGTGGAATATTGGGGGCTTCGCAGTTATTTAAAAAAAGGTGATCCGCTTAAGCAGTTTGAAATAGGTAGCGAACCACACCCCCAGGAGTACATTTTAAAAATTGCAGATGTTTTTGATGAAATAAAAAGAATCATCAAACCAAGTGCGACGGTCTGGCTTAACTGCGGAGATACAATGTTTGGCGGAGGTAGCGGCAATCAATATTCAGAACAAAATGTAAGCATACTTGCAAAGCCGTTTAAGAAAAATTCAGACTTGGAAGAATCTGCTGGTTTCAGTTATCATTACAGGAACAAATACAAAGACAACAAATGGCTCCAGCCCAAGCAGCGCCTTTTAATTCCCCACCGCATTGCAATTGAAATGCAATCGCGTGGATGGATTTTACGCAACGACTTGATTTGGAGAAAGTTAAATTTTATGCCGAGCTCTGTAAAAGACCGCCTCACGAATTCATACGAATTTATTTTTCTTTTCGTAAAAAACCCAAGATACTACTTTAATCTTGATGCGGTAAGGTTACCTCACAGTTCAGTTTCTTTAAAGCGTGCAGAATACCCTCACAATTCCGCAATAGATGCCCCACAATCACAACAAATTAATGTTGAAAATATGCAGAGGTTTGTGCATCCTCTTGGCAAAAATCCCTCTGATTTTCTCACAGAAAGAGAAACAGAATTACAGGAATTCTTTAATGAAAAAGGAAGCGGGGGTAATCCTGGGCATGGAGTTCAAGGCTCTACTTTAGGAAGCACACATCCTTCAGGTAAAAATCCTTCTGATTTTATTTCTGATGAGCCAACCGACATTCTTGAAACAACCCTTGAACCAACATCAGAAAGCCATTATGCCAAGTTCCCTTCCGCATTGCCCCGCTTTTGCCTCAAAGCAGGTTGCCCAAAAGAAGTTTGCAGCAAATGCGGGAAGCCACGAGAAGCGATAATAAAAACAAATAACCCTTTAGGGATAACCGGCAGGGCAGGCAAACCAATGGTAAAAGAAGGCATTGTTGATTTAGATGATAGGGGAAATAGAATCTCCCCTGGACATGATTCCTCAGTTTTTTCTACTGCAAAAATTGTTGGCTATACTGACTGTGGTTGCGAAAATAAAGAATTAATACCTGGCACAGTCCTTGACCCTTTTCTCGGCAGTGGCACAACTCTGCAAGTTGCTCAAGAACTCGGATTAAACGGGATCGGAATTGAATTGAACCCCCCATTTGCTTCTATCATGTTAAGAAGATTGAATTGCAGAACAAAAATAGGAAAAAATAAATTCAGTAATCCTCTTTCAGAAGTTGAATTTATCAGCGAACAGGAAATCAATTATGAAATAAAAAAAGAAAACCTGTATATGCCGGGTCAGAAAAAAATATTTGACGCAGGAGATATAGAAGATGCCTGAAAGAAAAGTTCTAAATTTATATGCAGGAATTGGGGGTAATAGAAAACTTTGGGAAAATGTGGTAGTTACTGCTATTGAAATAGAGCCATCCATAGTGAAAATATATAAAAAACAATTTCCAAGAGATAAGATAATAATCGCGGATGCCCATCACTATCTTTTGAAACATTATAATGAATTTGATTTTATATGGAGTAGTCCCCCCTGCCAAACCCATTCAAGTTTTAGATTCAATATTTGCGTAAGGTATAGGGGGACAAAGCCCGAATATCCAAACATGGCATTATACCAAGAAATTTTATTTTTACAGCATCATGCAAAATGCAAATGGGTGGTTGAGAATGTCAAGCCATATTATAAACCATTAATTAAGGGGAAGCTTCTGCAAAGGCACTTGTTTTGGTCTAATTTTGAAATATCTGACCAGAAATTCAGTAATGATAATATAAGAACAGTGCAAATTCCTGAATTACAGAGAATTCATGGCTTTGATTTATCAGAGTATAAACTCAAGAATAAAAGGCAAATTTTGAGAAATTGTGTAAATCCAGAATTAGGATTGCATATTTTAAATTGTGCTTTTATGCCAACCCAGAAAAAAATCATGGAGTTTGAAAAAGAACCGGAGGCAAAAAATGATTGACCTTTCAAAAAGATGCAATTTAATTCAGGGGGATTGCTTGGAGGAAATGAAGAAACTGCCTGATGAAAGTATTGATTTGGTGCTTACTGACCCGCCTTATTTTTTAATTAATAAGAGTGGTAGTGGATTTATGAATAAGGAATGGGATAGTTTAAACAATGATTGGTTCAATAATATAATATGCAAATCAGGTTCTGTCCCATTTTTAGTTGATGAAATTGCTGTCAAGTGTGTTGATAAAAAGAATTAAGGTAGTATCTCTATTATAAATCCGCTTGGTAAATTACGATTGGTTTTTTGGGAATTCAGTTTTTCTTTAAGTCTTTTTAAAAAAATAACTCCATCCGAGCAAGAGACAAATAACCGCAAGTAAAAAGAAAAATATCAAGGGATGTATGAAGGTTATCCACAAAAACCCTACAACCCCAATTATTATGAGACACGCCACAAAACTATGCACATTCCTTTTTTTGCTGTCAAAAATTCCAAAAATTAAAATTATTCCAACGAGCAAAGCAATGCTCCGCAAATCAATTCCAAACAAAATCGGAAGGGTTGCCAGCCCAAGAGCAGAATTTATCCAAGTCCTCTGTAAAATTTTTATGGAAGAAAATATTTGTATAGCAATTGCTTTGTTGTCATCAGGTATGAGCAAAATTACACCATTTATGTCGCCAGTTTTCATTTCTGAAGCGGGAGAGAATTTTAGATAGAAGGTCTTTGTCTTATTCACATCAATGCTGAAAAAATTGTCCTCACTTTCAATTGTGAGCATATCATCAAGCCCCCTGCTTGCAAGAAAATCAATTTTGTTTATCGGCTTGTTTGAAATGTTTTTCAGCACAATTTTCTGAGTTGAAACCATGCCTTGCACAATTTCAATCCTAATTCCATCAGTTGGTTCAATCACTTCAATCGTGCTTCCCGGTGGCACATAAATCCCAGGCGGCTTCTTTCCCCCCTCTCCCGGTCCGCCCCCGCCAATTTGTCCAGCACCAGTTGTCTCGTCGTATATTTCAACATTCACAGAAATCCCCCCGTACTGGTTTTCTATGCGGAGTGAGCATTTGAAAACTCCCTTGCTCCCAGTTGGCGTAATTGTGAAAATTACAAAATCGCTTTGGTTTGGATTCAGCGAAGCAATTGAACTCTTATCAATTGAAAGAACTCCCGCCGGGCATCCTGAAGTCAGATAAACATTCAAATCTTCTGTAATTGTATTTCCATCTTGCGTTATGAAAAGCGTCCTTGTTTCTGTTCCCCCTGAAATCCACACGTCCTCGATTATTTCGCTGGGGCTTGTGCTTAATTGCACTTTTCTGTTTTTGATATCAAAATTGAAATCGCCGTATTTGATTGTTGTAACAGTCCAATCAGTTATGTTTATATCAATAGTGTAGTTCCCATCAGCAACATTGATTACATTCCAGTCCCAAGAGCAACGTGTTGAATTATAGAAATTTGTGTCATCACAAAATCCACCTTGCATTAAATTCAAATCACTCACAATTCTTGTGCTTGTATTTGTGTCAATTTTGCGATAATCCAAATTTACATCAAGATTGCCAATTCCATTAATATCCAAATCCTGCACATTGAAATCTATTGTGAGGTTGCCATCAATGTAGTAATTGAAAACAGGCATTGCTCCGCTTGTCAAGTTACCATCAATCTTTACTATGTTTGCATCTGGGATTTTGTTTGGTGAATATGTTGTTACCCTGAAATTGTAATCACTTGAATTTATATCGGTGCTTCCATTGTTATCTGTTACGTTCAAATCAATAAACACATTTCTGTCTGTGATAAGCATAATATTCCAGTCCCAATGGCACGTAGTTGTGCGTGCAAAATTCAAATCATCGCATCTGCTTGAAACCATTAAGTTCAAATCAGTAATTATTCTTATTGAAGTTCCATTCACATCCCTTGCATCAATATTTGCGTCAAATCTTCCTTTTCCAAAAAGGCTTCCATTATAATCCAAATCCTGCACATTGAAGTCAATTGTTAAATTTCCATCGCTTGCATAATTGAATGAAGGCAGAGCTTGATTGTCAAGATTTCCATCAATCTTTATTATGTTTGCATCTATTAGATTGTTTGAAGGCGGCGGCACTAATGCTACAGCCTGCTCATGCCCAAACACTATATTGTAATCAGCCGCAAGCCCGCGTGTATAAACATACTGCAAATAATCATAAGGAGCCCCCGCAAGCAATGTTTTCGCAGCATTCGGATACTGATTATCAACTGCATCAGTCGTCTTTATTATATTCGCATCCCATGTTCCATTGCTCTGCCTTTTCCTTGTGTTAATATTATCCCTATTGGCAGTAATTCCCGCATTATCATCCATCCAAACAACATAAACATTATTGTCAGAATCAAATGCAATTGTCGGATAAGTCCCATTTGCATCATTCACATTGAAGTCATTTCCCCAAGAGGAAGCAGCTCCGCAGTTCCCCGGGCAGTCCCTGTAAAGGATGCTGTTTGATGTAAAATAATTATTGTCATGCCATGCGACATGAACCTTGTTGTCGTTTGAGATTGCAAGTGATGGGAATTGCGAAGAGCCAAGATGGTTGCTTATATTCACATCTGAGCTCCAGTTACTTAAAGTTCCACAACTAATAGAGCAAGATTTATATAATATTTCATTATTTCCAGAAGAATTATCATCCCAAACAATATGTAATCCATCAGTAGAATTTATATCAATTGCGACATATTGTGAAGTGCTAAGGCTATTGCTTATATTTAGCAAACCGCTCCAACTGCCAAGAATATCACAATTTCCTGAACAAGACTGATATGCTATATCGGATGCAGATGAAAAGAAATTGATAGTCCTATACACCACATGCAATCCATTAGTTGAATCTATATCAATTGCGGGAAAACCAATAACAGAAGCACCAACGACATCAGTTAATCTGACTTCACTGCCCCAATTGCCTGCTACATTGCAGTCAATGCTACATGATTTATAAAATATATCATCCCTTGATGCGTCAATGCCATCAGACATCTCCCAAATTATATGCAATCCTCCAGTTGAATTGATGTCAATTGTGGGATTCCATGAATCCCCTTTATTGCTTACATTAATGGGAGTGCTCCATGTTGTTCCATTATTGTCGCTCTGGCTGAACCATACATCATTGCTTGAACTTTCAGGCGGTTTCGCCTCATAAACAAGATAAATCCTGCCCCCATCTGCATTCCTAATCAATTTCCTTGAATTGCCGTAGGCGGTTGCAGTTGAAGAGCTTGAAACAAGCCAGTTATGCAATCTGAACTTGTTTGCACTCCTGTTTGTGTCGGTACTTCCGTTGTTGTCAGTAACATTCACATCAATCCTGCTATCCACACTTGGCTCTCTCCATGCAGCAAGATTCCAATCATAATGGCAAGTTACCTGCTTGTTAATGTCGCCGCCAGCGAAATTAAGGTCATCACAGTAAACCCCCGTGTTGCTCCCCACAGTTGCAGTAGCAAGCAGATTAAGGTCAGTTACAATCCTTGTCCAGTTGCTATTAAGATTATAATCAATATTCGCATCTAATCTACCAGAACAGTAGAATATTCCATTACAATCCTTGTCGCTCACATTGAAATCAATCCTGTAGTTTCCATCTCTTACTCCAACAATTTCCCCTCCGTTTGGTCGCACAATATTTACATCAACAGGCTTGTTAGGCATCACATTTTGAACCTTTAAATTAAAGTCCCCATACTTCACGCTTGTAGCATTCGCATCCGTAACATTCACATCAATTGTATAGTTCCCATCAGCAATAGCAATTGCATTCCAATCCCAGTGGCAAGTTGTGCCAGTAGCATTCATATCCACTCCAGAAAAGTTCGCATCATCACAGTACCCCGCACGGGTAATGTTCAGGTCAGTAACAATCCTCGTGCTAACATTCGTATCAACCTTCCTCGCATCAATATTCACATCAATCCTCCCCTTCCCCCAGAAATTCCCGTTCCAGTCCTTGTCGAGAACATTGTAATCAATGGAGAAGTTCCCATCAATGTAGTAATCAAACTTCGGAGCCATTGCAATATTTGTGCGGTTCCCGTCAACCCTCACAACATTCGCATCAGCAGCATTGTTTGCAGGTGCCGCTATAGAAACAGCCTGCTCATGCCCGAACACAATATTATAATCAGCCGCAAGCCCGCGTGTATAAACATACTGCAAGTAAGGATATGGTGCTCCAGCAAGCAGGCTCTTTGCAGTATTTGGATAAGCATTATCGCTTCCATCAGTCGTTTTTATTATATTTGCATCCCAGCTTCCATTGCTATTCCTCTTGCGTGTATTTATGTTATCCTTGTTTGCAGTAATTCCCGCATTGTCATCCATCCAAACAACATAAACATTATTGTCGGAATCAAATGCAATTGTTGGGAAAGTTCCATTTGCATCATTAACATTGAAGTCATTTCCCCAAGAAGTAGCTGTTCCGCAGTTGCTTGAGCAGTTTTTGTATCTGAAATTGCAATTGAAGGATAATCTGAAACCCCAGAATTACTGCTTATATTAACTTCACTGCTCCAATTGCCTGCAACCCCACAATCCCCCGAGCAGGAGTTATAGAATATCTCATTAAGGACATCATACCAAACCACATGCAACCCCCCAGTAGAATTAATATCAATTGCAGGGGTATAACTACCTGAAGAATTATTTACATTCACATCAACACTCCAATTGCTAATATTTTTGCAATCTTTGCTACATGATTTATAATTTATACGGCTGCTATCATATGATGACTCAAAAACAACATTCAATCCATTGCTGGAATTAATATCAATTGCAGGTGGGAGCGTTCTTGGCAAATCGCCTATCAAAGCCAAAATTATAGGGGAACCCCAATTGGAGCTCAAATTGCAGTTAGTTGGACACGAATTATATTTTATAATATTTAAAAAACCACTTCTATCATTCCAAACTATATGCAAACCATCAGTAGAATTTATATCAATCGCAGATAAAGAAGAGATATTTGTATCGTTGCTCACATTCACAGGCGTGCTCCATGTGCTTCCATTATTGTCGCTTTGAGTAAACCAAACATCTCTACTTGAACTGTCTGCGGGATTCGCCTCATAAACAAGATATATCCTGCTCCCGTCCGAATTCCTTACTAATTTCCTTGAATTGTTGTAAGCAGTAGCGGTTGTGGAAGATGAAACCAGCCAGTTATGCAATCTGAATTTATTTGCACTTCTGTTAGTATCAGTACTTCCATTATTGTCAGTAACATTCACATCAATCTTAGAATCAACGCTCGGCTCCCTCCACACAGCAAGATTCCAGTCATAATGGCAGGTAACCTGCTTGTTTATATCCCCCCCTGCGAAATTCAAATCATCGCAGTAAATTCCCTTATTGCTCCCTGCAGTTGCAGTAGCAAGCAAATTAAGGTCAGTTACAATCCTTGTCCATCCCCCTCCGACATTATAATCAATATTCGCATCCAGCCTCTGTGTGCAAAAAGATATTCCATTGCAATCGTTGTCATGGACATTGAAATCAATGCGATAATTTCCGTCCCTGACTCCTATGATTTCCCCGCCATTAGGTCTGACAATATTCACATCAACTACGCTATTTACAAATGGAGTAAGAAGTGCAACAGCCTGCTCATGCCCGAACACAACATTGTAATCAGCAGCAAGCCCTCTCGTATAAACATACTGCAAATACTCATAAGGAGATCCCGCAAGCAGAGTCTTCGCAGCATTTGGATATGCATTATCATTCCCATCAGTGGTCTTTATTATATTTGCATCCCAGGTTCCATTGCTCTGCCTCTTCCTTGTATTTATATTATCCAAATTGTTTGAAGTGTTGTCATCGCTCCAAACAACATAAATATTATTGTCCGAATCAAACGCAATGCTTGGATAAGTTCCATTTTTATCATTCACATTGAAATCATTTCCCCATGATGCAGCAGCATTGCAGTTTGATGAGCAGTTTTTGTAATATGCTCTTATGCCCCCACCTGTTCCATCAGCCCAAACCACATGAATTTTGTTATCGGAAGAAATTGCAAGTGAGGGATAGTCAGAGCTTCCAGAGTTCTGACTTATATTCACATCAGCACTCCAACTACTCCCGCTTTCGCAGTTTTTTGAGCAGGCTTTATAGAAGATTTCTGTAACAAGTGGAACAATCCCTGTTTCTTGCCAGACAAGATTTATCCCGCCAGTTGAATTAATATCAAATGCTGAGAAATTTGAAATAGTTGAATTGCTGCTTATATTTACATCAGCAGACCAGTTAGCTATGTTCCCACACCCAATAGAGCAAGATTTGTAAATTATATCATAGTCATAGCCGCCAGTGTATATTATATTATCCTCCCATGTTACAATTAGTCCATCAGTGGAATTTATGTCAATATGAGGATAAGCGGAAACCCCATTATTGCTGCTCAAATTTACATCAGCACTCCAATTTCCTGAATTGTTGCAGTCTTTGGGGCAAGATTTGTAAAATATATCATATACGGCACTCACAGGACCATAGACATCATCAGCCCAAACAACATTCAGCCCG
>Ga0209518_1004742_pt1 | contig 10712 bp, 8 predicted proteins | sample RifGroB1_FD_183993 | JGI IMG/M metagenome (GOLD analysis project Ga0209518, IMG submission 183993) | Groundwater microbial communities from Rifle, Colorado, USA - Groundwater B1 (SPAdes) (version 2) | ecosystem: Environmental > Aquatic > Deep subsurface > Groundwater | place: Rifle, Colorado... | reverse complement strand
AATTCAGAAAAAGCTTTTCCAAAACAAAAATTGTTGTTCTCACAAAAAACTACAGAAGTACGCAAGAAATTCTCGACAGAAGCTATGATTTAATTCAACACAATAATCCGGACAGGTTGGAAGTTGTAGAAAACGTCAACAAAAAGTTGACGGCAGAAAAAATAGACCCCACTTCGCCAAAGGCTTCGCGGGGCGAAGCAATAGAATTTATTCATGCCGATAGGGTCGAGAATGAGGCAGACCTTATTGCCAAGAAAATTTCCGAACTAATTAACCAATCAACTAATCAACCAATTAACTACAAGGATGTAGCTATCCTTGTTAGGGCGAACAATCATTCTGAACCGATCGGGAGGGCGCTGTCCCGTCATGGTATTCCTTATCAGTTTTTGGGTCCTGGGAGGCTTTTTAAACAACCGGAAATAGTGGACCTTATTTCCTATCTTAAAGTTCTTTATAATTTTACCGACTCGGTAGCTTTTTATCGACTTCTTTCAATTGACCATTTTAGAATAACCGGCAGGGAACTCGCGGAACTGGGGAATTATGCAAGAAAGAATAATCTTTCTCTTTTTGAATCAGCCGAGAAAATCGGCGGTGAGAGTATAAAAAATATACTCGAAATCATTAAAAAACACCTTGATTTAGTCAAAAAGAATACTGCAGGACAGCTATTATATTACTTTCTTGAAGAGACTGGCCTTCTTCAAAAACTTTTATCCCCGGAATCCGCAGAGGCAGAAAAGCGTGCCAAAAACATATCTAAGCTTTTTGACAAATTAAAAAGCTACGAGGCAGATCATGAAGATTCAAGTGTCACTGCAGTAGTTGATTGGCTGGACCTTTCAATGGAGCTGGGAGAATCTCCACTTGCAACAAACGAGGACTGGACGGAAATTAACGCCGTGAATATTTTAACCGTGCATTCTGCAAAAGGACTCGAGTTTCCTGTCGTATTCATAGTTAATTTGGTGGGGCAGAGATTTCCGACAAACGAAAGACGTGAACAAATTCCAATCCCCGATGAATTAATCAAGGAAGTTTTGCCGGTGGGGGATTATCATTTGGAAGAAGAACGTAGACTTTTCTATGTTGGCATGACGCGGGCCAAAGAAAGATTGTTTTTAACTGCAGCTGATTATTATGGAGAAGGAAAGAGAGAGAAAAAGTTGTCACCGTTTATTTTTGAAGCGTTAGGAGAAAAATCAGTGGCTAGTGAAAAGTGGCTAGTGGCTAGTGAGCAATTGAGTCTCTTGGATTATAAACCACACGAACCACCAGTCACGAGTCACAAGCCACCTCTTCAAATTGATTACCTTTCCTATTCCCAAATCGAAACATTCCAGACTTGCCCCATGCATTACAAACTAAAATATATTTATAAAGTTCCAACCCCTCCATCGGCATCGCAAAGTTTTGGGACTGCAATGCACGCCACATTTAAAAACTTCTTTGAAGAAGTTGGGAGAAGAACTAAACCATCTGACAAGTTACTTTACAATTTACTTGAAAAGAATTGGATTAAAGAAGGTTATAAAACCAAATCTCATGAATCAGAGTTTTTCAAAAAAGGAAAGCTATATTTATCAGGTTTTTTGAAAAATGGATTTAACCCAAAAATTTTACCCGTAGCTTTGGAGCAACCCTTCACTGTGCCACTAACCACAAATCACCAATCACCAGCCACACAACCCTTAAAGATCGGTGGAAAAATAGATAGAGTGGATGTTTTACCTGACGGAACAATCGAAATTATTGATTACAAAACGGGAGCAAACTTGCCTTTACAGAAGGATGTTGATAAGAATTTACAGCTTTCTTTCTACGCACTTGCTGCAAGTAAAATTCCAACAGAACCATTTGACAAAGTTCCCGAAAAGATTAAGTTATCGTTATATTATTTGGATCAACAGCAAAAACTTTCAACAACTCGAACCGTCAAGGATTTAGAAAAAGCGAGGGAAGAAATTTTTAAGGTGAGAGATGAGATAGAGAAGTCTGATTTTAAATGCAGTGGGCACATGTTTTGCCAAATGGGCTGTGAGTTCTCACTATTTTGTAAATCTGAGGGATAACTAAACTTAGCCTAGATTAGTGGGTTCTGGTCGGTCAATTTGTAATACACCACACTCGTCAGTTATCAGGCATTTTCTTCCTTCGTCCTCGGGGTTTACAAGCACGGTAAAATCGACATTTTCTTGAGAAACTACCCATCCAAGTTCGACGAGTTCAGCCACCTCGCGGGATAAAACAAATTCCTTTATTCTTTCCATGTGGGTAATTCTAACCGATCTTTAATGATAAATCAAAAATTCCCAAACTTCCTTTAACCGGAATTGGTGGGGTAATCAAGCGGAGGCTGCGGAGAAACCAGGCCTTTGCCCTCGGGTAAACTTTTATGCAGGCCTGCTTTTCGTGACCTTTTGTCATTGGTTTAATGTCATAAAGCTCAACAAGACAAAGCGCTTTTCCATATGGCTCAATTTTTGGATTTTGCGAAGAACAAATTACCAAATCTCCCCGATATTTTGTTGCCCACTTGCGGGTTTCGATAGTCTTTTTGCCGGAAGCAACAAGATTGGCCCAAGGTTGTTTTAGAGAAATGGCTTTGTAAATCATACTGGTAATCGGAATTTAGTATAACAGCCCGGATATTCAATCCCACGGCCCCCAAATGAGCGCTTGAAGTGAGAAAAACCAAGCCAGCTTTTATTGGGGAAGCGGGGATTATAAATTCCTTCAAAGTCAAAAACTTTACAACCCATCTTCTTGGCCCATAGTAAACCTTTCCAGAGGAGAGAGTATTGGGATAGGGAGGTACGTCCTTCATCATTTGTAAATGCATACCAGTAATATGCAACATCTTTAGTTCTTAGGAAAATTGCACCAGAGATAACTTGTGGTGAGCTTGTCGAACCATTGTGCGACGCAAGGAATACGGAATAATTATGGGGAAAACTTCTGCATAAATTCAAAAGCTGCTGTTCACTTGGCACATAGCGCGTAAATTTAACAGATTTTTTCCATGATTCCCGCCAGGTTTTTATATCAGATAAAGTTGAGTATTCATGAATCGTTACATCACTCCCCTTCGACTCACTTCGTTCGCTCAGGGCCATGGCCCTCTTTATTGAGTATTTGCAGTCTTTTGTAAAATTTGTGTAGATTCTCTTTTTTGTTTGTGTTAAGTCAATTTGAAGCGTTTTGCTGGGCAAATATGGACTTCTGGTAATTTTAAATCCATTATGTAATAATAAATTATGAGTAACGGAGCTATCGATGAGGGCTAAATCAGGTTCGATAATAATCTGAAAAACGCGGTATTTTCGGCACAGCCTATCGATTGTGTTAAAATCTATCTTCTCCGGCCTTTGAAGCTTCAAAACCGACCCGATTAATGGAAATTTTTTGATGAAGTAGTTTATTTCCCTGATCCTTTTTACAAACCAACCCTCTCGTCGTAAATATTCTGCGTACTGAAGTGACTGACGAATATCCATCATTTAAAATCTGTGTTTTGAAAGACCGAGACGCGCGGCGAGTTTAAGGGTAGGCCAGCGGATTTTTTCGGCCAATCTATAAATTGTATAAAGTGGTTTGTTTATTACTAAATCCCAAGTTCCCAAAAATTCAATAACTTTTGGATTATAGCCTTCTTTAAATTTTGTAAATCCTTTTCCCTCTTCCCTTCCCCAAAGGTCAAATGTGGTTAAACCCAGTTTTTTGCCAAACTTTATTGCCTCCCACATCATTAAATTGTTGGCCATAACATTTTTACCGGTCTTACCGGCCAAGCTTTGCTTATATTTTTCGGTACTGGCGCCATAGGGATAATACAAAAAATCTTTCCAGGAAAATAAAATCCAGGTGGTTATGATATTGCCCTTATAGGTAGCGGTCAATAGGTGGGCAATAGGTGATTGGTGATTAGTGATTGGTGATTGGTGCAAAAATTTCCACATGAGGCGGTGATATTTTTCCGTGTGGGCGTAGAAACCCTGCCTGTGTACCGTTTCTGCCGTTAGTTCCAAATATCTTTCGAAAGTTTTATCTGAGTTGTCTTCTTTTATTGTTACTCCGTTTCTCTCTGCAAGTCTGATGTTGTAACGGGTTTTGCCGGAAAAACTTTTCATCAGCTCTTCTTCGGATGGGGTCAAATCAATTTGGAATGTGGTTGGAGTGAATACCGTTTTACCTTCAACTGCCCCATTTTGTTTTAATAATTTGATTAATTTGGATTTGATTGAAAATTGAGAATTGGTAATTGGTAATTCTGACCCAAAATTGGGTTCTAACTTTATGAAGATTAGATTGTTTTGTTTTCCGATCCTTTTTAGATCTTCCAACATTTCTTTTGTTGGGACAGGACCCTTTTCCATGACCCCGATCATGTAGGAAGTTAAAGGAATCTTATGGGTAGTTATGATTCCGTATTTTGTAGACAGAACCTCATTCCCCCACTTGCGTCTAAACTCCGCCCAATAGGAAGTTTGTAGAGGGTGGGTTGCGATTTTGTTCAAATTAGTCATGGTCTAAGTATTTCTCAATAATATCATCGAAAGTTTCTTCTGTGTCCTCCATAACCTTGGTGAAGGAGGGTGATTCCCCACGCATATTCTCAAGCAAGTTTTCAGATATGTCCATTATAAACCTTGAAGGAGGGTTACTTAATTTCTCGCCGAAATACAAACGGGAACTGGCATAGGTTAGATAAAGAATTTCTTTGGCGCGGGTAATACCTACATAGGCAAGGCGTCTCTCCTCTTCCAGTTGATTTGTGTCCATTAAACTTCGGGAATGAGGAAAAAGGCCTTCTTCCATTCCTATGATAAAAACAGTTGGGAATTCAAGACCCTTTGCCGCATGAAGAGTCATAAGCGTGACAGAATCGCGCGGTGATTGATGATTGGTGATTGGTGAACGGTCAGAATTCTGAGAGGCTTCGACAAGTGCGACATTTTCCAAAAAATCGTTTATATTGGGAAATTCTGTGGCAACAGAACGAAGCTCCTTGATATTCTCAAGCCGAGCTAAATTCTCCTCGGATTCCTTTTGAAAAAGTGCTAGATAATCAGTTTTTTGGATTACCCCGTCCAAGATATCGAGTGTTGTCATTCCATCGATTGCGGATATTTCTTTCAGTTTTTCAAAGCGTTTGATTCCAACCTTTTCAACTCTTTTTCTGGAAACCGAATCCTTTGGATTTACTAAATATTTAATCATTGAGATAACATCTTTAATTTCTTTTCTGTCATAAAACCTGACCCCGCCAACTAACACATAAGGAATACCTGCGTGCAAGAAAGCTTCCTCGAGAACACGGGATTGAGCGTTTGTTCTATACAAAACTGCAATATTACTATATGTGACTGGTGACTGGTGATTAGTGATTAGTGATTGAATTTCGGAGACGACAAAATCTGCTTCATTAAAACCGTTTCTGGCGGCATAAAGTTTTATTTTGGCCCCGGCCGTTTTCTCCGTCCACAATTTTAAAATCGGATGACTGGTATTTTTGGAAATAACCAAGTTGGCGGCATCTAAAATATTTTGAGTTGAGCGATAATTCTGCTCCAAATTAACAACTTTTATATCAGGATAATCTCGGATCAGATTATTAATATTCCGAAAGTCTGCCCCGCGCCAGGAATAAATGGATTGAGAAGCATCCCCCACCGCTGTGAGATTTTTTCTTTTGCCAACCAAGAGGCGGGTTAGGGAATATTGAATTTTATTTGTGTCCTGCCATTCATCGACAAAAATGTGAGTTAGTTTCCTTTGCCATTTTTCCAATACGTCTGAAGATTCTTTATAAAGTTTTACAGTTTTAATTAGCAAGTCATCAAAGTCAAGTGCGCCGATCTCTTTAAGCATTTTTTCGTACTTCTCATAAACTTTGGCAACAACCTCTTGCCATTCCCCTCGGACAAAATCTTTATATTCCTCGGGTGTCAGCATCTGATTTTTGGCGTCGCTTATACCATTTAATATTGAGGAGGGATTATATTGATCAGTCGATAAATTTATACTCTCAAGTATTTGTTTTACTGCATCCTTCTGATCCTGTTCGTCGTAAATAATGAAGTTTTGAGGAATTCCAATGTGTTCCCCATCAATTCTTAGTACCTTTGCACAAAAAGAGTGGTAAGTTGCCGCTAGCGGCAACTGGTTGATTGGTTGATTGGTTAATTGGTTAATTAGATTTGTGATTCGGCTTTTCATTTCAGAAGCGGCCTTGTTAGTGAAGGTAAGAAGAAGGGCGTTTTCAGGTAGTATTAAGCCTTGAGCAATAAAATAAGCTACACGGTGGGTCAAAACTTTGGTTTTTCCGCTGCCTGCGCCGGCGAGTACCAAAAGCGGACCATTCGTATAAGTTACGGCCTGTTTTTGTTCTTTATTTAAACCAGCTATACTAGAATCTGCCATGACTGATGATATCACGAAGAAGAAAAACCCTCTCCTTATTATCCTTCTCGTCCTTTTGGGGATTTTGACACTGATTGTTTTTAAAGTCCAAAGAAACATCGGTATTGGCAACGCAATCGTCATCGCATCAAATTTCATAACTGCTCCGGTGAATAAACTTAATTCTCAAAATGGTCGAACCAATATTTTAGTAATGGGAAAGGCTGGCGGTAGCCACGAAGGACCCGATCTGACCGACACAATGCTTCTTATCTCCGTTGGACTTAATAAACCGAATATAACCATAGTTTCTCTTCCGCGGGACCTTTGGATTCCTGAAATTCGTGCAAAGATAAACTCGGCATACTACTGGGGTAAAAACGGCTCCCCTTATCTAGATGTTTCTGAAATGGGTGGAGGCATCTCTTTTTCGAAAATTATTGCTGGGGAAGTTGTGGGACAAACAATCCAGTATGGAGTGATAATCGATTTTTCAGCCTTTAAAGATGTTGTTGACGCTCTCGGAGGCATTCGGGTTGATGTTTCCCAGAGTTTTACCGATAATCTTTACCCCATCGCCGGACGCGAGAATGATACTTGTGGAGGGGACGCGACCTTCGCCTGCCGTTATCAAACAGTTTCGTTTAACTCGGGGATTCAAACTATGAACGGGGATACGGCATTAATTTTTGTTCGTTCCCGTCATGCGGAGGGTGACGAAGGAACAGATACGGCAAGAGAGGCCAGACAACAAAAGGTAATGGAGGCGGTAAAGAAAAAAATTACGAATCCTCTGGTTTTTCTTTCCCCCAAGGTTGGTTTGGCAATGGTTAATGTTTTAAAGACATATGTTGATACGGACATGGACAGTACGTCCATAGCGATTATTGCCCGAAAGGTGGCTAACGGAAGTAAATCAATAAATCAGTTTTTGATCCCCCATGAACTTTTGGTTAATCCTCCGATTTCAAAGGCCTATGACAATCAATATGTTTTTATCCCTAAAGCCGGAAACGGAAAATGGGGGGAAATTCAGGGTTGGATCAAAGAGAAACTCAAATGAGAGAAATATTTTTATTAAGAAAAATATTTACTTCAAAACAGAGAGATCATGTAGTTGCAGCTGTTTTGGTTATTGTTTTGGGATTAATTTTCTGGAGACTTTTTGATACACATATAATAAAACCTGATAATTATGGCAACCTGACTACCGGAGAGAGCACGTATGGTGATCTGCCTTTTCATCTGTCTACAATTTCTCAAATAGTTTACGGAAAGATTTTTCCCCCAGAAAATCCATTTTACGCAGGATTACAGCAAACTTACCCATATTTCATAAATGTATTGTCTGTTCCGCTGGTTGAGTTTGGAGTCACTCAGAGGAATTCAATAATATGGCCAGGCATGTTTTTCTCGCTGATTATGGTCTGGGCGATTTTCTTTTTTTACATAAAGATATCAGGAAATAGGAAGGTCGCTTTTTGGGGAACTTTACTTTTCTTTTTGAACGGGGGAGCTGGTTTTTATTATTTTGCGAGAGATGTGGTTTTTAAAAACTTAATAAACAATTTTTTGTCAAACCCGACGAATTATCCTGACTACACTCATGTTTTTGGTGAAAATATTCAGTGGCCGAACTTTGTTTCAAGAATAATAGTTCCTGAAAGAAGCGTTCTTTTGGGAATTCCAATGGGAATTTTAATTTTGTACCTGCTCTTTTTAAGAAGCAAGCAAAAAAAAGTCATAAATGTCGGATTAGTTACTGCTGCAGTATTAACCGGACTTCTGCCCTTTTCTCATACCCATACATTTTTAGTTTTTGCCTTAGTGGTACCATTTCTGGCATTTTTTGAGTTAAAAAAGAATAATTGGAGGTCTTGGTTATTGCGTTGGGTTATCTATGGAATAACTACACTGACAATTGCCTCCCCACAGCTTTATGAAATCATTACTCACATTGGTGGTAGCGAGAGTTTTTTTAGATTTAGGATCGGTTGGATGGCAAAGCCGGGATTTGTAGAACTCGTTGCTTTTTGGTTCAAAAATACTCTTTTTTTGATTCCCATTATGGTTTATGCATTATTATTAAAAACAACACCCGTAATTCTAAAAAGACTTTTAACTATCTCTTTTGTTATTTTTATCATGGTCAATTTGTTTATTTTCCAACCTTATGACTGGGATAACGTAAAATTCCTTTTTTGGTTTGGGATATTCGGATATTTGGCTTACTCATTCGTTTTGGTGTATCTCTGGAACAGGAAATTGTTTCAATTCAGAATCGTCGCAGTTTTATTATTTTTAATTTCCGTAATCTCAGCAATACCGTCTATTTATCGTGAGCTAAACGTTTCATACCAACTTTTTTCTAAAGAAGATACAGCGCTTGGGCAATGGGTTAAGAATAATACAGATCGGAATTCAATTTTTTTGACGGCACCGATTCACAATAGTTTTGTAAACAATCTTGGTGGACGAAGAATTTTTATGGGATACCAAGGGCTTTTATGGGTTCATGGAATTCCGTATGGCCAAAGAGAGCAAGAAGTCAAATCGATTTACTCCGGATCGTCTAATTCGATATCATTATTAAAAGAAAATAACATTAGTTATGTTGTAGTCGGACCGTCCGAGAAAAATGACTTGATGACAGATATTGATTTCTTCACAAAAAATTTTTGTCTTGTTAAAAAAAGTGAAAACTATCAAATATTTTCTGTTTACAAAAATAATTATTTGCCATGCTTATTAAAATAAAGTTTTCGAGCATCTTCATCATTTTTATGAGTATGATTTTTCTCACCCTTACTGTTATGTATTCTCTGGAAACAAGAGACTTTCAGCAGTTTGTTTATTTGGCGAGATCCTTTAATCAAGGAAAGCTGTATTTTATTCAACTTGGTGATGCGTTGTGGCACGATACGGTATTCTTTAACGCCAATTATTATTGGCCACTTGGACCGTTTCCGGCGATTTTAATTTCTCCATTTGTCTTTTTGTTTGATAATTTAAAAATAAGTTTTTATCAAAGTTTTGTACAAATTCCCCTGGTGATTGCCATTTATTTTCTTGTATTCAAAATGGCCAGAAGATTAACATATTCCTTTAACAATTCATTGTTCATGGCTTTTGCTTTTTGTTTTGCATCAGTTTTTATGGGGGTGGCTTTCACATCAAGCAGTTGGTATTTTGCTCATGTCGTAACAGTCTTTCTCCTGTTGTTAATTCTTAATGAATATTTAACAAAAAAAAGATATTGGCTGATAGGAATAATTTTTGGTTTAGTTGCTTTAACCAGATTAACTGCATTTTTAGGAATCATTTTTTTTATTTTAGGCATTTTACTTAATAGAAAAGTTGAGCTTGGAATAAGGCTTGCCAGACTGGTAGAGCTACTTTCTCCCGTAGTTCCCTTCCTGGCTATAATGGGATATTATAATTATTTCCGTTTCGGAAATTTCTTAGAACAAGGCTATTCTTTGCAGTCAATCGGGGGGCAACTATCTTCCCTAAGAAGTTCACACGGTCTTTATAGTATATTTTATCTTCCTACAAATTTATATTATTTTCTGATAGCCCCACCCACACCTGTTATAGATGAGGTTTCTCGTCTTTTGGTATTTCCATTTTTGAGATACGACCTATGGGGAATGGGGATTCTATTTACCTCACCCTATATACTTAAATTATTTTCGTTTAGATTTGAGGATTTGGAAACAAAAACCCTGCTTCTTGCGATATTTTTAGTTGCCTTGCCAATATTTCTTTATTATGGCATAGGTTGGGCCCAATTTGGTTATAGATATTCACTTGATTTTTTCCCTTTGCTTTTTTTACTTTTTGCTAAAAAAATGCGACAAGGTTCAGAAAACTTATCGATTGGAGTTAAAGTACTGATAATTATATCCTCCCTATTTAATTATTATCTTTTTTCCGTAAGTAACTAAAAATGAAAATTATTAAATCGAAAATATTTTGGATTTTGATTGGGGGGTTGATTATCAGGTTTTTACTTTCTTTTTTCGGAACCTTACCTTTAGATCAGAACACATTTATTGCTTGGAGTTCCGATTTGGCAAGAGACGGATTTAAGACATTTTATAATTCTTGGAGTGATTACCTGCCGGGATATCTTTATGTCCTTTGGGGATTGGGAAAAATAAACTTACTTGGGATTTTCCCTCAAGTTCTTCTTTATAAACTTCCGGCAATAATTTCTGACCTTTTGACGGGACTTTTGATTTATAAGATTTTGCGTAAATCAAAAAATGAGAAGTGGGGGGTAATCGGAGCAGCAATTTATCTTT
>Ga0209518_1004739_pt1 | contig 10713 bp, 3 predicted proteins | sample RifGroB1_FD_183993 | JGI IMG/M metagenome (GOLD analysis project Ga0209518, IMG submission 183993) | Groundwater microbial communities from Rifle, Colorado, USA - Groundwater B1 (SPAdes) (version 2) | ecosystem: Environmental > Aquatic > Deep subsurface > Groundwater | place: Rifle, Colorado... | reverse complement strand
GCATTAAATCCGCCCCCGCCCCCTCCGCCGACCACTAGGTATTCAGTGTTTCCGGAACCCGTAGTGACGGTAAAAGTACCGGAATTGACAAATGTATGGATGGTGTAGCCACCAGAAGTTGTAATAGTGCCACCGGTAGCGGAAAGTCCAGCTCCGTTGGTGACATAAGCCGCCTGAGCACCTGCATCCGAAGAGTATTCCATAAGATCAACAGTCGGTGAAAAGCCGGCTGTAGTCTGTGCCTTAACCGACCCCGACCCCTCCTGTTTTATGGTTGTTTCCTGGGAGACAGCGGTATTTGTGGCGTCTGAGCTGACCCAGTCGGAAGAAGTATCGGCATTATCGATTACAAGATCAATTGCAATCGGATATTTCCTGTTTTTATCAGACAGCCAGGCCTTTCCCTGAGCGGTAATTACTTTTGAGATGATAAGCTCCCCGCCGTCCTTTTTTATTTCATAAACAATTCCGGTTGATTTATTGGCCGGACTTCCCACCTCATACATTTCCGGATGGGGGAGGGTAAATGCGGTTTTGTCATTGCTTGTAAAAGTAATACTGCCGTTGGCATTTTCTTTGTAGGTACTGGCGGTTTTTGCCCGCTGTTCGATTTTGGCAATCAGTTTGGCGGTTTGGGCATCTTTGACAATAAATTCCTCCAAGAGTCTGGAGGTGGTAATGGTGTACCTTAGATCCACCTGAGGGAATATCGAAGGATAGGTGATTGTCCCGCCGGAAGTTATTGGTATCTGTCCCGAATTAATTTTGCCGAATGATTGATTTTCGGGAGTATAGAAAGTAATTTTGCCGAGATCGTTACTGAAGGTGATACTTTCCGGATCTGTGGGTTTACTCTTAAATTGGGAATTAAACTCATTGGTAGTATTTTCGTATGCGTATGCTCCGGTTGACGCCACAATGCGGACATCCGGGGGAAAAGTTAATTTTCCGCCTTGGGTTTTACTTATAAGAAGATATGCCGATAAAATTGAAACAAATAAGACGGCGGATATTACAAGAATCAATACCGATCTTTTTTCCCAGAATTCGGCAAGCTTTTGTTTAATTTGCATTAGTTTTTCCATATTTAGCGTATGTGCATTACGTTTTCATAACTGCCGGAGGCACTTTTTATATTAAATTTAATATCATAGCGCCTGTCATAGGTATCATTAACCGTGTAGCTTCCGCTCCATGTACCGTCTTTATCTGTTCCACCCGTAAGCTTAAGAGTCAGGGGGGTTTCCTTGTTGTCGGTAGCAATTGTTACTACTGCGCTTGTCACGGGAGAATCATGTTTGATGCTCAAGGTGATTGTTTGGCTTGCCCCTTTTGCGGGGTCAAGCGGATTAATTATCAGGGTTTGGATTTTGGGCCCCGTAACGTCTTTACCATGACCGAAATTGTAAGTTTGAGTGCCTGTAGGAAGTTTGTAAGGCGGTAGTGTAGGCGCGGGGTTAGCGGTGTTGAGGGGAGGTATAGATGTTGATTTTTCATTTCTGACGGGAAGGATTCCGGTCAAACGGCTTACCGGGTTTTGATATTTGCTTCCGGTAATGTAGGGGAGAAGGAGAAGCGTCAGAAGGGTGAGAAATGTCAACGCCAGGATTACCACAATGACTTGGGTATAGCGGTAATATTTGCCTCCAGGTCCTAAATTATTAATAAATCCGCCAGATACCTCGGGCAGAACTGCATCCATACCATATTTATGAAGTAAATGAAGCGCAAATGCAATACTCTAGTATAATAGGCTATAGATACAGAATTTGGTACTTTTTAGTACCAAATTAGACGCTTGTCCAACTTACTATTGACAGTGTTTGATTTCAAATATATACTGTAGGTAATGAAAAATCTTACCTACAGCTTATATTCTGCTAAAAATACTGTTTTTACCACCCAGGAGATATCGTTAATAGTGGGGGAGACAGATTTAGACAAGTTAAAATCAAGAATTAACTATTTTGTTAAAAAAGGAGTTCTTACTAGCCTTAAAAAGGGGTTGTATGCAAAAAATTCAGGTTATGAGATTTTGGAAGCGGCAAACAAGATTTTTACCCCTTCCTATATTAGCCTTGAAACAGTTCTTCAAAGAAATGGTGTAACTTTTCAGGATTATAGTAAAACTATTTTTGTGGTCAGCTATCAAACCCGGGAAATAAAATTGGGGGAATATACGGTTAGCTTCAGAAAAATAAAAGATGAAATATTGACAAATTCTAGCGGTATAATTAATGATGACGGATATGCCATGGCAAGTACGGAACGTGCGTTTTTAGATAGAATATATTTATCCAAAAACTACTTTTTCGATAATTTGAGTGCTATTGATTGGGAAAGAGCTAGTAAGTTACTAAAGATATACAATAATAGATCTATGGAAAGGAGGTTCAAAAGTTATGTTAAAAATCTCTACGCATAAACTGATAATGACAAAAATCCTTAAGGCGATTTATTCTGATATCTCTATAGCAGGGGTTCTTGGTTTTAAAGGCGGAACCGCTCTTTACTTGTTTCACAATTTACCCCGTTTTAGTGTCGATTTGGATTTCGACCTCCTTGATGAATCAAAAAAAGATCTGGTTTTTAAAGCTGTAACAAAGATTGTCGGCAAATTTGGAGAACTAAGAGATAACAGAGAAAAACATTTTAATTTGTTTTGGCTATTAAGTTATGAGAAGGGTCAAACTCAATTAAAAGTTGAAATTTCTAAAAGAAGTTTTGGAAGCAGTTATGAAGTTAAAAATTATTTTGGTATGCCAGTCTTAATTATGAAAAAAGAAGATATGCTTGCAAATAAATTGGCAGCTCTAATGGACAGAAAAAATTTGGCCAACCGTGACATTTTTGATATATGGTTTATGTTAAATAATAATTGGGATTTAAATGACAAACTCCTTGAACTGCGGACAAACACAAAGGTAAATGTTTATTTGGGGAAGTGCCTCGATTTATTAGAAAAAAATCCGCCAACTAATATTTTAGACAACATAGGGGATTTGCTGGATAATAAAACCAAAGACTGGGCAAAGAAAAATCTGGTAAAAGATACGATTTTCCTGCTTAAATTAAACTTCAGAGGTAAATAAGATTATGGCGCGTATCTTACAATTGTACCAGGCAGCCTTGGCGTTTCTGGCATAGAGAGCAAAAAGTATAATTCCCAAAACTGCAATTATGGGAATATATATGGTGAAGGCCTCCGGTTACGCCGGGGAAGTTTGTTAAATAAAGTAATTACATTTTTTGATTTTCTTCATAGATTTGTGGTTTTGCTACGGCGAAACTTGTACTATCCACCAATTGAAATTGACATCAATATCAAGCGGGTTTGTGAATCCGACCACAAATTGTCCGGCAGTCTTGCTCTTAACATATAGTACATAGTTGTCGGTCGAAGAAGTCGGGGTTACATAAATCAGGGTATAATCATTGACATTGGGGTTTGTGACGGTTATCTCACTGACACCGGATGGTATAATCGCCTTTCCAACTGTCGCATTTGTGGTTATGTCTCCGCTTTGCACCTCCCCGGACTGGCTGGCATCGCTTTGGGATCCGATAATAAGTCCGTTAATAGTCAAGTCATTAAAGTTGGCGGACCCTGAAGCATTTATTTCTGCCAGTTTGTCCTGATTTTCAATTCCCTGAACTACAAATCCTTTTTGGGTAGTTATCTCTCCGGCCACAAACAGGTTTCCGGTGATGTTAACGTTTCCGTGGGTGTCGATCGTCACAAGCCCGGCCATAATTTCAACCGGGGCCATGGCCAAACTCTGAATTTTGAGGGGAGCAGACAGTGAATTCAAAGAATTTTCAATTTGCCAATTTCCATTTATCATTTGACTTTCGGAACCAAACATTAAATCGGAACCAATTGTTATTGTCTTGGTAACCGACAGGGAATTGACTGCTGCCTGGTTGGTCACATAAAGATCGGATAGCGCCAAAGTATTGAGCTGGGCAGAATCTGTGGCTGTAAAGATGTTTGAGTTAACCACATCGGAAAGGATAGATTGGTCTGCCTGTACTTCATTCAAAAGTGCTTGAATCTCATCTAAATTTTGAGAATGAACATTTGTGGCGTAAAGCTCGCCTGAGAAAGTTGCATTACCAGCAGAATCAACCGACGCCACTTCGTTTTGATTCTCGTCTTGAATCTTGAATCTTGAATCTTGGGGAAGCTCAACCGCCAGATCGCTTCCGGGGACGGGGGAAATAAGCGAAGTTGTTATCTTGGGGGCAAACACTTCATACGCGGTTAGTGCCCCGGCTCTGATATTTCCCGCTACAAGGGATCCAATACTTGTGATGCCATCTACAACCTCGTTAGATGTATTTTTGAGTTTATAAAATACTTCACCCGTGTTATTAACTGCTTTTTCAAGAATGTATTCAGAAATTGATTTAATATCGTAAGTTTCATCAATCGGGACTTCTTTATTGGGGTTATTTATTACAAATCCAACCGTTGGATCGTTTTCGTTTCTGGCATTGGTCCAGTTAGCATAATCAAATCTTGGTCCCGTCAGACGGTAGGAGATTGTGGTTGGCCTTGCCGAGTAAACAATAAGCCTTCCGTTGGTTCTATCAACTTCATACCAAACAGAAGTCGGATTGGAAGGCGTCAAAAGTGCAACAAGTTTGTCAATATTTTCAATGATATTTGTAGTTTTTCCGAAGAGCCAAAGATCGCTGCCTTCAGCCAAGTTATTAAAATCAATTACATGCCGGTATCCAAGACCTTCGACGTACTGGTCTGTATTAACACTTCCGGTTACCTCTTCTTTTATTCCGATCATACCAGCCATGAATGTTGCAAATTTTTTACCGTTAATTGTGTATGGAGGGTCGACAGTACCAACGTCGATTTTTCCGGTTCCTGTTCCGCCATTATCATTAACAATTAAGCTTGCGACAGTAATTGCGTTAGTTGTAGTTATTGTTGTCGTTCCGTTGTTTGCTATTGTGAATCTGGGTGTACCAGCAGATGAGGCTGTAAAAAGATCTCCGGCTTTGTTTTGATCAACAATTAAAGCTGCCTGGCCAACATTGGCGGTGTTATCGATAGTCCAGTTGCCTGCTGTTAGCGAGCTTGAGGTTGTAGTCGGACTTCCCGAAAAAAGAATAGTCGCGGTTCCCGAGGAATTACTAATATTGCTTCCGTCAAGGTAGAGTACGCCGTTTAATTCCAAATCACTGCCTATCAGTAAATCATCGGAAGTGGTAAATCCGTGTCCTGTTGTGGCCGTTCCGAATCTGGAATAGGCGAGGGGGGAAGTGGCTGATCCAACCTGCAAAGATCCGTCAAGGGCGGTTCTACTCCCTGTTGGATCAATCAATAAGTATCCGCTTGAGTCAACCTGAAAAGTGCCATAAACCGTTCCATCGGCCTGGGTAAGGCGGAGTTGGGCTGCGGAAGCATCCAAAATATCAAGTCTTGAATCAGGTCCTGCGGTTCCGATTCCGATACCGCTTCCGTTATCCAAAACCAATTGATTTGTTGTTCCGTCAACTCCCACAACCAAATCCCCGCTCGAATTCACTTGAAAATCGGCATAGACGGTATTGTCAGCTTGAGTCAGTCGGAGTTGGGGGCTTGCCGCATCCAGCACATCCAGTTTTCTGTCGGGACCCGCGGAGTTTATACCAATATTGCCGGTTGAAGCCTGCGCAAAAAACATGGTTGCTGGTGTATTCATGAGTACTGAAACAAAAGCGCTGGTAGTAAAGTGAGTTGTGGCCAAATCGGCTTTACCGTCGCCATTAACATCCCCCATGGCAATAAAGTATGGTCCGGAACCTGTTGTGTAGTCAGCCTTTGTTGCAAAGGTGCCATCGCCGTTATTTATAAAAACAGATGCAGTAGTACCGGCGCTATTGGCAACTGCCAAATCGGCCTCACCGTCTCCGTTCACATCTCCGATTGCAAGTCCAACCGGGGAGTCTGTTGCTGCATAGTCAACTTTGGCGGCAAAAGTACCGGTGCCACTATTGATAAATACGGATACATTTGAGGTGGTTAAATTAGCAACTGCCAAATCGGCTTTGCCGTCGCCACTAACGTCTCCCATGGCAAGTCCTTCCGGAGTTGTGCCTGTTGTGTAGTTAGTTCTGCCTGCAAAAGTACCGCTGCCGATATTAATAAACACGGATACATTATCGGTAAGAAAGTTAGTAACTGCCAAATCGGCCATACCGTCTCCGCTGACATCTCCGATAGCAATTTGAAAGGGTCGTGACTCTGCGGTGTAATTAACCCTGGCCGCGAAAGTGCCATTGCCTCTATTAAGATATACAGAGATATTTGATGATAAGGTATTTGTGACAGCCAGATCTGCTTTGCCGTCGCCGTTAAGGTCTCCAATGGCAATCCCCTCCGGACTGGATCCGGCTGTATAGTCAACCCTTGCTGCAAAAGTGCCATTACCGTTATTTATAAATATGGATACGGAAGCAGAACTACTATTTGTGACAGCCAGATCTGCTTTGCCGTCGCCGTTAAGGTCTCCAATGGCAATCGCGAAAGGACCTGTGCCTGTTGTGTAGTCAACCTTTGCCGCAAAGGTGCCGTCTCCGTTATTCATAAATACCGAGGCGGCAGTATCGCTGGCAACAGCCAGATCTGCCTTGCCGTCGCCGTTTACATCTCCGACAGCAACGCCGGTTGGGACTGTCCCTGTGGCATAATCAACGTTGGAAACGTATGTACCCGCCTTTGTCAGCAGCATTTGGCCGCCCTGATAACTGCCAATATTGACCATATTGCCCGTGCTTGTGATCCGTTGGGCATTTGTGATGCTGTCTTTCCCGTTCCCCCCCGTACCTATCCCTCCGGTAAAATCTGTATACCCGTCAAATCCTTTGTAAGCCGACAGAATGTTAACGCTTGATCCGGAAAGATCTAGATCGTGTGCGATTATTCCTGCGCCGTTTACATTTCCGGCAAAATCTACCGTGAATTTGGTTGAGTTGGCATTGTTAAATTTGAGAAAATTGCCGGTGAAAGCCCCTCCTCCTCCGCCGGTATTATCAATATCTGCAAAGATTGCATTGCCCGAGAAAGTTTGGTTTCCGCCCTCCCCGAGTTTGAGTAAATTTCCCGAAGTGATTGCAGAGGCTGTTGCGGATAGAACATCGCCGGATGTAATTACACTTGAAGTTAGGGACGCGATTTTCCCGGCTGTTGTTTCTACTCCATATGCCTGGAACTTTGCCGAGGTTGTGGCGTCACCCCCAACGGCAACATCATAAGTTGAGTTGCCGGGGGAGAGAACCTTGTTAAGAAGCTGCCACCAGCCTTGAGTGCCACTTGTCGCAGTTGAAGTGATATTGCCTGAACATGTAAAGTTGCCGGTAGCCCCGTCAAGCGTACACCCCGTATCTGCAGAGCCTCCCGACAAAGCCATTGTTGAGGCACCGCCCCCGGCGGGGCCTATATTGAATGTTGTAGCGGCGCCACCCAGATTAAGTGTTGTTGCAGTCGTGTTGACTAAATTAAATATTGTCTGATCGGTTGTTAAATCATCGGCATTGATTGCCAAATCTCCCGAAAGAGCTATTATTCCGTCTACAAGATTGCTTATTGTTTCTGCGTTTGAAAGAACAATTTCCGCTGTCCCAAAACTGGCCGCATCAAAGTTAATTCCATACGTAAAATCTGTTCCTGCTCCCCCCGCGTCAAACCTGATGGCGTTAATAACAGGATCATCTGCATCCACATTTGCAAAAGTCAGAAGGGCATCGGCAGCTTGGGTTACATCTACTCCGTTTGCGGTTTGGGAAAGAGCAAGAAGCACCTGATCTTCATCAACTCCAACAGTATCTTCTCCCTGAGTGGTTAGGCTAAAATTTGTTTCTGCGGAATCCGGTCCCGGATCCCAGTTGAAGGTGGTGTTCCAAGCTCCCATGGTAAGTGTAGTATCTGCTGTAGTCGGGCTGGTTATCGTGTCCCACGATCCGCCTCCCGCAGAGCAGGTACCCCAAGCCCATGTGTCGCCGGTTGATTCATATTTCAAACAATATTCATCGACTTGGCCGGCTGATAATACTTCGTCAGGGCCAATTGCGTCATTAGAAAGCACAACCTCTCCGTTTCCGGTTCCATCTGTTGTTACCGTAAAGTTGCCTTGGGGAGTAATGGTCAAATCTCCAGTTGCGCTCATTGCAAAATCGGCATATTCGGTGGCCGATCCATCCGAGTCATTGTAAGTCAGTCTCAGCGAATCGCCGGTTGCATGATTGATTTCGAGCGCCGCGTCGGGGGCGGTGGTACCAATGCCCACGTTGCCGCCAAAGTAATTAATACCTCCTGCGGAATAGATAGCATAATTTGTCGATGAACCAGCAGTAACGCTGTCTAGATATAAACCGTAAGCATTTACAACAGTTCCTGATGGAGCAACTGCATATAAAGCCACAGCGTTGGTGACTGTCCCTGTTCCAGTTTGATAAGCTTTTCCTTGGACACCGATTGCACGAGTAAGTGTGTTGGCACCAAGATTATATCCACTTGCTTCACCCTTCACAGCTATGATTGAATTTGCATTGGCATTAGCTGTTTGATATCTAAAGCCATATAGTCCCGTTGCTTCACCTGTTCCTGTATATGAATTCCTGGCATACAAAAGATTTTCAGATGAAGGGATGCCTTCACCCCCCAAGCCAAGTCCTGTTGTAAACCTTGCATTACCGGTTATGTCTAAGGTGTAGTCTGGGGAAGCGTCGCCAATTCCAACTCTATTGTTAAATGCATCAATGGATAGTGTATTGCCGTCAAAATTCAAGGCGTCAATGGCATTATTCAAAGTTACATCAACGGTTTGTGTGCCTAGGTCTACAAGAGGGGAATCGATATCAACCGAGGTTGATCCGATTAGTTGTATCGTTGGTTCTGTTAAGGCCAAAGTCCCGTCAACGATGTTTCCGATAGTTGCTGAGTTTGAAAGGATCAATTCCGCTGTTCCAATACTGGAGGCGTCAAAGTTAATACCATAGGTGAAGTCAGTACCAGCTGCCCCCGCATCAAAGCGGATGGCAGAGGTAACAGGATCATTGGCATCGTTATTGGCAAAGGTGAGTAGGGAATCAGTCGCCTGGTCGGTATCCACTCCGTTAGAAGTTTGAGACAGAGCCAAGAGAACCTGATCTACCTCTCCACCGGCCACCGCATCCGCCCCCTGGGTAGTTAGAGAAAAGTTAGTTTCTGCAGTATCGGCAACCGGTACCCAGTTGAAGGTAGTGTTCCAGGTGGAGTGAGCTAAGGTTAAGTCAGCAGTCGGAGTATCAATTTCACTCCAGGGGATTGTGCCTGTGATAGTTCCATATATTGTTCCGTCTACTTCCAAATCGCCTTCAATATAGAGATCGTCATCGGAGTTCATACTGGCTGAAGCTCCTGCAACAGAGTCGGCAATTGCATTATATGCAATATCATTTGATCCATTTCCTCCTATATTGATAGTGTCTGTATCAGCCAAGATCAACTGATCTGTGGTTCCGCTTCCAAGATTATCAATAGTTAGGTCTCCGGTAGAGGATACCGTGAACCTGGAATCGGTCGTACCATCAGTATGAGTTAATCTTAATTGTTCAGTTGTTCCCAAAACTTCCAGGAAGGCATCGGGTCCGGTATCGCCAATACCGACGTTGCCAGCATTGTCAATTCTCATTCTTTCTGTCATGGAAGATCCTGTTCTGAGCGAAAACACTAAATTACCCTCATATAGACCAGCACCACCCACATTTAATGCTCCAATTTTTGCCACGTTTCCTGTGTTTGAGGTGGCGTTTGTAGCTCTAAAGTTAATGATTGAAGCAACACCTACTTGATCATTTTCTAAAGTTAAACCTGTAGCATTTGTGTTTGTATGAGTGTCTGTACTGGTATAGACAACACTAAGTGGACTTACGGGCCCCGCCGTCCCAATCCCAACTCTATTAGCACTCGCGTCAATCGAAAGGGTGTTGCTGTCAAAATTAAGTGCATCAACGGCGTTATTTAGAGTTACGTCAACAGTTTGAGTGGAAAGATCCAAAAGAGGGGTATCGAAGTCAACTGAGGTAGAACCAATCAACTGGATCGTGGGTTCGGTTAAGGCCAGAGTGCCGTCAACTGTATTCCCAATCGTTGCCGCATTGGAGAACAGAAGTTCAGCCGTCCCAATTGAGGCCGCGTCAAAGTTAATTCCGTAAGTAAAGTCGGTTCCTGCCGCTCCCGCATCAAACCTGATGGCGGAAGTAACCGGATCATTGGCATCGTTATTGGCTAAGGTTAAGAGAGAGTCGGCGGCCTGATCTACATCAGCTCCGTTACTGGTTTGAGATAGAGCCAAGAGAACCTGATCTACCTCTCCACCGGCTACCGTATCTTCCCCCTGAGTAGTTAGGCTGAAGTTAGTTTCAGCAGAATCAGCGCCCGGATCCCAGTTGAAGGTGGTGTTCCAGGTGGACATGGCTAGGGTTAAATCACCGGTTGGCACTGTAAGCCCGCTCCAGGAAGCAGACCCCACAACCGCGCCATATATTGTTCCATCAACTTCCAGGTCTCCTTCGATGTAAAGATCGTCATCTGAATTCATGGAGGCTGAGGCTCCCGCAACCGAATCTGCAATTGCATTGTATGCAATATCATTTGATCCATTTCCTCCTATATTGATAGTGTCTGTATCAGCTAAAACCAACTGATCAGTAGTCCCACTTCCCAACATA
>Ga0209518_1004736_pt1 | contig 10718 bp, 9 predicted proteins | sample RifGroB1_FD_183993 | JGI IMG/M metagenome (GOLD analysis project Ga0209518, IMG submission 183993) | Groundwater microbial communities from Rifle, Colorado, USA - Groundwater B1 (SPAdes) (version 2) | ecosystem: Environmental > Aquatic > Deep subsurface > Groundwater | place: Rifle, Colorado... | reverse complement strand
TTTTTCAGCCGATTCGCCTTTGGTTTCGGATCTTGGAATTTGGGAAATCGCACGAGTTGCATTTCAGAGGGATTTTGAGGGCGTCATCATTGATGAAGTCCATTGCGCGCGAAAGTGGAGTAATGATCTCAAAGCCCTTTATGATGCCTATCCTCGAAAAAAAATTATAGCGAGCGATTCAAGCAGCATTGTGCTTCAAAGAGGAATTGCCGATCTTTCTCGGCGTTTTGTCAAAATTTCAATACCTCTACTTTCATTTCGCGATTACGTGTTTTTGAAGCACGGGTTGTTATTGCCTCAGTTGAATATTCTGAAACCCGATTTACGGGCTACCCAAGAAATTCTGGATACCGGCCCCGTGATGTTGTGGTTCCGGGAGTATCTGCAGGGCGGCCTCCGCCCCTTCTTCCTGGAGGGGAGTTATGCCCAGCGACAGCTCAATGTTATCGAGAAGATGGTTTTTTCTGACCTGCCGTTTGTCTTGCCGCATGTGAATGATAATATTTTGCGCCTGGGCAACGCGGTGATCGGAATGCTGGCCAGATCGTCAATTCCGACTGTGAATGTTGATTCCACTTGCCGAAACTGGGGGGTGGGGAAAGAAAAGTTTTATCAACTCCTGGCAGCGCTTGAGGCACTCTCTTTGATTCAGATTATAGATTACCGTAAATCGGCCAAGACGCGCTCTAAGGGCGCAAAGATCTTTCTGGCTGACCCCAGTCATTATTCGGTATTGGGCGGTGATCTGGGCAATCAGAGGGAAGCCTATGTGGCTGCGGAATTGCTGGCACGGTTTGGGGAGGTCTATGCCTCCAAAGATGAGAAGGCAGGTGATTTCATCAGCGAGAAGCATCTTTTTGAAGTAGGTGGGCTAAGCAAGAAGCGCAAAAACGCGGATTTTGTTATTTGTGACGACCTCGAACTTCCCGCCCCCAAGAGGATTCCGCTTTGGACCTTGGGGTTAAGGTGATCTCTGGCGCACGAACAACCACTCTGCTATTGAATGAGTTCGCCGCTCCAGAGGGCTTGGCTGAATGAAGCGCAGTCTAGAACTTCTATTGCACTATTTGAATCGGGTCGAAGGGGCGATTTGCCCAAGTAGACGCCACAAAGTTTAGTGTTTTTCTTGAAATCCAGATTCAGGGCCGAGGCATAGTGCGACCTGATCCAGGTAGACTTTCCTGTGCCACGAGGACCAAACAAAAAAAACGAATCATTCTGACGCGTAAAAGCCGTGATAGCATACATGGCAAATTTGCCGGAAATATGCCATGTTAACGCGCTAATTGGAGCTAACTAGGCGTTATCTCAAAAATTCCTCAGCCCGCAAGGAAACCTCAATTTGTCGGTCAAGAAGGTCCATTGCCGAAAGGCCGCTAAAGTTGCTTAATACCAGTTCTTTTGAAAACAGGCGCACCAAGTACCTGAGCTTCAGCTGCGGTTTGCTTGAGGCAAACAGGAAATCCCGGTGACCGCTGTTAATGCAGACCAGATGATTGCCCGAATCATAACGGGAGCGCCAAAGCTGTCCCGGCGCGCGGTCATAGGTAAAGGATGGAAGCCCTTTGCGGCTTCCCTCAGGGCCTTCGCGAAGCGAAACGAGTGAGTCCGTCACCGTGATCGTGGCTTCAGCTCGAATTTCGATTTCCCCCTGGCGGACGACTACGCGGAGTTTAGTGATTCCGGGCTCGCTGGGGGCAATAAATGTCGCCTCCTGGCGATCCTTTGAATCCAGAGAACCTTGGCCTTCGGATATTTCCCAATCATAGAGCAGGCCTTCGCTCACCGGTGTTCCTTTGCGATCGCGCGCAACGACTCGAAATTTGCGTTCTTTGGCAACCGAAAGCAGGCTCGACGCCGGAGTCACTCGGGCCGTGTGGAGCGGTCCAGGAAATTCAAAAAAAGCAGGCTGCACGGGCGCTGCTGGGGAATCGGGTGCCCCGTCTGTCTGATCTGCCGTGGTCTCGACTGATCCCGAGGCTTGCTTATCGGTTTCGGCGCGCTCGTCCGAGCGATTTACTTTTCGCTGGGCCTGAAGATCAAACCAGTCATATTCTTCCGGAGGCAAAGATTCCATCGCGTCACGAAAAGCGCGATGAAGCGTTGCATAGGTGGCCCGACTTGTCTGGTCCTCTTCGGCTTTTTTCAGCTGTTCAATTTCGGCGCGAAGAGCGTTCTCCAGTTCATGAATGGCCTTGAGCAGTGCCTCAAATTTTTCGTCCTGAATCACCCCTGAGCGTGAACCTGGCGTCAGCTGCAGGTCCGGACATTCAATATACCCGGAAAAATAACCGGAATTCCATATGGCGCCGTCCAGTTCCGATATGCTTTGAATATCTTCAAAAACCCGTGTGCCCTGCCGAAAAAGCGCAACCCGCCTGGAAGGCGAGCTTTTATCCAGGTAAATCTCTGCCCGGAGTCCGGGCGGCAGTCCGGCCGTCAGTTTGCGCCCTTCGTAACGTTGTGGTTCGACCTGATACTCGCTTCTTGAAATCAAATCGTGAATATGAACCTCAACCCCTCTTTCAAGAAGTCGATTCCGCAACTCGATTCCAAGATACCACTGAAGTTTATCGCCACTGATCTGGCGCAACCCCGGCAGGAGCGGTTGCACGATCAGCTCCGTTCCTGCTTGGGCCAACAGAGTGCGTTTCCGCGAGATTTCATAACCCGATTGCCCTTTTCGGAGAATCATTTGATGAATATGTCCATCCTCGGCCGCGGAGCGCAGCGTGAGGGTTTCCCCGACAGTCCAGAAACTCAGCAGCCCGATGCCGAATTCCCCCTGGATTCCCTGGGCGCCACGCGCCTTGAGTTGTCGCTTGATGGAGTTGCAGATATGAGTAGCGACGTATTTGAAATCCGGAATCCCCGTATCGTCTTTAGGAATGCCGCGTCCGTTGTCGACGATGCGAAGATAAACACTTCCGTTTTTCTTGCCTCGGAAAACATGCACGCAAGTCGATCCGGCATCGATGCTGTTTTCCACGAATTCAGCGATTGCTTTAAGAGGATTCGATTGGGAAAGCGCCAGAATCGTAATTGCGTTCCAATGGTCGCCTATTCGAAGTTGACCGCGTGAATTGGATTCCTTGGTCGTCTTGCTCCGGGCTGATTTGAGTTTTTTGGCCATAGTGAGTCAACTCTAGAACGAAATGCCCTATCCTGCCAGACTGCACTTTCGACGAGATGGAACTATGCCGTCATTCTACGGCGTAGAATGACGGCTTACCTTTTCCGCAAGAACAACCCAATCGAAAGCGCGCAAAGCACGCCGGCCGAAAGCACATTGGCCTGCGCCGTTGCGCTCGGACCCCCCAGGCGCGCGGCAAGAGTGAAGGCCAGGAGACTGAATGCCGCCCAGGGTAGGGTAATTTGGAAGAGAACCGCACGAATATGACCCCGGGCAAAGAGCCAGGACATCATCACCAGAGCCGCCACCCAGCCCGTGGTGCTCCAGATTTTAAAGTAAAACCAGTGGCTCATTTCTGCGATATCCGAAGGGCTGAAGCGGCCGCGTGAAAGAAAATGCAGAATCAAGGGGGCCAGAAGCGTCAGGACCAGGGCCTGAGCCACTCCTATCAAAAATAGCCCACCGCTCGTATTCCACACGCGTTTGCGTTCCGAAGGGTCGGAGGTGCGGCGTCCCAGCCAAAGCGAAAAAAGATTACCCAGCGCCTGGGGCAAGGCGAAAGCAAAACCCGTGAGCTTTGAAACTGTCGCATACAAGCCGAGTGTTGCCGCCGGAATCACGGCCGCGCCGCCAAGCAGGCCGCCCAGGCCGAGCACAAAAAGATCCATCGTCTGCACCCAGCCATACAGTACGCCCTGAACATGGCTCCAGAGCGAAAATGACGTCAGGGAGTAGCGCAGGGTCGCAATCGCACTCGGAAGGGCGTGGGGGACCTCTGCTTGCGGGATATCCTTCAGCGCGCTGCCTGCCAGGAACTTCGCCAGTAACGTAGCCGTTGCGATTACGGTGGAAGTCGTGAGGGCGAGAACCATCGTGTTGCCAGGGAAAAGCAGGACCGCTGCAATCGTGCCCCCCAGAAGCCCAAACTTCTGAAGAAGCGTGAGAACGTTGAGGGCGCCCAGTTTGAGATCCAGCCTCAGGAATTCACGGTCCGCTCCCGAAACCTGTGGCCCGAGAGCCAGCGAAAATGCCCAGAGCAATGACCAGAAGGTATCACCTTGCGTACTCTCCGCAGTTGCAGGCATGAGAAGCGAAATCGCCAAGGAGAGAAGTATGGCTGCGGGAATTTTCCAATAACCAAAAATCCGGAGCGCATAAAGCCGCTTGCCGAATACCTGCCGACCTTCGGCGCGCCAACTCGCATACTCGCGGTACAAGACCACCTCGGGTGCGACAAAGAAAAACAGAAGTGGCGCAATCCAGGCCTGAGCCAAAGCCAAGCGGGCAAAAACTTCGGGCGCAAGCACCCAGATGAGAAGGAGTGAGGCCAGCGCGTCGCCGGCACGGGTGATTCCGTGTTCCAGAAGATTCAGGAAGCCGTGCTTCCACCATTGAGAGCGGAACATATGATCTTATATCCCCATAGCCTTGATTTCCGCCAGAAATTGCTGTGCAGGAATAACCGTGACGGGTCCCTCTGCGTAAGGGACTTCGGTTTCAGAGACACAAAAAAGTTTGCAAGTGGGATGTTCTTTCCGGAATTCAAGAAGCCCGGACAAATCAGCTGCCTGAATGCGCTTCTTGCCTTTGATCTCGATGGCAACGGCTGGGGTCCGCTGTTTGGCGATGATCAAATCGACTTCGAATTCGCCACGCTCGGTCCGCCAAAAGTACAGGAGTGATTCGGACCCCTGATATGACAGACGGGCCCGTACTTCATTGATCAGCCATTGTTCAAACCAGTAGCCGCGGTGTGGGAGGGTCGCGAAGCTGACGGGTGATCGCGTTGCTGATGCCGTTGTCCGAAAAGTACAGCTTGGCATGCTTGGAGAGCTGACGGCGCACGCTTTTATCCCAGGCGGGCAGTTCGAACGCGAGAAGAGTTTCGCACAGGATTGAAAAATAATTCTGAATGGTCTTCAGACTGGTTCCGGCTTCTCTGGCGATATTTGCACAATTGAGAATGTCACCTGCGTGTGCGGCGGCCACATCCAGAAAACGAAGGAAAACGTCGAAATTCCTGACGTGCCCTTCTTGGGCAATTTCTTCCTTCAGGTAGGTATCCACATAGGCGCGCAGCTTTTGGACCCGGAGGTCGGCCGGATCAAAGGCCATTCCCGCCAGCGAACCGTGCTGCAGGACATCTTCCAATTTAAACTTCTCACCCAGTTCTTCGCTCGTGAGTGGAAAGAGGTACTGAGTAATCGCGCGACCTCCCAGAAGGTTCGTGTTTCCTCGCTTGAGCTTTCGGGCGCTGGAGCCCGAAAGAATGAACCGGGTATGATGCTTCTCAATCAGATGATGGACTTCGTTCGTGAGGGCCGGGATTTTTTGAATCTCGTCAATGAAAACGAACTTCACCTGCTTTGCAGTGATCTGATATTCCGCATCTTTTCGAAACTGTGCTGGGTCCTTCAGATATCTCGCGTAAGTGTCTGACTCCAGGAGGTTGACTTCCCAGTGGTTCTCACCGGCTAAACCCTGTCGAATCAGTGTGGATTTGCCGCTTTGGCGGGGGCCAAGCCAGAGTGATGAAGTGTTTTTGTTTAGTGAAATTAGACGTTTAACCATGGATAATTAAATGTAACAAAAAATGGAGTTCATGTAAAGAAATTGTAATGTCATGGGACGGCTTTGACCTGATGGCATAATTTCTTAGCATTTCAAGGCCTCTGGATCATTGCTGCAGGGACTCATCATGGAATAGAGTCGGAGCCATGACCTACGATTACACGATCATCGGCGGGGGCATTGTCGGGTTGGCGACGGCGTATGAGTTGGTTCGGGCGCAACCGGGTAAGAAAATTCTGGTGCTCGAAAAAGAGAAAAGCTTGGCTCAGCATCAGACCGGCCGCAATAGCGGTGTCATCCACAGCGGAATTTATTACAAGCCGGGGAGTTTCAAGGCAGAGTTCTGTAAAAAAGGCAGGGCTTCCATCGTTGAATTCTGCCGGGAGCATCAGATCCCCTACGACCTCTGCGGCAAAGTCATCGTCGCCACTGAAAAAAACGAAATACCCAGACTCGACGCCCTCTATGAGCGAGGCTTGCAGCACGGCCTGGCGGTCGAAAAACTCACGCCCGAGCAGGTCCGGGCCATCGAGCCGCACGTGCAGTGCCTGGCCGGTCTCCGGGTGCCTGAAACCGGAATCACGGATTACCGCAAAATTTCTGAAAAATACGCCGAGCTCATCCGCGCCGCTGGAGGTGAAGTCATCTTGGGCACCCAGGTGCGCAAAATCCAGAGCGTCATGGCGGGCTTCCGATACGCGATCGAAACGGACCAGGAGCGGGATCCCGAACTCAGCCGGGACTTCTCTCAGCCAACGTACAAGACCCGTGTCCTCATCAACTGCGCGGGCCTTCACAGTGATCGCATCGCGCGACTGGCGGGGCTTAAGCCGCAGGCCAGAATTGTTCCTTTCCGGGGTGAGTACTACGAACTTGCAAAAGCAAAACGGGGCATGGTCAAAAACCTGATTTACCCGACTCCGAACCCCGCCTTTCCGTTTCTGGGTGTCCACTTCACCCGCATGATCGATGGTTCCGTTCACGCCGGGCCCAATGCTGTACTGGCACTCAGGCGTGAGGGCTACTGCTGGTCGGAATTCAGCGTCCGGGATCTATTTGATGTCTTCACCTTTCCCGGTTTCTGGAGGCTGGCTTCGAGAAACTTGGGCGAAGGCACGAAGGAAATCATGCGCTCGCTTCGTCGTCCGGCATTCCTGCAAAGTCTGCAGCGACTCATTCCCTCGTTAACGAACGTCGATATTGTACGCAGCCAGGCGGGGGTGCGGGCCCAAGCCCTCAAACCCGACGGCAGCCTGGTCGATGATTTCCTGATTGAGAAAGCTCATTTCGCTATACACGTCTTGAACGCCCCTTCGCCTGCGGCGACCTGTTCGCTCGAAATTGGAAAGTGGATCGCGGAACAAGCTGTGCAAAGTAGTCATGAGCATGAAACCAACCGACGCTGAAATCAAAGATCTGCTAACCAAATACAAGAACGTTGTCGTCGTTGGTCTGAGTACCAAAACGGACAGGCCGAGCTTTGAAATCGCCCGGTACCTGGCAGACCACGATTATGAAGTCGTGGGAGTCAATCCGGGGGTCGTGCAGGCGGCAGGTGTCTCGGTCTATGCGAGTCTGGGCCAAGTCCCCGTGCCACTCGAAATCGTCGATGTATTCCGATCCCCCGAGTACATCCCCGCACTGGTCGAGTCTATTTTGGCTCTTCCTCCTGAGAAAAGACCCAAAGTCCTTTGGCTACAAGAAGGTATTACTCATCCGGATGCTGAAAAGCAGGCGGCCGCCGCAGGGATAACAGTGGTTTCGGATCGCTGTATTATGACTGAGCGTGAAAGACTTATTTCAACTTCTTTTTTGAAAGGCGAACCCGCAGAAAGCCACGGGTGAAGCCCGAAACCGGGTCTCGGGTGGCCATTCCCGCGAGAAAGACATTCTCCGGCACCCAGTACGGCTCATACCACCTGCGGTCAGGGTCCATGATCAAAACCCGCTTTTTTGCAGCATCATAAGCCCCAACAGGTGCCATGTGTCCTATGGCGGCATCGCCGGTGAGGGTTCCTTGCAGAAAATTCGCGATGATGAAATCCAAACCTCTTTTTTCATTCTGAACCAGAGCGCTGCGCAGGGCCTTGAGCGCTTTGGGTGTCTGGTCATTCACATGGAAAACCTCAAGCTCAAAATTTTCAATACTGTAGGCTTTGAGGGCTGCAGAAAAATAGCTTTTCAACTGATCGAGGGTCACGCCGCTTCCACCGGGTCCAACGGCTTGCTTCCAGGCACTGAGTTCCGGGTGTTTGAGGAGGGCGGCTTCGGTGATCAGTTCGTCCGTGGCAAGGAGATTCATTTCCCGCCGTACGGCATTGAGTACCATGACCGCGGAGGCTGCAGAGCAGGATGAATCGGTTTGCTGGCCTGCATAATACGGGGAAAGAGCCCAGAAATCCGGCGCCGGGTGGGAAAGAAAATATTCGTGGGATAGGGCGAGGGGCTTCGCATGCTTACCGTATTTTAATTTCAGGGGAGCCGCGAGTGTGTGGTGAAGCTGGTCAACCGCAAGCTTCTTTTTAGAGAGCGCGCTCGCGGATTGTCCAAACCCGGTGAGTACGAGTACTGTGATAATGAATAATTTCGAACGTTGCATAAGCTCCTCGGTTTACATGTACTTTAATAATATTCGCGCCGCCCAGCGCGTCAGCAGCGGTGCCTCCAGGGCGAACTTCTGCATGAACTCCCGGGTCATCGGAATGCTGAGCAGGAGATCCTGCTCATACTCCGCGTGCAGCTGTTGTAAGACATGTTCGTCATCGGTGAAGGCAATGGTTTCGGTGGAATACTCCTGCGCACGCCGATCCAGGTTGTCGCTGCCGAAATAAGCCCAGCGATCGTCGTATATTCCGCCCTTCCGGTGCATGGTGGAAGGTTCCTGCCATAGGTAAATCTTCACTCCGGCGCGCATCAGCCGTCGGACCTTGTACATCATCCCGAGGGTGATCGCCGCTTTCTCATCTGAAGATTCAGGAGAATTGGTGATGATCAGGACTTCAACGCCGCGTTTCCTGGCGGCGAGTAATGCTGCTGCGAAGTCTTCATGTGGAATGAAATAGGGAGAGTAGAAAACCACGCGCCTCTTGCTGGCTTTCAAGGCATTCAGGTGGGCTTTCAGGAGCGGGCGCTCTTTGGAAAACATGGGGCTGCCGTAAAAGGGCGCAATATTTGAAGTACCGGAAACAACAGGTTCACAGCTCGTAAACTGATCGATCCCAAAAAAGCGGCTCAACTCTTCAGGCGTAAAAGCAGGTTTTGGAGAACTGGGTGCTTCTGAACTGGTGGATTCTGAGATACTGGTTTCCGCGATAATGGTCCGCTCGGTTCCCTGTTTCCAGGTTTCGATGAATTGATAGTGGTACCAGCAGGCCACCGGACCCGCTACTTTGAATTCGATGTCATGCCAGATTTTGGAATTGCGAGAAGCCCTTCGATAGCGGTTATCATACCCGTTCCCGCCGACAAGAACGTGCGTTCCGTCCACGATGAAAAGCTTCTCATGCATCACCTGCATGAGATCCAGCACTCCCCAGCGTGGAGGATTGAAAAACAGGACGCGTACACCACAGCGTTGAAGCCATTCGACATATTTGCGCTTCTTCAGGGGCTTGGACCCATAACTGTCGGCATAGAGGCGTACATCAATGCCCTCCTTTGCTTTGGCGCAAAGTCGGTAGGCAATGTCGAGGCCCGCCTCGTCAGGAATGAACATGTAAGTTGAAATGTAGATGCTCCGGGTTGCACGCTCAAGCAGGTCGTGACGGGCTTCGGTCAGGTGGTCACCCGTCGGAAGCATTGTGATCGAATGTCCCGGAAGAGCGCTCTGCTGGAACCAATCCGGTGTTTCTTCCGGGGGGGCGGCGAGGGAGTCCGGGGCGTAGGTCAAGACGGGCAGTCCTGCCAGTATCAAAGCCGCGAAAATCCTATATTTCTGCAATCTCATCCGGTCTCCATACCCCTCTGGGGCGGAGAACACCATATAACGCATTGCGTTAGGATTCAATAAATTGTAAGTATCTGATTTATAATGCTTTAAATGCAGAAGAGGCGGCACCGAGAATCGATGCCGCCCCTTGTTAGTTTATCTGCAGTTCACAAGGTTAATAGGCGATGCTATCGATCGAAAAGCCCCAGTCGGTTACCGCATTGTCAGAGGTCAATTTGACTTTTACGGTATCTCCCTCAACCATCTGCGACCAGAAGGGCTGCTGCTTGCCATCGATCTTCTGAATGACATTGTCCTGAGCATCCAAGATCCATACGTAATCGAATTTGGCCTCGGTGCCAAATTTCGCGAAGTGAAGACGCAGAAATTGCGCTCCTTCTTTGTGAATGGTCCAAGTCTCGTTTTCGTAGTTATCATAATTGTGAGCCGATTCGAGAACGTAGGGTTCGACTGTATATTCCGGATCAACGCCGATGACGAACGGTGATTCCAGAGTGCCCAGGCCAGGCACCTGCAAAACGAGCTTCACCGGGTACTTCCCGGGGAGTGCTGTTGAGTCAATGACAACGGAAAGGCCGTTGACCACGGTAGCGCCCTTCTTCAGAGAGGGAATGACCAATTCGCCGGCTGTCGGCGTGATCCCGGCGGGACTCACGATATGGGCAACAACGTTCTGTGCTTCCATTGCCGAAAAGTTTTCAATTTTGATTGCAAAATTTAGTTTCTCTCCAGAGACAATGAATCCATCCGGATTTTCTTCGACGATACTGAACTGGGTTACTTCCAGAAGGGGCTTGCTTGGGAAAAGAAACTCATCCAGGAACTTCTGCCACTGCGTATCCCGAGCCCAGCCGAGCTTCGCATATTCAGTCTTCTTGCTGGTGAACAGAGAGGAGGTCGGGATCCAGATCGAGAAACCATTGGAATTTGAAAGCTTGTTGCCGTTCACAAAGTTCGCAATCACGGCATCCTTGAATTCCGCGACGGTCTGCTCTGCAAGTGCTTTGAGTTGAGCGTCTTCAATGGAGTTCTTCAGCAGGTTGATGAAGTGGATCGTGTCCTTGT
>Ga0209518_1004732_pt1 | contig 10726 bp, 18 predicted proteins | sample RifGroB1_FD_183993 | JGI IMG/M metagenome (GOLD analysis project Ga0209518, IMG submission 183993) | Groundwater microbial communities from Rifle, Colorado, USA - Groundwater B1 (SPAdes) (version 2) | ecosystem: Environmental > Aquatic > Deep subsurface > Groundwater | place: Rifle, Colorado... | reverse complement strand
GAAACAGCGCCCAGGAATCAGAGCCTGAAGCTGGAGTAAAGGCGCTAGTGAAACCGTAAGCTGTGGTGTTGTTACCTCCACCAGTATGCGCCGATGAATCGAACTGAAGCGTGCCCGCAGGTTGGTTCTGTGCATTGAAGATAAAACGATTCGTCGAAGTGCCGATCACGTCACCTGTGCCCGCCATCGTGATGCCGGTGACACTTGCAGTGCCAGTGCGTGTGAAATTCGCCGCGCTCAGCGTCCCGAGCGTGCTCCCATTCGTCGTGACTTTTATGTGGCCAGCGGCAGAACGGGAGATGAACACGTCTCCTGTTGCAGCCGTGGGGTTGGGGTTGGATGACCAGGTGAGCTGCCGTGCAGAGCCGAGTCGCAACTCATCGAGGCTCATCCCAAAGGTGACCGCGCCGAGCCGGGTGAAATAGATGCTGTCATTATCCCAGAAAATCCCCGTCGTCGGTGCAGTACTCCGCACCAGACTCGGCGCCGTCGCCAAGCCGTCGGGAAGCGTTAAACTTGTGCCATCAAATGTTAAATTCGCACTTGACTGAAATGCTGATGTTCCATTTCCGTAAGGAATTCTATTTGTAGTAAGAGTTGCAATTCCTGTTCCGCCATTAGCAACAGGGAGAATACCTGTAACATCTGTAGTTAGAACTACATTTGCCCAAAAAGGAGCAGAGCCATCCGACCGAAGAACAGTATTTGCAGCGCCAACAGCAAGATTTGTTAATGTACTCGCACCAGTCGCATAAAGAAGATCACCAGCGGATAAACCCGATAGAGCAAATCCACCAATAGCTTTAAGCGTACCATCAGAATTATGTGAAACTTCTAGAAACTGATTTAAAACAGTTCCCCACGAATTCTGATCGCCAAAAACTGTAGGTAATCTTGCCATTCTATCTACTCATAATCAATAAACACAACTCCACTACCCAAAGTCTGAACCCGGAATCCATTAAACCACCACGAGTTGATGTTATCTAAAACAGAATAATTATTAGCACTCGCTGTATGACTCCAAATATGATTACCGTCTGCATCCACAATTAAGCAAACATGCCCGGCTGTTGCTGCACTTGCCCACTGAATATTTCTTACCTTAACTCGCCCGGCAACTTGTACACCCGTAGTCGCTACTGTATCTATACGCCAAGGCTTCTGTGATAAGTTATTCGCCATACTAAATCCTCACTTTGGAGTATGCTGAATCATTAAATTCCCATCCTTATCAATACCCATTGCAGCACCATCATGATTAGAACGACACATTATGATCTTTCCGTAAATAAATGCGTCAGCTTTTATACAGATAGAAGCATTATCCTTTGCTAAAGCATCTATCGTCTTAGCTGTAACACACCCGGATATGAATAGAGAGAAAAAAACAATAAGCGATTTAATTAACACGCTTTCCTCCAATCAAGAGATCACGAATTGCATCTACCTGCTTCTTAATATCACTAGTTTTCTCATCAATTGCTCGCAACTTCTCTTGCATAGCAACTATAGACTCCGTATTATGATTCGCTTTCGACTTTACATCTTTAACTTCATCTAAGTGCGAACCTGCAAAGATAGTCATAAATGATAACAGAATAAGACCGAGTATACCGATTACCCAAGCCTTCCAACCATTCTGACTAGGCATTTATGCGTAAACTATCCGAACGATAACAGCAGACCCGGGGCTCGTCGTACCACCTGTACCACCAGTGGTAACTGTTGCAACAGCAACACCTGTTTCATAAACTAAGCCACTAGGAATTACAACAGTTCTACTAACACCCTGCCGCACCTCAATTACCATGTCAGGGACAGTTGTACCAACTGTCACAGCACCAGCAGTATTATAGAACTTTACATAGTTATCCTCTGCTGCATTTGCGGTATTATCAATTTCAATTTCATAAATCGTTGTAGATGAAGCCTGCACAGCAACGCCACTATTTGCACTACTCGTATCTTGAAATAACTTAGCACCAGAAGGATACCCTAATGTTACATTAGAAACAGCCATTAATCTACCCCCTCTTTCTTAGGCCCCGGCGGTTCGATTATCATTCTTATTTGATGTTTCATTGCAACTAAATGCGCTGCTTTCACTAAAGTATTACAAATATCCACTACCACCTCTCTGGACGGAGGATTTTCTATAAACACTCTAATATCGCCATTGGAATCCATCATCACTCGAATATCATGTCTATAAACCGGCTCTAACAAGTTGAATGGCGCTATTCCATCCCATATATCCTTCAAAATCCTCATAAGCTTACCTTTGAGAGCATTGAAACAATTACTGCAACTGTTACTCCAACAGGAGCAATATGATTTGGAAAGGATGTCAAAGACACAATAAACATCGCCGCTACACTCCCGGTAAGCGTTGATCCAATTGCCATATTAGGATAGACTTGTAAAGCAAGTAAGCTAACGGCAACGATACCAAATAACCCATACTCATAAAAAACCTGAGCCGTATCATTATGAGCATGAGCATAACCCTCCAGCGTTCCATGATCTGTACACCACGAGAAAATAGTCTTATGGAATGTATTATAACCATGTCCAATCAGCCAGTAAGGCCACTTTAGAGTATAATGAATCAGTAATCGTAAAACCAGCACTCTTGCTCTCACCCCGTCTGCTATTGCTGAGTATACCAATCTTTTCCACACTATTACCCACAGCAAACCGAGGATCGGCACACTGACATAAAGCGTCGTAGGCCACGCAATACCAACGCCTATCACATACGCTGGTATCGCCATGCGGGACATTGAAGCAACTACCCCAATTCCTAATAGAATTAGAAGCCACCACAATCCCTCATGTGCTGCAAGTGGAGAGACAATCGCCAAGTACGCACCGTAATATGTCCTATTCCCCATCGTTCCGAACACAAGATGATCCGCACTCCCATTAGCAGTTTTCTTCCAAAGAAAAACCGTAAAATCCACAATACCAAGCAAACATTGCCCCGTCGTCGCCAATAAAATTGCTACAATAATTACCCTGTACTGATCGAGGCTTAACAACTGCACAATCATCCAAATCCCAAATATGAACCCCCAAATAACTATTCCGTGCAAATCCGAACTGCCCTTGTACCTCCATGCAAGTAGCGCGAAGATGATTCCAAAAGGCGTCTGATAAACTAATATCCATCCAATCAAGCTGATTGCCCATATAATTAAAACCCTATCTCTGTAAGTAGTCCACCCATCCGGTTTCTTAGGCGCATATAACCCCACCAGTGGGGAACAAAACAATGCTATCGCAAGTATCCATTCCATAATCGCTCCATCGGTAGGTACTACTCGGCAGAATCGGTATATGATTCTGCCGAGTATAAAGATTCATTTCTACGTTAAGTCAAACCAAGTATACTTGAACGCTTCATTGCCGATTACAACAGAACCTCCAGTGTCATTGACATTTATAAACTTAACCTTAATCTCATTAGTCGAAACTATACTTGCTATGTTCTGAATGATCCAACCAGTGACAGAAACACCAGTTGTAAATGTCGGCGTCTCTAGAATCACAAGATCGCCGGATGCAACACCCGAAATGATTGTAGAAATCTGTATCGTACTACGCGAAGCCAGTGTACCCGGATTCAGGTAAACCGTTCCTGTCCGAATATTCTTCGGACCCATAAACGTAGTAGTTTCATCCTGATCCGTTGGCTCGGAAGTAGATGAATGCAACATTCCATTCGCATCTATCCAGAGCCAATAAGTTGTGACAACACCAGCATTTGTAACAGCTTCAAGAACAAGACCGCCAGGCTTATCCGAGAGTCCTGTTCCGGCTGTATCTATCTGTGGTGCTTTAATACGAAGCCAGGCTTTATTTCGCCCGCCACCAAAATCGCTGTAGCCGTCTTGAGCCTCAGCAGCCCTCGCCACTCTATTTCACCTCCTTAAAAAGCGGCGGGTGAACAACAAATCACCGTCTCTGCATTCATGCAAGATGCCGAGCCGGGAACAGATATCCACCCGCCGCTTTCCTGTTCTTATTATGGCAAAGACCAGTAAGTCTCACGCCACGATCCGAAGCCGGCTACGCAGCGGAAGAACGTCTTGAACAACGCATCGCCGGTGGAGAAATCATCACTATTCTCCATCTTCGGCTTTGCACGCCAGAAGAACTTAAGATCATGCTTACGACCAAGCAAACCCCAATTATTCGTATCCGTCGCATAGTGACAAACAAAGAAACTTAACTCTTCATCCATCAGAGAGTTAATTTCATTGTTTGACGTATACGGCTTATACTGCGACCCAAGAATCTCCCGAGCCGCCCACTTCAATTCCACCGGAATTAAGACTCTCCATGGTTTTGCGAGAATCTTACGATTCCGTTCATTAACCATTTTCTCGAAGCTTTCAACGGCAGCCTGCAAACCAGTAATGGAGATTTGCACATCCGTTGATGGCCGGTTTGCGTACGTCCCACCACCTAACAGAGTGTGAGCCGTACTCGCTAATGCTAAGCCATCAAATCCGGCAAAGACAGTAGCATCGCTTACATTATTAAACAAAGACCAAAATATAGTCTCTACAGTTTCGCCATTGGCTCCAGCCAAATCTTTCGATGCCTTCTGCATAACACCATAGAGATCATCCGCGTACATCTCCTGTGTAACCCGGAAACCGAGTCCATAGGAAACGTGTGTATAACGAACAGAGCTACCCTGAATAGGATTGTCAAATGTCGTCGGGCCGCCTTGAATCTTTGCCGGCGTAGTCCCAAGGAGTGCCACCTGCAAGTCATCCTCATAATTCCGTTTCGACGTGATGATATTAGCAATCTTATCATACTCCGTCGAACGATCTAGGAGTTCTTCGGTGTACACCTTCCGCAGTCCTGGTGCAAGAAGCGAGCTAAATGCACCAGTGCTTGAAGGAGTAGGCATTTACTTTTTCACCTCCCTACCTTATCCACCCCAAAATGAATGAGAAGCAAGAACGATTCCATACACTCGTGCATTAACATCGCCAGAGGCATCCCTCACACCAATGATTCTAATATGGGCCAAATTCGTCCCTGTAACCGAGGCATCAAACGCCCATGGAACATTCGATTCAGCAGTACGCTTAATTAAGCCAACACGTAAGCCAACATGTGACGCAACAATAAGCGTCGAATTACCAGCCGCTCCAAGAACGAGGTTACCTTCTATGATCGTACCCGGCAGAAGTGGAACATATGTACACTTTGAGTACGTTGTACCACTCGCAGCCGTATTCGATCCCGCCTTCGTCGCAATTCCGACAAGGGGAGTTTCCGCAGTTGCAGATGCCTCCGTTAATCTTCCGGAGGAATCAAAAGAAAGCACTGCACCAAGCCTGAATGTTGAAGCCGCAGCCTCAAAATTCTCCCACTGATGTAGAGGCTCGTATGCAATTTCGAGTGCTCTAACAGTTTGCGTTGCCACTAAACTTTCACCCCCTTATTACTTCTTTCTGAGAACTTCACTAGTAATACGAGTTGACTCATCCACAGGAAGTCCAGAATCAGTAGCGGCTTGCTTAAACTGCTCATTCGCAATTTCAATTTGCGCCGCTGCCTTCGCTTTGCGAAGCCTTTGAATCTTCTCATATCGAGCATTGGAAATCCTTGCGAGAATTACATCTCCATTCACGCGCTCTCCAACCGCATTGGGTGGAACCAAGGCATTTGCCTTGTCTTTTTCTCCAACAACTTCATAGCCATAGAGCATCTTCATGCGTTCCAGATTATCTGGCTTTTTGTTCAACCATACATAATGGTAATCATCATCCTTGTTAGCTACATAAAACTGATCTACACCAGGCATTTCGTCCATCAACTCGATCATCGGTCTACTCATTTCTTCTTATTACCTCCAATCTCAATTTCCTCTACGCCAGAGTATTTTTTATACAACTCAGGAGAAACACCCATTCTCTCAGCAACAGCTTGTTCTTCGCTAGAAAGTTCGACCCTCGCTTCTTTAGCAGGAGTAACCACACCTTTCTCAAGCTGTGCCTTAGCAATCTTCTCCTGTCGCTTATGCTCCTCACTACTAATGAAATCATCTGCATAGGACTTCGTAAGTCGCCAAATTGCATCCATGCCCTGTGTGTCTGCCAAAACTTTTGGATCAGTACGATCAATAACTTTATCTAAATAAGAAGAATACTTAGTAAACTCTTCTATTCCAACCCGCTCCCTCAACTTCATTTTCTGAACTTCTACCATTGTATTAACTGTCGCACCGTCATCTTTTGGAGATTCTTTAACTTTCTCCAGAAGTGGCGCCATTTTGTGTTCAAAAAACTTAGCTAATGCAGCACCAGGATTATCATATAACTCTTGTGGAGTAATTTCTACATCTCGTGCTTTGTCAGGCTCAGCCGGCTTAGCAGGCTCACGCATGGAAGCTACAAGCTGCTGCATACCCTCTAAAATAGCTTTATCTCTAGCCTGCAAACGTGTATCAAGCTCGCTCATAAGATTTGTGCGAAACTCATCCAGGTTCGGTGCCTCCGGCTTAGCCGGTTCCTCGGGCTCGTGCTTCTCAGGCTCGTCACTCATGGCTCATCTCCTCTTGCATAATCATCTATGTCTCCGAGCACTTTGTCAAGAAATCTTAATTGCCCCGCATAGACTGGACCAATCTCAGCCTCCGCAGCCTTCAAATTCTTCAATCCGATCCATAAATTCTCCTTCGCCGGCTCAATAATATCTCTCAAAACAAGCTGCCATCCATCACTACGAAGCAATTCGCGTACACGCTCACGCTGCTCAAGAGTCGGCATTAACTTATTGCCTGCGCTGTTGGTTGTCCTTCAGCTATAGGAACTTCAGAGCCCGGCTCTGGCTGAAATGCTACATTGGGCGCAACATTAGAATTAGTCGCCCCCGGTTGCGCGGGAATACCTGCACTTTCCTGAAACTGCTGTAGCCCCTGTTGAATTTGCTGTTCCATACTCTCAACGCCACCGCCAGATTTTACAAATCTGAGTGCTTCACCAACATCAACCAAGAATGTTTCGGGATCGCTCTTATCATACGATGCAATAATCTCCTTCAATGTACGATAGGACGAATCCGCCATGTCGATAATCATGTCTTTTATTGCTTCCGGCACTTGTGGATTAATCATAATCTGCTGTGCTACCGCAATAACCTGGCTATAAAACTGCGAAATTAGATTAAATAACGCTAAGAGTGCTTGCCGCTCAGTTTCTTTGTTCATAGAAGCTGACGAAGCATTGACTTGTAAAAAGAAATTCTTTTCTATCATCTCAGGTGATTGAGAAAGAATCTCTCTCACATACAACTCTTCTTCGGGAGACAAAATCTCTGAAAGCTCAACACGCGGGCCAAATTGCTGATACAACTGACTCACCTGTATCCCAATCTCGCCAAATACCTTCCTCATAAGCTTGATAACCATATCAAATCGACGATTACCTTCTTGAAGAATCGAAAGTGTAGTCGTTGCTGCAACACGAGGATTATCAAACTCACGCCCAAGTTGAGGATCAGAAATACCGCTTAGGCGCTCGCCGTAATCACGTAAAATGGATTCATGCGTAAATGAACTAGGAGAAACATCACCGAGCTTATCAGCGATTAAATCATTTTGTGGATCTTCCATAAGCATAACCTTACCCGGCCAAATCTGCTCGCCCTTCTTAATCCCTGAATTCTTTTTACCTTTGAAATAACGAGTGTTCGCAATAGTAATGTTATCAGTACGCTGGTTAATAAACGTACTCATTGCATCCTGAATTGGCCATAGAAGCTGTGCAAGTCCATCAGCATAGGAACGACTGTCACTTCCACGTAGGTAATACAGAACCTTTATGGGTCGTTTCCCATGATGAAAGAACATGTACCTTACACTCAGAACCGTCTCTAATTCATAATTCCAAAGAACAACTAGTTCCTCACGCCAGCCATCATTATCTACATCAAATTGTACAAATGTTTCATAAAACGGAAGAACCTGCGCGTCTGCCCACGCTAATTTACGAAGTTCTGCTAATTCTTGCATATCCGGAGGAAGGTAAGAAAGACAACTCTCTCGTACTTTAGCACTATTTGAAATAAGTCCAGATCGTTCACGCTCAGCTAAATCTCCAGTGCGCAAAAACACTCGATGCGAATTCCACGGTTTCTCTTCCGCCTTCTCAATCCCCCACGGCTCTAACCAATTCTCCAAAAGAATTGGCATGATCGTAGGCTGATCTCGTACTGTCTTTGTATAATAAACGACTTCCTTCGACCTTCGATCATAAGTTCGAACTTTCTTTACTTCTTGATTCCAGAAAATCTTTACAGGACACTTACCAAGATATACAACTTGATCTGCAATCATCTCAGCAGTTTCGGTCATATCAAGGTCGTTATCAAAACTCCAATTCAGAAACTTTTCCCAAGGCTTTGCATAGGGAGCAAATGTTCCAGATGGAGTTGTAACAACCCAAAATGGCTTAGGACCTAGAAGAGTATTTACAACGCGGGCCTTCACAGCATCACCGGCAATGCGGATAATTGGAGCAATAAAATTGCTTGCACCTACCCACGGAAAGGTTTTTATCTTCGCTGCCGGTTTTGCTGCAATAGCACGACGATACATTCTTAAATCGTTAAAGTAATCTTCATGCGCAGACAACGAGCGTCGATGTTCCTCACACAGATAAGCAAGTAACTTCTTTACACCTTCACTCTCCGGATCAAGCTGCTTGTAAGCAGCCTCTTCCGGCATCTCTTCGCGTTTCAAACGAGCCATTTACTTCTTTCTTTTTCCTTTGTGCATTTCATCGGCTATCTTCTTCATAACCTTACTCGACATTTTATCCATCTTTTCTTCTTTCATCTCTTTCGTAGTCATCATCATATCACTAGCCTTCTTCTTTTTCATTTCACTTTCCCTTCTTTCTAATATATTCACCTTTGTTAGTTAAACGACCAGAACGATCCATTCCGGCAGCGGCACCAAGAGCTTGTTCGCGTGTTTTACCTTCAACACGCTGGAGATGAGCAGCCTTTTTAAATACTCTCTCAGGAAGGCGTCTACCTACTGATTTCGCCATTATTAACCTCCACTAAATTTAGGATTCGGCTTCTTTTAGTCGAGCGTTGTATCATGCTTTTCTACCTTCCAATTCATCAACCTACTGCCCATAAAGAATTGGACCAACGCGCTGCAAGAATTGTATAAACTTCATAAATTGATCCATCTGCGGAGAAAAAGACTGATATGGCACCTGCTGTCCACTCTCTTGAGGAATTAGTGGATTAAAAGGCTGCGAACCTTGTACAAGACGTGGCTTTGGCAACTCATCACTTGCCTCTTGTCCACCTCTTGAACCCCCCATCAATGCCGCACCAAATTTACTCCAATCAAATCCACCACCTTGCTGCTGTGGTTGTGACACATAATCTGTATAAGGACCATAAGATTGTGGGGACTGCTGCTGAGTAAAATCGTAACCGTATTCGTATGCCATTATTCTGCCCTCGATAATGCAAGCCAAAGTTCATCATTAAACTTCTTATATTCTCCACTCTTATCCTTCCACCATCTCGCTCCTATATCGACTTCTCGAATATCCAGGTGCAAACCTGGTCGATTCCAAAACGGATACACACCAATACCGCCAAACGCAAACCGCTCGGCAGCCATAAGTTGCCATCGCAAAGGCACTCCACGAAAGTCTAAGTCAACCGCATTGCCAAGATAATGTTGACTATTTTCCTCATGGCCCGTTCTTTCCCAGGCAACATGAATAATGCAAGGCGCCCCGTTATACTCCTTCTTAATAAAACTCGCCAGTTTATCGACGAGAAGAACGAGTCGTTCATTGACCTTTTTATAATCATCCTTCCACTCTTTTTTATCAAAATTCTTTATTTTACCCCAAAATGTTGGGATCACTTTGACAACTCTAGCAACTGACATCTGGTAATAGTACCATTAATATTCTTCTCGTCTCCAACCCACTCTTTGATAACTCTCTCGCGCAGCTTATCACACCATTCATACGTCGTCGCGCCACCAGTGAAAATTACAGGCCCTCCAAATGACGGAAGATTGAGAGTGATAATAAAAATCCACGTTACTATCATCAATACCCCGTTGTTCGTGAACGCCCTTGCAGCATTAACTGAAAATCGTAATCTTCCTCAATTCGATTATTCGGCTCTGGTTCAGGATCATTATACATAAAGCGCACACAACGCGGAAAGTAGGAAAAGGCATCAATTAAGTCATCATGCTTGCCTAGCGGGAATTCTTTATATTCATTTACAAACTCATTCATAGACTCACGTATAAAAACATTCCCCGACTGAAAGTAAGATGAAATAAGCCTAATACGCTGTTCTTTCGTCTGCTTATTCCCCGCCTTCACCGGCAGCACTGTAAAAAACTGTCCTGTTTCTTTCATATGCTGCTTAATGGAATATTCTATAAGCTTCTGCTGAGCAGAATCTTCATAGAAAATAGCACGAGTGCGCCAACGCGAGGAGAGAGTGAGAATACGATCAAGGAGTGTTTGAGTCTGCACCCGACCATGCCAGGCTTCGAGCAGATACACTCGGCGTGCTTCATCGACTCCAACAACGATCACCGCAGAGAAGTCGGCGTCTCGACGAAGGCTAGTTGCAATGTCAACAATGGTCACCCGATCAAACGAAAGCGGATCAACAACCCGACCATCATCAAGCTCAATCT
>Ga0209518_1004731_pt1 | contig 10727 bp, 17 predicted proteins | sample RifGroB1_FD_183993 | JGI IMG/M metagenome (GOLD analysis project Ga0209518, IMG submission 183993) | Groundwater microbial communities from Rifle, Colorado, USA - Groundwater B1 (SPAdes) (version 2) | ecosystem: Environmental > Aquatic > Deep subsurface > Groundwater | place: Rifle, Colorado... | reverse complement strand
CAGAACAGGACGCCCAGGCGCATGAGCGCGCGGATGTCCAGGTGCAACGGGGCCACGTTGGCGTCACCGAAAATCTCGAAGGAGAGCGCGGTGACCTCGTAGGTCTCGTTGCCGGGGGCGATGCTGCCGACCTGCATGTTGGTCTCGGAGACCGAAGCCACCGGACCGGCCGTACCGGGGAACGCCTGGCCCTGGCTGTAGGAGAACAGGCGGGTGACGGCCTGGCCGTTCATGTTGGTGGCGGCGTTGAAGCGACCCGTGGAGTACAGGCCGTACTCGTAGAGGCGCTGGATCCCGGTCGGGACCGCGAACAAGCCCTGGTTGGCCAGGCGCTGGATCTGGTGGGGAGCTTGGCCGCCGGTGGAGGGGAGGCCGAGGTCTGCGCGCATGATGTGTTCTCCAGGTAGTTGTCGATCAGTGGGGAGGTTGAAGAAGGGTGGGAATCAGGCGACGAGGAGCCCGGCCATCTCGGCCTGCTCGATGGAGGTGTCGGCGCCCTCGCTCAGCAGCTTGCGGGCGTTGAGCTTGGCCTCGCGCTTCATGTGCGCGATGGCGTCCTGCCGCTCGTTGTCGGGGAGCTTGGTGACCTTGCGGGCGTTGTCGAAGCCGATCCAGTAGATCAGCCAGGCCCAGCGGCGACCGGGCTTGCCGGCGTGTTCGGACACGCCCTCGGCGACGGCGCCCTCGCCCTCGCTGCCACCGCCGCCTTCGCCACCCTGCTTGCCGCCTTCGCCACCCTGCTTGCGGCCTTGACCGCTGCGGCGGAGGAAGCGACGAGCGAAGTGCTGGCGGCCCAGATCGAAGGCGGCGATCTCCACGGAGGAGAAGTCGTCTCCGCTGTAGTCGGCGTCGCCCAGATCCGCGTCTGCCCACTCATGGGCCGCGAACGCGGAGCCGTCGTCACCGATGTCGCCGTAGTCCTCGGTGCTGCTGTAGTCACCCTCGCCCGCCAGCGAGTCGCTCTGGCCGGTGCGGAAGCGGAAGGCGTCCACCGCACCACCCGCGGCGGCGAGCCCGATGGCGAGCTGCGCCTTGTAGGGCAGGGCGAAGGGCAACATCTTCACGATGCTGGAGAGGATGGCGCCCGCCACGGTGTAACCGAAGGGCTTGAGCCAGTCGGGTACCCACTTCGAGACGTAGGGCATGGCGTAGCTGATCGGGTAGACGCCGATCGCACCACCGACCGCACCACCCAACACGCCCACTGCGCCGGCGAGCAGGCCGCCGATCACGGGGATCCGGTTGAGGATGCGCTGGATCGTGCCCGACACCTTGGTGACCATGCCGGGGTTGCGCCGCCGGTTGATCGTGATCGGGTTGTGCCGACCACGGCTGCGGCTGCGCTTGCCGCCGCGATGCTTGCTGCGGTGCGGGTTGGCCAGAAGCGGGTTGGCCAGGAGCGAGTTGCTGCGGTACCCACTGCGACGACGGCTCTTGCCACCACGGCGCTTCTTGCCGGGGTTGGCCAGCAGCGGGTTGTTCCGCATGCCGCGAAGGAACCGCTTGAGGCTCAGGCTCTTGTTGCGCTTGCGGCTGCTGCGCTTGCCCTTCTTGCCCGAGTTCACGAGCAGGGTTCCGGTCGGGTTGCGACGACGGTGCACGCTGCGGGACTTGCGGGCCTTGGACTTGCGAGCCATGATGGTTCTCCGAAGGGGGCGACGGTCGAAAATCAGGAGGGCGGGCGCCGGATCCAGAAAGGAGGGGGGTGTGTCCGACAGTGCGTCTCCACACTGCCTCGACCGTCACGATGAATCGTATGCAGATCGCCGGAAGCCTGTCCAAGACTTTCGGCGTAGCTACGGCACAAATAGGAAGCAGTACCGTCTTGTTAGCAGAGCTACTTCTACAGCAGCGCCGTGATTGCACCCCACGCGCACCCGTGCTATGCCGAACCCGTGCCTACCCGGTGGTTCTTCGTTCGCCCGAGTCCAGAACTACGGAGACGCATTGCGCTCGCCGCGGCCACCCAGGACGTCACCGCGGGCGCCCTGTGCCAGCGCGTCATCCGAACGTGGCTCGACGACGCGAACCGGGGGCCACTCCCCGAGACAGCGCACGGCCCCTTCAAGTGTTCCAAACTCCCGACGAGCGAGACAACCCACCGAAAGGCCCGCCTGCTCGCGGCCGAGTTGGACATCCCAATTTCTACGCTGCTCGTGCGCATTCTGGACGCGCGCATGCCTTACGAGGTCGAACTCCTCGCCGCTGCCATGACTGGCGAGCATCCATTCGACCCACAACAGGAGGCCCCCGATGGCCCATGACGAATTCAACCCCGACGACTACAAGATGCTGCAACTGGTCGGCGATCTGCAGGTGGGCGGCACCCTGCTGCGCGCCGCAATCTGGCGCTACAAGGACGGCGCGCCCAAGCTCAAGGTCCAGCGCGTGACCCGCAAGAAGGACGGCAGCGAGCGCCAGCACGACATGGGCGGCGTGCTCGCCGATGAGGCGCGAGCTGTTGCCGAGTTGTACGCGGCGGGCGCCGAGGCGCTGGCGAAGCTGGCCTGATCAGCCGGGGCCGACCCTCTGCGCGCATTTGGGTCCCAGACCGCTGCGGATCGATTCCGGGACGGTCAACAGCCGGCCGCAGCGCCCGCAGCGCCCCTCGTGGTAGACCTCGGCCTGGTCGAGCGCGAGGGCGCCCAGGTTCCGCAGGAGCCACGCGAGCGCCGCGGCGGGCTTCTCGGGCGCGCTGGGCGCTGCCTTCATCCGGCCGTCCGCCCAGCAGGTGCCGACGAACGTGTAGTCTTTCTCGTTGTCAGATCCGGTCAGCACGCTCGCGTAGAAGCGCGGGTTTCCTTCGCGAGCGCAGCGCACGCGAAACGTGTGCCGGGCGCCCGTTCGCTTCGACACGACCGTGAAGGTGGCGTTGCCCGCGAAGATGAAGGCGGGAAGTGCGCGATCCCGAAGCGTCATGGCGGCACTCATCCTCGCGTCCACGACCACGCGCGGTCCGCTCCGGGATCGCGTGCCCTCGACCGGATGAACGGGAGCCTGAACTCCTCGTGTGGCTGCCGCAACAGCGGCTTCTCAGCGTGCACCCGCAGGTTGCCGATCATGATGTACTCCTCAACTCGCCGCGCGATCTGGTCCTCGCAAACACCGAAGGCGCAACCGACCGCGCGACGAGGCGCATCGTCGGGCAGCTTGTGCGTCACCCACGCCGCGACGACCACCTGGGGGCGGTGAACACGCACGGCCTCAGCCGCCTCCAGTCGCACCACATCGTCGCCGTAGCGAACGGGAGGTTGCCGCGTTGCCTCGTGGAACGCCTTGGCCGCGCCCTCCTGAACACGAGAGTCGGTGCGCGGGATCCCGAGCGCCCGCCCCAACGCCCCGTTCCCGCTGCCGATCTCGATGGCGCTGCGCTCCCCAATGCGCTCATGCAGCCACGCGATCAGTTCCGCCGTCGGAAGCAGATAGACCCCACGCAAGTGACACCACGCGCGAACGGCCTGCCGGTCGAGACGGTCGATCTCAGTGACGGGTAGGACGCGCAGGCGCCCAAAGTCGTCGAGGAGGGTGTCGTCGAGGAGGCCACCCTGAAGGACAGCGTCCGGTGAAAGTTCCTCAGCCTGCTGTGGCGCCCCAAAGCGGGCCATCTGCCTGCGGAGGGCGCGGTTCACTCACCCTCCACGTCGACGGCAGTCGCGCCGTAGCGCAAGCTCACAGTCCACGCCTCGCGATGACGCCGTTCCTTGCTGGTCGGCGCGGCTGCACACCACGCCCAGGCTTCCTCGCGGGTCCGTGGAAACCGCGCGGGCACCCGCTCGCTCTCGCGCAGCGCCTCGTCGACGCGAGCGAGCAGATCCGCTCCTCGCTTCATGGCAGCAAGCGCAAAGGCCAACTCTTCCGCTGAGGGGCGCGTGCCCAGGTCCAGGTGGGCAGAGAGGATCTGCGCGGCGTCGCGCAGCTCGGAGCAGGCGTGGGCTTCGGGGGTCATGCGTCTTCTCCGAGCGCCGCATCGATCTCGGCGAGGCGGGCGACCAAGCGCTCGCGCTCGGCCCGCAGCTCGGCCCGCGGGTCTGCGGGGGCGAGCAGCGCTAGGGCGGCCTCGGCGCGGGCCAGCAGCGCCAGCGCCGCGGGGTCCGGGACGTCAACCGCCGTCGCGACACCGGTCCCCGGATCTCGCCATTCCTTCGTCGTCGTCGGCGCCATCCGCAGGCTCCCGACGACGACCGCCATCTGCTCGGCGGGCGTGGAGGCCATCGCGGCCTCGATGGCCTCGACCATTGACACCACCTCCCGGTCCAGCGACCACCACCGGCCGTCGCCGATGGGCCAGCAGGCCCCGTCGGGCCCCACTACCAGCACCCGCGCCGTCCGGTCGATGTCGGCCTCGACCAGGACCGCGCCCAGCGGCAGCTCGCGCTCGCCGCCGTCCAGGAAGTCGCCAAGGACGGCGTAGCCGCCCCTGGCCGTGCGGTCCGTACCGGTCGCCAGCTTGATCCAGCCTCGACGGGGCTTTACGCCCCGGGACCGTTCTCGACTACTCAGGGACTCGACTTTGATTTTGGGGACGTTGGCGATCATGATGTTGCTCCTTTTCTACTTATACCCTCTACGGGGTAGAACGTCAAGCCATTCAATGCTACGATCCCGAGGTGCACCACCCCCTCGACCCCCGCGTGATCGCGCTGCTGAAGACCGCCACGGGCGTCCTCCGCCGCCTGAAGGTGAAGTACGCGATCGGGGGCGGCATCGCGCTGATCGTCCACGGCGTCGCCCGCTCGACGAGTGACGTGGACGTCTTCGCGCTCGCGAAGGACCGCGCGAGGATCCTCTCGGCGCTCCGAAAGGCAGGGCTGATCGTGGACGGTGCGATGGAGCCCTTCCACTACCAGGCGTGGCGCCTCGCCGACCACGATCCGCGCATTCGCATCGACGTGCTGTTCCCAAACGCCGAACTGGAGAAGTTCGCAGTCAGGCACCCGCAGCCCGTCCGCGCGTGGGACGAGGACTTCGACGCGATGCCCCCGAACATCCTCGCGGCGGTGAAGTTCATGTCGGGTGAGACGAAGCACCGCCAGGATGTCCGTCTCATGCTGGAACGCGGCGTGGTCGAAGCTCGTGCGGTCTACGACCTGCTGGCGTCCGAGGATCCCCGAGAGGCCACGGCGTTCGCGCGGTGGACCAAGGCACCCAAGAAGAAGCCAAACCCGCGGCGGCACCCCCTCGACAAGAGGCAGTGACTACCCGGTGATCCCGGCCTCGCGGCTGATACAGTCCCCGCCGCAGAGCCACAGCCGCCCCGACACGTCGGCCGCGAGCCGGGGCTTGTGCCCACCCTGCCCGTCGCCCCCGAATTCGTGGATGTAGCTCGTGCCCTCCACCTCGTCCGGCTCGCCCTTCTTCTGCGCCCAGTAGACCACGGCATCGCAGACGCCCAGGTCCAGCCCCTTCACGCTCGGGAGCTTGTAGCGGGCGTTCTTGCCACCCGCGCGGGCGGCGATGTTCTGGATCGGCTCCGTCTTCTTCGCCAGCTTCATGAACTGCCTCACCTCCTCACGGGCCGGCTTACTCAGAACCAGGTGCAGCCGCTTGCGCGGGTGCTTCGAGTCCCAGGCGATCCACGAGTCCTCATCCTCCAGGAAGGAGATGTTGCCGCCGCTCGCGAGGTGCAACTCCTCCAGCGGGCCGTAGGCGATGACGTGCGGCACCAGGGGGTCGCGGACCTTGAAGATCCGAGTGCTCGGCATGCCCCAGTGGTAGTCGACGTACTCCCCCGCCATCTGCTTGACGAGTGGCACCTCGGCGCCGCGCGGGTTGTGCGGAACGATGGAGCCGTCAGCACGCTGCCTGGATCCGTCGTTGCGGATGTAGCCCCTGCTCAAGCGGCCTCCTTGGCGGGCTCCGCGGGTTTCTGCTCGATCTGCTTCGCCTGCTTCGAGGCTCGAACCTTCTTCCACCCCCAACGAGCGAGGATCGCGAGAGCCACGGTGGCGCCCACGGCACCGCCGACACGGAGCGTCCACCACTTCCAGCCGTGCCCGCCCCCGGGGAGCAAGTCCTCGCCCTTCTTGATGATGGCACCCGGAAGGTCCGCGACATCCCGACCCGTCTGCTCGATGGTTCGCGTCAATGCGGCCTTATCCTCGACGGCCTCGCGCGCAGTCGCGACCGAACCGGGATCGGCCATGGCCTTGAGCCGCCCCGCGATCCCCTTCACCAGCTTCCGCGTCGCCTCGGTTGCGGCGGATCCCGCGGCCTTCGACACGGCGTCGGCGCCGTCCTTCATGATGTCGCTGACGGACCCGGTGAAGAAGCTGGAGCCGGGAATGCCGTAGGTGGCGCTCCCCTTCGCCGCGAGCGAGGCCGCTCTCGCTCCGAGGGTGCGGGAGCGGAGGAGCCTGGCCGCGACGGCCGTCCACCAGGCGGCCGTGTAGTAGGCCGCCACGTTGAAGGCGGGGGTGTTCGAGAACACGCTGATGTCCGACACCTTGCGGTAGTCGTCGATCCAGCTACCCGCCTGCGCCTGAGCCACCTGGCTCGCGACCTTCACGCCCAGCCGGGGCATGGCGACGGCGTAGTCGATCCCCGCGACGCCCGAACCGCCGAGCTGGACCGTCTTGGAGCGAGACCGGCGCCCGAGGTAGTAGCCGATCAGGAGGATCCCCGTTGCGGCGCCGCCGTATGTGACCAGCTTGCCCACTGGGGTCAGCGGCGTCCGCGCGAGCTGCGGCGCTTCTTGGGATTCGCCCGCCCTCCCTTCTTCTCGCGCCACAGCACGGCGACCTGCTTCATGGCGTTGCCCGCGCTCAGACCCCGCGCCATCAGGCCGGGCATCTTCGCCTTGACGAAGAGCGCGTAGGGGCCGGGGGCGCGCTTCTTCCCGCCCTTCACCTTGATCCCGTCGAAACCGGCCGCCTTGAGGGCCGAGCGCACACCCGCCGTGTCCGAGGGCGAGTCGAAGGTGACGCGGTAGGCGGGGTTCGCGAGCAGCGGGTTCTTGTGCAGCTTCTTGCCCTGCTTGAGCGCGCCCTTCTTGCCCGCGCGGATGCGCTTGATGAGCTTGCCCGCCGCGTCGTAGTGCCCCGCCTTGACGTGGGCGTGGTAGCGGCGCTGGGCCTTGGAGGGGTTCTGCCCGGGATTCCCCTTCGGCCCCGCCGCGGCGGCAGCCGCGGCAGCGGGCGACCAGGAGGGCCCGCTCGACGGGACGTTCTTGCGCTTCTTCAACCTCTTCGCGGGATTCGCGTGCGTGATCGCCCAGGTATCGCCCAGGGGGTTCTTGCGCGCGTACCGGCGCGCGGTCGCCACGTAGTCGACGTCGGACTGGTAGCTCTTGTAGCCCATGCGCGCCTTGAGCCGAAGATAGGCCGCGTAGTTTGCGACGCCGCTGGGGTTCTTGCGTGCTGCTTCGGTCGTCCATGCGCGCTTGCGCAGGCCGGGTGTCGCCCACGACTGTGTAGCCAGCGCACTGGGCACGAACCAATTGTACCACCGCTTGGCCTTCCTGCCCCGCGAACCCTTGTCGCGAGTGTCCAAGGACGCGAGGATCTGTGCACCAGGCGCATGCGCACGAACGAGCTGTGCCTGGGCAACCCGAACTCGGGTGAAGCTGGGCACGCGGTAGACTCCGTCGTCGATGCGCTCGGCGTTCAGCTCCGACGGCTGCGCAGTACCAATGAACGTGGGGTTCTTCTTCACTTCGTCCTCCAAAAGTCGGGATCGGCCCACGGGTCCAGATCGAACCAGGCGATCTTGTCGCTCGGCACGGGCTGAGGCGCCCGAGCGTTCACGTTGGGCCAGTTGTCGGGGTAGGGATTCCGCCGCCAGTACGCGCGGGGCCCTTTGCGGGTGCGCCGAGGTGGCTGGTAGCCCTCCGGCTCGCCTTCGGGGTGGTAGCCACGAGTGGACTGCTTGCGGGGCTTGCGAGTCGCCATCACGCACCCCCCGAGATGGCAGGCGCCGCACGCTTCGGGGGCTTGAGCAGGACGACCGCCCCGACGATCAGCAGCAGGCCACCGGCTGCCCAGGGGCCCCACTTCATCAACGCGGCGCCGATGTCGAGTCCCTCCGACTGCGCCGGAGGGGTTTCGGGCCCCACTTCGGGCTGAGCGCCCCCGCGGGAGGGTGCGGGGTTGGCCTTCTCGACCTTCTGCGAGCGCAGCCGCTCCTTCTGGCTCTTGAGCCAGGTCGCGTCTACGCGGACGGCCTTCCCCTGCTTGATCACGTTGAAGATGGCGTCGTAAGCCCTCGTTCCCTTCGCGACGATGCGCTGCTCAAGGCTGGTCGGCGAGAGCACAATGCGGATCGCCTTCGTAGACGCCGTGTACTGGTAGATGTAGCCGCCCTCCGTGTAGTAGCCGCTGTACTTCTCGCCGCCGGGCATGCCCGACGCCACGACGGTCGAAGTCCCGTCGCTGCTGGTCTCGACGCGCACCGCGTGTCGCACCGCGTCGCTCAGGGCGCCCCAGACCCTCTCGCCCAGGTTCGACCTCCGCTCGTCGGGGGCGCTCGTCCAGCTCGTCCGGATCTTCGCCGGATCGACGCCCTTGCCGCCGACGCGCGCGATCTGGATCCCCGCACGACTCCCAGCGTAGACACGCCAGGTGTCGCCCAGCGCGCCTTGCCGGGGGTGACCCGAGAATCCCAACCCGCCTCGACGCCTGTTCATGCAGCCTCCGGGCGGCGGTCCGCGCGCTGCTGGCGCATGGTCGCGGCGATCAGAAACGCGAGCAGCGCCGCGCCCACACCGATGCCGACGACGAGGCCCGTCTTGCCCAGCGTGGACCACTCGCGCTCGCTGGCCTTCGACTTCGACGACGCCTTGTACTTCGCCTGGAGCACGCGGATCCGGTTGTCCAGCGCCTGCCACCCCGCGCTGCCCTTCGGGAGCCTGTCACGCAGCTTGCGGTAGTTCGCAACCTTCGCGGCGACGACCTCTGGCGTCTGGCTGGAGTCGATCAGCGCCGTGGCGATCGGCAGGAGCTGCGTGACGTAGTCCGGCGTGGTCGCGGGAGTCTCGGCGGCCGGTTCAGCAGCGGGCTCGGCCGCCGCGTTCAGCGGCGAAGCCGGGCTCAAGCCGCCACCGAGCACTCGGAGGTGGGGCTGTCCGAAGGGGCGGCGCACGTTCACGAGACGACCTCGCGGATCGACGCCCGTCTGAGAGGTGAGGATAGCACGGCGCGCACGATCAAGCCGCCGGCTTCTGGCCACCACCCCGAGTCAGCACGAGGCCCAGCACGACAGCCAGCGCCGCCGCGACTCCGATCCCCAGCAGGGCTCCGCCGCCGGTCCACATGCTCTCCTCCGCGCTCTCCTCGATGTCGCTATCGTCGTAGACCTGAGCCTGCTGCTCGACCTGCGAGGGTACGGACCCGGGATCGTCCGCGAGCACCTGGCCCTTCGGGTTCGCGCGGGCCTGGGCCTCCAGTGCGTAGAGCACCTCCAACTTCATCTGGATCAGCGCGAGCTTCTTCTCGCTCCGAAGCGTGGTTCGCTTGCGCCCGCGGGCGCGCCGCTTCTCCTTCCGACCGGTGAACTTCTCGGCGTCCTTCAAGAGCCTGCTCACGGCCTTGGCCCGTCGCTTCGACTTCCACTTCGCGGCCCGCTTCGCGAAGCGGCGCACCACCGACTTGTCCCCAGCCAGCGCCTTCGAGCCGCGCGCGGACAGGGCCGCCGCGAGCGAGAGGGCCGTCCCGACCGCCACGAGGCCGGCGGCGACGGCCTGTGCGAAGGGGGGCACGGGGATGACCGCCGCGACCGCTGCGGACGTCAGGACGGTGCTCGCGACGCCCGCAGCGGCGCCCGCCGCGCCGCCGGCTACGGCCGCGCCCTTGCGGCGGCGCTCGCGCCGGGTCAGGGCCTCGGCTGCGTCCTCGTCCTGGCCCGACCTCGACCTGCGGCCGAACGCGACGACGGGGCGCCCGAGAGATGGACGTGCGATGTTCATGCGAACCTCCTGAGGATCATGAAGGGCGCCTCGCGACGACGATGGCCCCGAGAACGGCCGCGAAGGCGATTCCGGCCGGGAGCAGCCACCCGGGCACGCCGGGCTGCTTCCGCCTCTTCGGTCGCCTGGTGGGAGCGGGCGGCGTGTCCGCAGCTTCGGCCTCAACGTCGGCCTCAACTTCCTGCTTCTTGTCCTTTCGCCACCCGCCCTCCGGCCGCGCGGCTGCTACCTGTGTGGCGATGCTCGTTGCAGTGGCCGCACCCTCGGTCAGCGCCAAGATGAGCGCGGGGTCGATGGCCCCGAGCGAGCGCCTACGATGGCGGTGGCCATTGACCACCGGAACGCCCAGACTGGCGCGGCGCGTGTTCATCGGCGCAGTGCCAGAGCGATGCCGATCACGGCGGTGATGGCGGTCGGAATGCCCAAGATGAGCCCCCATCGGGTAGGGGCCTCCTCTTCTTCCTCGACGGACAGATCCTCCTCTTCGGTGGCCTGCTCGGCTGGCACGGCCCTGGACTGCTTCTGGAAGCTCTTGGCGACGGAGACCGCCTGCGAGATCGCGCCGGCCGCGCGCTCCTGGCGGTACGCCTTGACCCGCGCGAGGATGGCCTCGTAAGCGGTGGTGCCCTTCTTCACCTCGCGGCCATCGGGGGCGTAGTCCGCCCTGGGGGACTTCATCAGCCGGACGGAGTTGTCCTTGTGGACGCGGTAGACGTAGCCGTTGTCGGCAGCGTAGTCGCGGTAGCCCGCCTTGGACTTGATCAGCTTCAGGTTCACGACCGCCTCCGCTTCGGGTTGCGCTTGAGGAGCGCGTCAAACTTGCGCATCC
>Ga0209518_1004730_pt1 | contig 10728 bp, 9 predicted proteins | sample RifGroB1_FD_183993 | JGI IMG/M metagenome (GOLD analysis project Ga0209518, IMG submission 183993) | Groundwater microbial communities from Rifle, Colorado, USA - Groundwater B1 (SPAdes) (version 2) | ecosystem: Environmental > Aquatic > Deep subsurface > Groundwater | place: Rifle, Colorado... | reverse complement strand
CCATTATTTACCAATAAAGATACTTCACCAATATTAATCGTTTGGGGCAAGGTTTGATCAAATGAATTTCTGACTAAGCCGGAAGAAAAACCAATCAGGAACACGGCCATAGCCACCACGGTAGCCATGGTTAAATTAATAAAGAAGTTTCTCATAAATTTAAGCCCTCCAAATTTTCTCTTCTATCCCGGCTTTAAAATTTACATACCGGGCGAGAACAAATAAATAATCAGATAATCTGTTCAGGTAAGCCAGCAGTTCGGGGCGCACTGACAGGCTCGCCGATAACCTGACGACGGCGCGTTCCGCCCGCCGCGCCACCGTACGAGCATGATGCAAGCTAGCGCCCAAAGCACTACCCCCGGGTAATATAAAATTCTTAAGCTCAGGCAATTCAGCCTGCATCTCATCCAGCCTTTGCTCCAGCTTGGCTGTTTCCTGGATGCCAACCAGGGCCGCCTTACTCTCTTGTCCCGGCGCCAAGGCCAGCTCCGCCCCGACATTAAAAAGTTCTGCTTGGATGCGAGTTAATTCAGCGACAAAAATTTCTGCTCCCGCTTGGGCTAAAGCTTCGCCTAAGGTCGCGTTAAGTTCGTCAATTGTGCCGTAAGCCTCAAAACGCAAATCACTTTTCGGCAAACGCGTGCCGCCGTAAAGCGAACTCTCTCCCCCATCACCGGTTTTGGTGTAAATCTTCACAGAATAATCAGATTAATTACTGCCACCATGTCGTAGGCTCGTAGCAGAACGGAAGCCAGGCGAACGCCCGGCTGACGCGTGCTCTGGTCGCTTAGCATAGCGGCAGCCAGTGAGGCTGGCGAGTACTGCAGAGCCGCAGACCTGCGTGGCGACTTTTGCGCCACTTTTTTAGAAAAGTGGCTAAATAATTTATTTTTGTTTTACGCTTGAAAAAATCCTATTTTAATTCGCAAGCACCACCAACACAAGCCAATTCATGTGAGCCTTCGGTTTCATCCTCATACTCGTAAGCTGTGATATTGGAAAAATCAATTTGGGGGAATTTGGCTATTAATTCATCATACTTTTCCTTGGTGATCTCCTCATACGGCGCCAGCTGATAAATATGGTCGTCTTTGGGCAGGAACGACAGCCCGCCGACCAAATCCCAATTTTCATAAACCCAGTTACCAACTTTAAGCCATTCATCATTAGAGACCGAGATGGTGGTAGAGGGATTGTGCTCAGTGTAGTTAGTCTTCAATATTTTCCAATGTTCCATCAGGTCCATGGCCGAAAGACTGCGCCTCGTGACCGCGCCCTCTGGGGCTTTGATGGGGAAATCAATCACATAATTGGAAGCTTCACCTTCCACTTGCCCGACTTCAGGGTGATACGGCACACCCAGATCCTTCATCATATGGAAAAGCGGATTGTGCGATTCCACCCGCACCCGCCTAATATAATAAGCCGCGTGCCGAGGGTGCATACCGGATGAAGCATCAGTTAATTGCGAGGTATTGCCTGAAGGTTTAACACAGGTTACGCAAGTGGAAGGGTTGATGCCGAACTTAACGGCATATTCCTTATTAACTTCCACGGCATAATCGCGCAGTCGCTGCAGCACTTCGGGCTGTCTGACCACCGGGCAATCCCACTGCCCGGTAATGGAAACGCCTAATAGGGCTTCGGCTTCACAATTATTTTTCCAATCAGCTGACAAGTACGGGAAATTAGTTAAGGTGGCTTGGTAAGTTCCCAGGATAGTAGCCATGCGAATTTTTTTCATGAGTGACTCTTCTGTGTCCTCGGCCCTAGCGACCACTTCGGTTAAATTGCAAAACTGCTTTGATTTCAAAACTATCTCACCGCAAGGATTAGTGCCGCAAGTATGAGCGTCGGGGGCAAAGATGGGCCAGCGGCGAGCGGGCAATTGATTCTTCAGCGAGCCGCGATTAAAAATACCGCGTTCACCCGAACCGGACTTTATCAAATTAACCCATTCATCCAAAAATAATTCCAACGATGGTTTTTCATTATAGACCGCGGAGTTATTAGCCATACTGCGCTCCGGGTGCTTTAAGTAGAATTGGCCGTTCTTAGCTTCACGCATTTCCACATCATCCAAATCAGATAAAGATATAAGCGCCGAACGCCGAACGCCGCCCATCACCACCACTTCTCCAATTTTACAAATTATGTCATGCACATCCAGGGTAGTAAGGTGCCGGCCTTGGCGCGCCATTATTTTACCGCGGGTGAATTCCAACAAATCTTTTAAGGGCCCGGGGCCAGAAGCGCGGCCGCCCATAATTTTGAGGCGAGCACCCTGCGGCCTGATAATTGAATAATCAAATTCAATATCCTGCCCCTGTGACCAGGTGCTCATGCCAAGTACTAGGGCATCGCTCCAGCCTTCTTTACTATCCTTGATTTGATGGGTAAACAGCTTAACGCCCCCTTGGCGCTTGATAATAGGGAGCTGCTCAACATTTTGCCGTTCAACTGAATAGCCCACGCCGGTACCGCACATCAGGACATACATCATCTCGCCAAAATCCTGCCAATTCTGCAGGGCCATAAAAGAGCAATTATAAGCGCAAACATTAGTCGCCCGAGCCGCTTTACCCGCGCCCCACAAAAGCCTCATCGAGCCTAACATCTCCATTTTAAGCATGGCTTGGTGAACCTCTTTGTATTCTGTTTCAGTCAGCTTGCTGCCTAAATTCTCCTGCATGAAATCAATGTAACGACCGACAGTTTCTATCCAGGTCTCGCGCCTGCCTTTTTCCGGCAGCCACTTGGCATAGGTGCGATAATAAACAAATTCGCTCAATTGATTCTTGAAATATCTTTTGCTTTCCCCCGCCATCGTCCGCGCCTCTGCCGGCACTGGCCGTATGGCCTTACGCATTTTGGCGTGTTCATCGCGATATAAAATATAAGCCTTGGCTGTCTTCAACCATTTAGTGTGCATTAACACCAATTCAACAATATCCTGAACCTGTTCCACATTAGGCACAGTATGCCCATCATAAACTCTTTCCAGCTCTTCCACTACTTGCCAGGCCAGCTTGGCCGCCTCACTGCGTTCAAACTCCCCGGTCTCAGCCCCGGCTTTAGCAATAGCCGATACAATTTTCTTCGGATCAAATTCAACTTCGCGGCCGTCACGCTTAATAACGCGCTTAAGCTGAGAAGTGATCGGCTTGATTGTGGCAGTAGTGTCTTGGGTGGAAGCTGGCTGAGACATAGGATAAAATTTTAGTTTTATTTATAAATAAATTAAATTTATTTGCTAAACCACCGACTCTTACTGCCCAAACCCTTTAGTTCTTTGGTAAAACTGTGCACATCCTGAAATGATTGGTAAACGCTGGCAAATCTAATATAGGCAACTTGATCAAAACTCTTTAACCGTTTCATTACAACTTCGCCAATAGCGCGGGAAGTCAGCTCGGTTTTGCGCTTGCGCTGAATGTCGCGTTCAATCTTTTGTACCAGTCCGGTAAACTGCTCAGCCGTGAATGGTCTTTTTTCCAAAGATCGTTTAAGCCCGACTGCCAGCTTCTCTTTATTATAGGGCTCGCGCCGGCCGTCACGTTTGATAACGGTAAGGTCAAGGATTTCGCCCTGTTCCACCGTGGAAAAGCGGAAACTGCATTTGGTACATTCGCGGCGGCGGCGGATGGAAAGACCGTCACCGGATACGCGAGAATCAGTAACCTTGGTGTCAAAATAGTTGCAAAACGGGCAATGCATAGGCTTACTGACAAAATACTAGATATTGTAGTCGCAAATTCAATTGTACCCCTAGATATAGTGCTGGTCAAAACCCTGACCTTTTGCCCAAAAACATTGATTATCTTGAACCGCCAACTGCCTTTTGAATCTAAAATTTGGCCTAAGATTGTGGATAACCTAGGACTTTTTTTAAAAAAATACTCGCTGCCAATAAGGGCGAGGTTAAGATTGCTGTTCTGTTGAACAACTGGGCTTAGATTATAGAGTCGCGAAATATCAAGCGGCTGATAAGCTCTAAATAGAGCCATTGTTAGGTGTTTGTTTTTATTATTTTAATCTCTCTAGCTATAATGATATCAAAAAAATGCCCTCTGGTCAACAACTACGGGCATTTTTGTTCTAAATTGTCCCTTGTTTTACTTCTTGCCTAGTTTACGTCTGATAAAGGCTGGAATTTCATAGTCATCATCAGCCTGAGTTCCCAAATCAGCCGATACCCGAGGTTGAACTGGCTTGGTCTTGGGGGGTTGGCGCAAGCTTCGCTCTTGAAAACCACTGCTGTCTTCATTCCGTTCTGACTTAACTTCCGGCGGTGTTGGCACTCGTTCCTGCCTTAAAAACGAAGGTGGCGCATAGGAAGCTGGTGTAGTCTGGACTTTCTTAGGCAAAGCAGTTTGAGCAAAACCAGTAGCAATTACTGTGACTTTGAGTTCATCTTTCATATCTTCATCAATAACCGCGCCAAAAATAATCTTGGCATTAGGATCAGCTGAAGCGGTAATGATCCTGGCCGCCTCATTAACTTCATACATAGTTAAATCCGGACCGCCCGTAATCGTAAATAGAATTCCTTTAGCGCCATCAATACCTAATTCTAATAAGGGCGAATCTACGGCCGCCTTGGCGGCATCAGCTGCTCTGTTTTCTCCGGTGGCAATACCAATACCCATTAAAGCCGAACCGGTATTTTGCATGATAGCTTTAACATCAGCAAAATCAACATTAATCAACCCAGGCACGGTTACCAGCTCAGAAATGCCTTGCACACCTTGCCGCAAAACATCATCCACAATCGAGAAGGCTTCCAACAGAGAAGTTTTTTTATCAATCAATTGCAATAAGCGATCGTTCGGAATAGTAATGATAGTATCAACCTTGTCTACTAAATCGTCCACGCCGTGCTCGGCAATTGACCGTCTTTGCGCGCCTTCAAAACTGAACGGCTTAGTGACAACGGCAATCGTTAAAGCCCCAGCTTCCCGCGCTAGCTCAGCTACTAACGGCCCAGCGCCGGTGCCAGTACCACCGCCTAAACCGCAAGTTAAGAAAACCATGTCAGCACCTTTTAACACCTCTTTGATTTCATCACGCGATTCTTCAGCTGATTTTCTGCCCAAATCAGGATCCATGCCTGCGCCTAAACCACGAGTGGTAGCTGCGCCAATATGCAATTTCACGGAAGCTCTTGAATGCTGCAGGGCTTGGGCATCGGTATTTATGGCTACAAACTCCACCCCCCGTAATTTATTGGAGATCATGCGATTAATAGCAGCCCCGCCGGAGCCGCCCACACCCACGACCTTAATTTTGGCTAATGTCTCAATTTCTGGCTTAACTTCCATATGGTAAAACTTGATAATTAATAATAAATGTTAATATTTAAGGCATAAATAGCTTAGGCAGGCTCTTGATCTTATCCAATACCTGAGTCACGGAAGAAAACTTTGGCAAATGGAAGCCCTTAGGCCCCTCACCCTGCCCCAAGCCCCAACGCACTAGCCCCAGGGCAGTACTAAAAGCCGGATCATTAACTTTTTCTAAAGGACTGGCAACTTCTAATGGGTAACCTAAGGTGGCTGGCAATCGGAATTGATGTTTAGCTAATTCTACTACGCCGGGTAATTTGGCTCCGCCACCTGTTAAAACTATGCCGGCGGGTAATTTACCAGAACGATCAATTTTACCTAACTCACGATCTACTAAACTAAATATTTCTTCCAAACGCGCTTCAATAATTTCAGCTAAATGCTTACGACTGATTACACCCTCCTCAACTGATAATTCTGACAAATCAATTTCTTCTCGCTTACCGACATCCGCGGCACTGGCTTGGCCATAATCAATTTTTAATCGCTCGGCAATATCAATTGAAGTACGCAAGCCGATCGCAATGTCATTGGTTATATGACCCGAGCCTACCGGCAGTATGGCCGCATGCAACGGATCACCATCTTCACAAACTAATAAGCTGGTGGTGGAACCACCAATGTTAACAACGGCTACGCCCAACTCTTTTTGGCGCTTGGTAACTACGGCTTCAGCGGTCGCTAAAATTCCTAAAACCAAATCATCAATATCAACGCCAGTACGATAAACACATTTAGTAAGATTTTTTACTTGGGCAGTTTGTCCTTCAATAATCTGAGCTTCAACTTCCAAGCGCACTCCAGTCATACCTAGCGGATCTTTAATGCCAGCTTGTCCATCGACGGTAAAAGAACGCGGCAAGACATGTAATATTTCGTAGTTCGGTGGTGTGGCTACAGCCTGAGCCGCTTCCACCACCCGGGCCACATCATCTTCGCCAATTTCACCATTTGGTTTCGCTACCGCAATGACGCCATGGCTTGATTGCGCTTGAATATGGCTGCCATTGATACTCACCCAGGCATGCTCAAGGGGCGAGCCTGTCATGCGTTCTACTTTTTCCAAACAACTAGAGATAGCCGAGACGGCGTCGTCAATACTTGTGACCACACCTTTATGAATTCCTTCTGATGGCACTTCGGCCAAACCAATAACTTGCAGATTGTCATCTGCACCAGCTTGAGCTACAGCCAAACGAATAGCTGTTGAACCGATATCTAATCCGGCAATAATATTAGATGAAGCCATGTTGTTTTTCTTATACAATTATATAACGACCAACCTACTCTGTGAAGCAAGCGGTACTGAATAATTTAGTTGTTCAGCAAGTATTAACTGATTAAATCAAGATAATCAATACCACCGCCAAGGCAGCTAGCACTACAATTAGTACGGCCGCAGCTAATAAATCCTTCAACAAGCTTACTTGAGTTGATAAGCGCGGTTCAACTATATCCAACAGCCTTTCTAACACAGTATTAAAAGCTTCAGCACATAAAACTATGGCCGAGGTTAAAGTTAGCAAAGCCCAAATGGTTGCTTCCAAGCGCAACCCTAGAGCTACTACCTGCACTAAAACAGCGGCTACTACTTGCCAGCGAAAACTTTTTTCACGCCGCCATAAATAAACCAACCCCTTAATCGCATATTTAAACTTACTGATAAAATTAGTCTCTATCATAATTATTTAGCTAAACGACCCCGACCTAAAACTCTATATTCCATGGTTTCCATTACTGTCCGATCCCTAGATTTAATATGATCATAGCCTAACAAGTGCAAACAACCATGAACAAATAAAAATTCTAGCTCATTATTAAAATTTGTCCCAAATGCTTTGGCCTGCCGTTTGGCCTGAGCTAAACAGATAAAAATTTCTCCAGCCATCGGCTGCGACTGCTTATAAGTAAAAGATAAGACATCAGTCACTTTGGGGCGATGCCGATAAACAGCATTCAACTGACGGATGGTTTGTGTTTTTACTAAAACTAAACTGACGGTGCTGAATTTCTTGCGAGTTACCTTGGCAATTCTCTTTAATATTCGTCTGGCATTTAATTTAAAACTTGCCGGTACTCTACCGCCAGAAATATTCTGAAGACTAAAATCTACCGCCATGTTTTTAAATCTACTCGGTGGTGCCGGCGGAATTAGAATTAGAATCAGCCTCAACCGGATTAACAATTGGCACCTCAGAAGATGATAAAGTAAACAATCTGATCATGGCTTTAAATAACTGGTAATAAGACGCGCGCTCGGCTGTACCGATATTATAACTGAAAGTAATTATATTTTTGGCTGTCGCTAAATAGGCCGTTAAACCATCGGGTGCCATTGCCCAAACAAATTCACCAGCGGTAAAGATCGGCACTTCACCTGGGCGCAAACTGGGGAATTGCTGAGCATACCATTCGGCCGCTGTTAATTTATTAGGATTGCCAACAACCAATACTCCCATAAATTCTTCTAGGCCGCCCGAGATCATGATTTCCGAACCTGCTTGATCAATATTTTTAACTTCCCAAACCGCCGGGTACTTAAGCTGATAAAAAAAGCTGTCACTGGTATAACTAGCCAGCTTAGTATTTACCCCAAGTAAAGCTCCGGCACCGGCGACTGGATCATAACCGCCGGCCACTTCGCTACCATCAGTATAACCATCATCATCACTGTCGGGTTTGCTATTATCTGAGCCAAATATAGCTTCCTCCGCATCAGTTAGGCCATCGCTGTCTGTGTCCGCCGTAGGTAAGGGTGGTGTAGCAGTTCGGGGGGTAAGAGGCGGCTCTACTATAGGCGCCTGCTCATCTATACCTAGGGGCGTAGCCTCATGATCTCCGTTATTTAAACCAGCCGTGCCTTCTTCCAAACTGAATTTCAAACTATAACTAGAGCCGTCAATGCTCTCATAAAGATAAGCACTGCCGCCCGGTTCTGGATTTTGCGGTACCGTTGCTAAATAAACCACACCTTGAGCTGATCCGCTAAAACCAGCAGCACTCAGGACATTACTGGATGATGTACCTAAAACCATGGATAAAGGAGCCAAAGGATATTGCCGGCTTTCAGCAAAATATAATTCTAAGGCTGCTTGTATTTCCCGAATATCACGGTAACGCGCCCGGTCGCGTTCTGCTGCTGTAATTAACTGTGGCGTGATTGGAGTTGGTGTCGGTTGTGGTGTAGATTCAACTACTGGAACTGTTGGCTCTGATACAGGTTCTTGGCTAGGGCGTGAACGTAAAAATAAAAACGCACCCACACCAATTATCAAAACTAACAGCAATACTAAAATAACTACCAAGGTTTTTTTACCCGAGCCACTCTTGGGAGGTAAATTCTGATAACTGCCGGGCATAGTATAAATCTCACCCCACAACTCTGGTTTTACATTAGGAGTTGGTGGTAGCGCGGCAGCTGGTGATTGGTTTTTATTCTTACCAAACACGTTATTATATTATATTAATATTATTTTACGGACTCGTTGGTAATTCCAATAATCTACCCGGGCCAATTGGACTGTAGCCATTTTGTACTTCTTGGCCGTCACCAAAACTGTCACCGTCAGAATCAAACATTAGCGGGTTGGATTTATAAATTACTGATTCTTCACGATCAAACAAACCATCCTCATCGCTATCGGCCCTTCTCGGATCTGTGCCTAAAGCCTGTTCTTCTGTATCTGTTAACCCATCACCATCAATATCACCTGTCACGGCTGGGGCAGGCTCAGTTAGTTCAGGTTGGAGCTGAGGCGTAGTTTCTTCCAAGACAGGTTGTTCGGTGATCGCGGGCGCAGGTTGACTAGAACGAGACCACCAAAACCAAGCCCCACCAGCGGCTACAACTAAAACCAATACTCCAATACCAACCCATAACAACCAACGCCGCGATGGCGGTTCTGACTCAAATGATATCGGCGCGATATCCGAAGTTGGCTGAGGCACTACCGGTTTAAGCGGTGAGGCTGGTGGCGGTTGCTGCCTACCAGCGCTCGCTGGCGGCGCCGCCTGAGCAAAAATATCTTCTACTTGGCCTGGATTATTTGGGGGTGTTGGTTCGTCAAACATAAAATTATGAAATAAACTACTTAAGCTATAACTAGATTAACACATTTTTGCCTTCATGGTTATGGTGCGGTTTTAAAAGACCAAATCGAACCTTTAGTACTTCCCCTAAGATTTTTTGCATCTATGCGCCAATAATAATCTTTATCATTTATAAGGTTACTAATGAAAAAATTCAGCCCAGGGCGTTCAGTTGGCGTATAAGTACCAACATATTCAACAGAACTAGTAGTAGCATTTTGTACGTTTAAAAAGTTTTCACCAAAATAAATATCGAATGATGAAGTACCGCAAGAAATTGCAAAACTAATGCCACTCGTTTGAAGCTGTGATATTAGAACATTGGTGGAATTATTTGGTGGAAAAGATGGTGAGGCTGCTATTGGTCTATTTGTTGGTAGATATTTTGCAATCAACGATGTATCTGCCACAACATTCATTGGTTGCGATGGTGTTATACTATCTCTTTGATAACAATCGTAAACACTATTAAAACCAAAGGTATGTGATCCAACATCTACATCTACAATAAATGACTGATAATTATAAGTAATACCAATATAATATCCACTATAATATACTGGCACGGCATGTATTCGATTATTCATATCATCGAGTGCATCTATAAATACTTTTGGTTTAGATACTGTTGTGAACCACCAAACATCACCTTTAGTGGTTTGGACAGTTGTTGAATTATAAGAGTCAACTCGCCAGTAATAAGTGGTGCCATAAGCTAATGGGCCTGAATTAACAGCATTATTAGGATGAGGAGTAGTAGTTAACCAATAAGCATCACCAAGGGTGGCATTCATGACTCCGGTATAACTTGTACCCAAATAAATATGATAATAATTGGTACAGTTGGTGGTATTCCAACGTAGAGTTTGATATGGATAAAGCCCGGTGGCACCAACCAACGGTGATACAACGGTTGCTTTTGGTGGCGGACCAGAGATAAAAGTACCAGTAACTGTGGTATTGGCATTATAGGTCATTGGTTGACCGGGACTGATATTGGAAAGAACATTGCAATCTGTCGGATCGTCAAAGAAACTAGCATTATGACTTGTTCCGGTATTAACTGTTGTGGAAGTTGGTGTTGTGCCAATATCTACCCCGTCTAACCTAGCCATTACACCAGCAGTATCAGCGCCGCTACTGTCTTGGGTTTGGAAATTAACAGTTACGATTGGCAGCGGTTCAGTGGTGAAGCTTAGGACCGCGCCAGTAGTTGCCCGACCCTTGTTCTCAGTATCTACGCGCCAGTAATAAGTGGTGGAGTAATTAAGAGTAGCTGGTTTGTAAGTGG
>Ga0209518_1004727_pt1 | contig 10737 bp, 7 predicted proteins | sample RifGroB1_FD_183993 | JGI IMG/M metagenome (GOLD analysis project Ga0209518, IMG submission 183993) | Groundwater microbial communities from Rifle, Colorado, USA - Groundwater B1 (SPAdes) (version 2) | ecosystem: Environmental > Aquatic > Deep subsurface > Groundwater | place: Rifle, Colorado... | reverse complement strand
GAGGGCGGTTTGCGTTTCCCGACAGGACAACCCAATCCCGAATGCGCATCGTAGGCTCCTTGCTCAAAGTGCAAGCAGGGATATCTCAGCCGGGCAAATTTCTCAAGGCTTCCGTGGATTTACCTCGGATGAGCGCGGCGAACTCTAAGTGTTTGAAACAAATCGCGATTCAAGTCGCCACAAAGTTCAGGATCTTGTCTTTCACGAAGATCACTTTCTTCACTTCCTTGCCTTCAAGCTGCCGTGCAACCGTGGTGTTCTCGCGCGCAGCTTTTTCCACCGCTTCCTGAGTCGAGCCGGGTTCCATTTCAATCGTACCCCGGGTCTTTCCCATGACCTGAACGGCGATCGTGATCAGATCGTCCTTTGCGAGCGCCGGATCATAAGCAGGCCAGCTCGCGTAGGTCAGCGGCGTGGTCTCGCCAATTTTTTCCCAGAGCTCTTCGGCTATATGAGGTGCGAACGGATTCAGCAGCTGAATGAAGGGCCTGAGACACTTGCGAGGTTTCTGCTGAAGCTTCGTCATGTGGTTCACGAAAACCATCATCTGGCTGATCGCCGTGTTGAACCGAAGGTTTTCGATATCTTCAGTAACCTTCTTGATCGTCTTGTGCGTGATCTTGAGGTCATCAAGACTTGGCTCAGAGTCGGTAACCAGAAGCTTCGTCGCGGTTGGGTGATCACTATCCTCATCCTCAAGGAAAATGCGCCAGGAGCGTTGTAGGAAACGATAGACGCCCTCAATCGCCGAAGTGTTCCAGGGCTTGTCGCGATCGATCGGCCCCATGAACATTTCATACATTCGAAGCGTATCCGCGCCGTATTTCTCGACGATGATATCGGGGTTGATCACGTTGCCGCGGGATTTCGACATTTTTTCGCCGTCTTCCCCCAGGATCATTCCCTGATGGAGGAGCTTCTGGAAGGGTTCATCGTGCGTCAGAAGGCCGGCATCAAACAGAACCTTGGTCCAGAAACGAGCATAAAGCAGGTGTCCCACTGCGTGCTCTGGACCGCCGACGTAGAGGTCGACCGGCATCCAGTATTTTTCAGCGGCAGCTGAGATCGGCTCCTTTTCGTTATCGGGATCGCAGTAACGAAGGAAGTACCAGGACGAACCCGCGCTGCCGGGCATCGTATCGGTCTCCCGGCGTGCGGGTTTTCCCGAAGAGTCGACGGTGTTCACCCATTCGGAAATCGCTGCCAGCGGGCTTTCGCCTGTTCCAGTGGGCTCGTAGCTTTGCACTTGGGGAAGCACGACCGGAAGCTGTTCGAGCGGAACAGCACTCTTTCCGCCGCCTTCGAGATGCAGGATGGGGAAGGGTTCGCCCCAGTAGCGCTGGCGCGAAAACAGCCAGTCGCGCAATTTGTACTGCACGGCGCGAGTGCCGCGCCCGTCAGCCTCCATCTTTCCGATGACCGCTTCCTTTGCTTGAGCGGTGGGCATGCCGGTGATGAAGCCTGAGTTGATCGAAACACCGTCTCCGCTGAAGAACTCCTCGCCATTTCCGCCCTCGATCACCTGGATGACCGGAAGCTGATAAGTCTGCGCAAATTGGGCATCACGTTCATCATGGGCCGGAACGGCCATGATCGCGCCTGTCCCATAACTCATCATGACGTAGTCAGCGATCCAGACTGGAATCTTTTCGGTCGTCAGGGGGTTCAAGGCGAAAGCTCCGGTGAATACGCCGGTCTTCTCTTTGCTCTCTTCCTGGCGGGCGATCTCGGATTTCCTGGCCGCCGCTTCCTGATAAGCCTTCACCGTTTCGCGCTGTTTTTCCGTGGTGATCTCGTTCACGAGTGGATGTTCCGGGGCTAGCACCATGAATGTCGCTCCGAAAATAGTGTCAGGCCGGGTCGTGAAAATCTCGATCTCTCCGGCTCCTTCAGCCAGGGGAAACCTGCACTGGAGTCCTTCGCTTTTTCCGATCCAGTTGCGTTGAAGCTCTTTTGTGCTTTCTGGCCAGTCGAGCTTGTCTAGGTCCTTGAGCAATCGTTCCGCGTAGGACGTGATCTTCAGCATCCACTGCTTCATCGGGACGCGGTATACCGGATGGCTGCCGCGTTCCGATTTGCCATCCACGACTTCTTCGTTGGCCAGGACTGTTTTTAATGCGGGGCACCAGTTGACCGGCACTTCCTTCTGGTAGGCCAGACCGCGCTCGTAAAGTTTCAGAAAGATATACTGAGTCCATTTATAGTATTTCGGATCACAGGTGGCCACTTCGCGGGACCAATCGAAGCTGAAGCCAAGTGATTTGAGCTGACGGCGAAACGTTTCGATCGCCTTGGCAGTCGTGATGGCGGGATGCACTCCCGTTTGCAGGGCGTATTGTTCGGCCGGAAGACCGAAGGCATCCCATCCCATCGGATGAAGTACGTTGAAGCCTTTGGCCCGCTTATAACGGCAAACAATGTCACTTGCCGTGTAGCCTTCGGGATGTCCTACATGAAGGCCCGAGCTGCTCGGGTACGGAAACATGTCGAGGACGTAGTACTTGGGTTTGGCACTTCCGGTTTCTGCGCGGAATACCTGATTGTCTTCCCAATTCTTCTGCCATTTCGGTTCGATGCTTTTGTGGTCGTACGCCATAGTGGAATATTTCGCACTTTACGAGGCTCAAGGAAAGCCGGAAAGTGACGGTGTGACGCACGAACTCATCAAATTTCCCAATGGCCATTGTTCAATTCGCAAGGTCGGCCGTGACGGGCCGTTGTCGGAGTCCATGCACTCGTCGATCGGGCCCTGGGCCGAAGCAAATGAGGTTTATGTCGCCCAGTCAGAGCTGGTGGCGAAACTTAAGGGCCAGGATACACTCGCACCGGTCGTGATTTATGACATCGGCATGGGGATCGCGGCCAACGCGCTGGCAGCTTTTGAAACCTGGTCCAGCCTTCAGCTGGATCGAGCCATCCGGCCGCTCCATATTTTCAGCTTTGAAAACGATTTATCGGGAATTGAACTCGCGTTGTCCTCTTCGAGAGAGTTCAGCTTTCTGGAGCGTCACGGGAGTCTGGCAGCTGAACTGCTGACGAGTGGTACGGTCACGTTGCCGGATTGCAGGGGGGGGCCGGGCTTCCGCTGGACCCTGGTCCATGGTGACTTTCTGAAAGGCCCGAGTCGGGCGCTCGCGCCGGAGATCATCTTTTATGATTTCTATTCACCGGCTGTTTCTCCGGAGCTTTGGTCCGTGGATGCTTTCACTCGCCTGCGGTCGGTATGTGGACCTGTGACCGTCCTGGTAACCTATGTCGCGGCGACCGCTGCGCGGTCCGCGCTCCTGCTTGCAGGCTTTGCAGTTGGGCAGGGTTCCCAAACAGCCGCAAAACGTGAGACCACGATCGCGGCCACGGAAGTGACCATGCTTTCGCAACCGCTCGGCAGGGAGTGGCTCGGAAAGCTGTCGAGGTCCTCACGTCCATTGCCCGCCGATGTGGACCTTCAGAAACGAAAAAAGGCGCTCGAAACAATCGAGCGCCTTTCTCAGTTTTCATAAAACGTCAGATTACTTGGCCACGTAGGCACATTCATTCAAGGCTTTGTGGATCTTGGCTTTCACTTCAGCTTTCTTGAGGCCCTGTGCCTCCATGTTGTCGATCGTCGCAACAAGGAACTTGTCGGCTTCAGCGGGGTTTTCATCCACGAGGAATTTGAATTTCGGATCCTCCACCGCAAGCGCGTCGCGAAGCTGTGTCAGTTGTTCCTTGTAAGCGGACTGAATCTGTTTCACCTGCTTGGGATCAATCGATTTCCCGGCGTATGCCATGTAGTCGATGTCTTTGACGCCCATTTTGTCCAGGAGGACCCTCGCTCTTTGGCAAATCGCGACCGCGCCGCCGCTCATGCACTCAGCGACGATTTTCGCTTCGTCATCAGCGAGTCCGCTCTCCTTGGCTGCGGCTGCCACCAATGCCTTCTGGTTAGTTTTCGCCAAATCCTTCTTGGGAACGGCCTTGCCCTTCGCAAAGGCTTTCTTCGCGAGATCGTCGAATTGCTTGGCGGCCACAGGGCTGTCCGCAAAGTTCTTTGCGGATTTGGCAAATGACTTGTTCATGGTTTTGACCAGGCTCTTGCCTACGGCCGATGCGCCGAAAAAATCCAAGGGGTGCGTGAGAGCAGCCAAATTGAATTCATTTTGTTTCTGCTTCACCTGTTCCTGCGTCTTCAAGTCGAACTTCGCGGACTCCTTCGTCCGACTCAATTCCATGCCTGCATCGCCCCAGAATCCTGAACCAAGTGCGATCCCGGCGATATAAAGACCCTGCATGCCGGCACCTGTGAGTCCGGCCGCGGCACCTACGGCGGCACCGCCTGTGAGTCCCAATCCCATCATCGCGCCGGCCGCCATCAAGTCATTCTGCACATCCCGCTTGGCATGCCGATCTGCGATCGCAGTCGCCAGGCCGCAATAGCCCTTCTGGGTTTTCAGAAGCTCATTGACCACCGGCTGAAACGCGACGAGATCCAAAAGATCGTATTTTCCGAGAGCAGCGGATTTCAACCGTTCGGTTCGCATACCTTTGTCGAACTCAAGATCGCCATTCTTGATGGATTCCCGAATGGCGGCAATCTGCTTTTGAGCGGACTTCTTCATCTCCTGATGGGCCTTGATCAGGTCTTTGTTCACGAAATTGAAGCGCCCATGATGGTAACGCACCAGTTGATCCATGAAGAAGGATACCGGGGTGCGGGTCTTCTTCTGGACGAATTCCTTGTCGAGCACCACCCGGCCGTTTCCTTCGCAGGTGCGTGGCTGCATCGAGATTTGTCCCGGGGTGCATCCCGACTTGGCCTTTGCCTTCGCGGTCATCTCGATTGACTTCTGATAAAACAGTTTATTTTCTTCCGGCCAGTCTTTCGCAATTGGAGGAAACGAGCGTCGAGGAAGTGCTTCCATCGCAATATCCTGCAGCTTGCTGTCGAGCGCCGCGATTCGTTCCCTGCAGCCTTTTTTGGAGCCCTTCTGGTAGCAGCCGATCATCGCGTCCGCATGAGCAACCTGCTTGTCGAGATTTTCGATCACTTTTGCGCCGACCATGTTGAGAAAGTTCACCATCTGCTGATGGCTCACGAATTTTTCGAGCGAGCCGCCCATGATGCCGATTTTCGGAGCGTACTGCTTCGTGCATTCATGACAGATGTTTTTAGACTTTTCCTCGTCGACGGTGATCTCGATGCCTTTACAGGCTTCGAAGCTGCTCTGTAATTTTGAGTCTTTTTTATCGAACCAGCCTGCGAAACACGTTGCGCTGGTTGCAAGAGAGGCCGTCATAACGAGTGTGATCAGGCTCAAGGTAAATTTTTGTTTTCGCATTTTCAATCTTCCTGTTTCAAAAACTGAGACCCGGGTTCTAGAGACTGTTTCGGCCTAATGGGCTGTTTCATTAAGTATTTTTTCGAAGCCCCTTATAAAGAGCATGAAGCCAATTCGGGCATTCGTCCAGAGGCGGGGCGGTAGGAAACTTCTGCCGACCTAGGGGGCCGGAAAACAAAAAAAACGGGAGGAAAATCAATTCCTCCCGCTCTTCCTCTCTCTATCGGTGCCCGGGCTCTCTCTAACCCCGGGTACTCTTGTGAAAATCCGCTACGTAAACAAATCTACCTGCGCATCGCGCTCCACGAATCCACGGCCGACTGGCGGACAATCTCGCACTGGCGCGCGGTCAATACTGTGGAAGTCTTATAAACTATCGGGCTCAGAAGATTCGTCGCGGTGCTGACGTGATCCAGATTCAGATAGTGCCCGATTTCATGGGCCACGATTTCGCCATTCGTGGCGACCTGCGCTTCGAGAACCGCGCCGGAAGGCGAGTAACCGGGCATCGTTGTCCATGCGTTAGCTGACTCAGGCGCGGACCAGTTACCGGTATTGATGACGACGAGCCGGTCCTGACTCTCAAACTGGCTCCGGATCGGATCGAGTTCAGACATGGAACTCATGCCATAAGCCAGGCCCAGGTCGCCCGGAATGGCGGGAACGTACTCTTCAATGAAGAAACGCACGTCGCATGGAGCATAGAGCTCATTGACCCTGCGTACGATCTTCTGGGATGTTGCTTCATCAATTACCGGGGTGCCCGCGCTGTTCAGGTAGGAAACATACCGGAGGGCCAGTGTGATCGTGTTCGGGCCGGCGGCTTCGCCCTCGATGAAGTCAGGCGTCGGCGTTGACGTGCCGTGCACGCCGTCGGTACCGATTGCAGCGCCCACAATACGTGAGTCGCCCGAGCCCCCTGATCCCTGGCAGGCGGTCGTCATGCTGGCGGCCAGCAGCAGGGATGTGGTCATCAGGAAATTAATTTGTTTGGTCACGTCTACTCCTCCTTGGTTTGTTTCTCTCGTTCGGGGGCTTTGGTTGACGGCGGGTCATCCGTGATCTGCCGTGAACAAGGAGGGGTTTACACGTGTGCGGCTGCGGCATTCAATGCAAAAGTGGATTTTGCATGGTCAAAATGCACGATTTTTTAAACACGCCTGGTATAAAGCGTGCGTCAGAGGCCTGAAATGGCTCCGAATAAGCGTGCGTCAGAGCGACACAGCGAACGTGTGAGTCATTTTGAGCGGAGCTTCTTCGCCAAAACGTTCTCGCGAAGGGTCCTTTTGTAGCGACTGATCCGCTCGAGGAGTTCGGTATCCCCTGATGCGCCGAGAATTTGCGCCGCTAGAATTCCTGCATTCCACGCGTTGCCTATGGCGACGGTGGCGACCGGAACGCCGCGAGGCATCTGTACGATTGAAAGGAGTGCGTCCTGGCCGCCGAGATGGCCGATCGGAACAGGAACTCCAATGACCGGCAGCTCGGAAACAGCGGCAATCATTCCTGGCAGGTGGGCTGCGCCACCTGCGCCTGCGATGATCACGCGGATGCCGCGCGAGCGGGCATTCTCCGCAAATTCAATCATTTCTCGCGGCGTCCGATGGGCGGAGATGATCGCCGTCGAGCAGCCGACGCCAAGCTTTTTCAGCGCTGCCGAAGCTTCCTTCATGACCGGCCAGTCGGAATCACTGCCCATGACGATCGCCACCGGTACGACTTTCTTTACGGCCCTCGTTCGATTCTGTTTCACTTACCGGCTCCTTTTCTTTTCAGGACGGAGTCGCACCAGTCTCCGACGCTCGCTTCGAGTTCCAGCAGGACTGACTTCAGCCGGGCTTTGGAAGATGCGCTTCCGTTCAGATGTCCCATCTTGCGCCCGCGGGTGATTTCTTTTTTCCCGTACCAGTGCAGATGCACCTGTGCGCCGGGCACCGGGAGCGGCGGATTCAGCATTTTTGCCATCAGCTCCTCGGGTCCCAGCAGGTTCAGCATCGCGAACGCTGGTTCAGAGCGGGTGCTTCCGAGCGGAAGCCCGAGTACCGCGCGCAGGTGGTTTTCAAATTGGTCCGTGTCCGAGGCATCGAGTGTGAAATGACCGGTGTTGTGCACGCGCGGAGCGATCTCATTGACGAGCAGATTTCCGTCACGGGTTTCGAAGAACTCAAGGGCAAAGGTGCCGGTGAGGTGGAGTTCTCGCGCCAGCTTTTCAGCGTGTTTCCGGGCGAGGGTTTCCAGCCGCCTTGGGACGCCGAACGATACCGCGGGACCGTGAACCCTTTCGCAGATTCCGTTTCGCTGTTGCGAGATCGTCAGGGGATAGGAAGCGAATTCTCCGTTGAGCGAAAGGCAGCCCACTATCGCAAGCTCCCTTTTGAAGGCGACACGTTCTTCCGCATAAAGAAGGACTCCCTTGAGGTCTGCTTCAGTGCAGAAAAGAGCGGCTTGGGGGATGTCCTTGGGAGAGTTCAGGAAGAATGTCCCTTTTCCGTCGTAGCCCAGCTGCGCCCATTTCAGGACGGCACCACGTGGAAAAGCCTGAAAAACCTCGCGAAGCCAGTTTTCGGATGCTTGCTCGGAATCGTGCTGTGCTTTCGGGATATAAGAGGCGCTTGGAATCCTGAGTCGCGCCAGGGTCTTTTTCTGGTTCAGCTTGTCCTGCACGAATCGCATCGCGCTGAGCGGGGGTGAGAAGTGGACCGACGTTTCGCCGGCCGCCTGTTGAAGCAGGTCGCACGGGATGAATTCGTTTTCAAAAATCACCAGATCGAGTTCGGCGAAAAAACCCCTGAGATCTTTCGAATTCTTCATTGAACCGTGGAAAATGCGGGGGCAGACCTGAGTGGCTGGTTCGCCGGGGAGCGCAAAAACGGTGGGCTCGAGCCCCAAGCGAGAAGACGCTTGAACCAACATCCGGGATAGCTGCCCACCTCCCAAAATTCCAAGCCGTGGCCCTGAAATCGTCATCAAAACCTTGATATCACGAATTTTTTCGCTCCTCAACGCGCGTTGCCCAGACCCTGTCAGCAGTGACGCAGGTGACGCCTGTGTGCAGTATATGTGACAATTCTGGTTGGCTATTGCAAGGAAGGGATCCCTATGTCCGATTCACAGAGTTTTACGGTTCTTTCGCAAATCTGTTCCGCATTCTTCGATCAGTTGGATCGTAAGACGCTGATTTCGCGGATTCTCGATGCGGCGATCGAACTGACCCATGGCGATCGCGGAACCATCTTTCTCGCGCCCTCCGGAATGAGTGACGAGTTGCCGCAAGACCCGGGACAGCTCAGTTCATTGGTGGCGACAGGCTTGGACGGCAAGGAGATCAAAGTCAGTATTCAGGACGGCATTGCCGGTCATGTGTTTCGTACGGGTAAGGCGTTTCTCACAAACGATGCTCAGCATGATCCGCTATTCTGTTCCGAGGTGGATGTCTCTACGGGGTACATCACACGATCGATTTTGTCAGTGCCGCTTCTGACGCCGGGCGCTCGCAAGCTCGGGGTGATCGAGATCCTGAACAGCAGGGGTGCCGGTTTCAACGAGAATGATCTGAAGATACTGCATGTGCTTGCGCTGTTTTCGGCGATCGCTTTGGAGACTCGAGAGACAATCGATCACCTCACGGAAGCCACGGAAAGCCTGAAGCAGGGCAAGTGGAACTGGGCGCGCGAGATCGAGAGCATTCCGCTGAGTTCCTCCAATCCGCAACTGCAGGAGCTTTATGGAAAGCTTCCTTTCTTTGCGCAAAGCGATAGCAGCGTCCTTATAGAAGGAGAGAGCGGGACCGGCAAGGAAGTGGTAGCGCAATTTCTGCACGTGAAGAGCAGGCGACGTGATCGTGCGTTTGTCGCTATTAACTGCGCGGCAATTCCGGAAAGCCTGTTTGAGGCGGAGCTGTTCGGCGTCGCGCGGGGAGCTGCCACCGGGACTTCGGCTCGAAAGGGAAAGATCGAGATGAGTCAGGGCGGAACTCTGTTCCTCGATGAAATCGGAGAGCTTCCGCTGTCGATGCAGGCCAAACTGCTTCGCGTCCTTCAGGAGAAATCCGTTACAAGAGTGGGATCCGACGAGACTCCGCGATCGGTTGATTTCCGTCTCGTGGCAGCGACGAATAAAAATCTTGCGACTCTGGTCAGAGAGGGCCGTTTCCGCGAAGATCTGTTTTATCGGCTGAACGTGGTGCATCTGCGACTGTTTCCGCTGCGTGAAAGGCGAGAGGACATTCCGGAGCTTTGCCAGAACGTTTTGAGGAAATTCGTTCAGAAGCGCGGATGGAAACCGAAAACGCTCACGCCGGCTGCGCTTGCCCTGCTGGTTGGGGCGCCTTGGTCAGGAAATATACGCGAGCTTCAGAACAAGCTGGAGAGCGCGGTCATTCACAGCGCTGAGAAGCAGACGCTCGAGCCCGGTGACTTCAATATGGAGTCGTTGTTGGGCGGACATGAGGAGCTGGTCCGGTTGACTTCCCCCGGCCCGGTTAATTTTGACATCCGTTCGGCGAAGGAGCAGCTCGAAGCAGACTTGATCGAGCGGGCGCTTGCGGAAACGAAAGGAAACAAGAGCCAGGCCGCAAGGCTTCTTGGGATCACGCGCGAAGGCCTTCGAAAAGCCATGAACAAAATATCCGGAAAAGGTTCGCCGAAACTGAGGCTCGTGGAAGCGTCTGAAGAAGTGCCAGGCGAAAGTGACAGCGGCTATGATGACGTGAAAAAGGCGGCCTGACAGTAAGGGAACGCCCGTTGCAGCATCTGGGGTGATGGCGTTGTCCAACAGCTCGATTGCGGCAGTCTTCGATAAGGTTGCTGACCTTCTGGACATTGAAGGAGCCAATCAATTTCGCGTGCGCGCCTACCGGACCGCCGCGCGCACAATCGCCATTCAGCCTGAGTCGGTTGCTGAAAGTATTTTGCACGGACGGGATCTCAGTGAGCTGCCCGGAATCGGGAAGGACCTTGCGGGTAAAATCGAGGAAGTAGCCACAACTGGCAGGTTGAACGTTCTCGAGGACGTCGAAAAGAGGGTTCCGGAAGGGCTATCCGCCTTGCTGGAAATTCCCGGCATGGGACCGAAGCGGGTTCGTGTGCTGAAGGAGCGGTGCGCTGTTTCCAGTATGGAAAGCCTTGAGCGTGTCCTTAAGACGGGACAGATCCGCGAGTTGCCCGGTTTCGGCCCGAAGACCGAAGCGGCCATTCGGGACGGCATTGAGCGCAGAAAGCTTCCGGGACAGAGTCGCGTGACCCGGGCGCTTGGTGACGAGGTGACCCGGGCGCTCCTTCCTTATCTGAAGAGCGTGGACGGAGTTCTTCAGGTGGTCGCCGCAGGAAGTTACCGAAGGGGGCTCGAGACAATCGGGGATATCGATATTCTCGCCACCTGCACGGACGCGGTCGCCATGATGGACGCGTTCGTGAAGTAC
>Ga0209518_1004726_pt1 | contig 10738 bp, 17 predicted proteins | sample RifGroB1_FD_183993 | JGI IMG/M metagenome (GOLD analysis project Ga0209518, IMG submission 183993) | Groundwater microbial communities from Rifle, Colorado, USA - Groundwater B1 (SPAdes) (version 2) | ecosystem: Environmental > Aquatic > Deep subsurface > Groundwater | place: Rifle, Colorado... | reverse complement strand
TAGAAGGTGTGGCATAGATATTAATAAGTCTAAAGAGCAACCAATTGATGTAAAACGTATTCGAGAGGTTACTTATGCAATGCTTGATGCTGACTGTGAAAAAACATTTTGGTTAAGACTGAACCAAATTTGAGTTTGATTCAAATCTTAATAATATATTATATAAATCCATATTGACAAATACAATACAAGGTATATAATTAAACTATAGTGCTTAAAAATAATAATTACCTCAATTTCCAGAATATCACTTGCGAATTTATATAAGAGCGGATATAATAATATAAGAACATATGTTCGTATATTAAATACTAATTAAAAATATTTTACATGATTTTCTGTAATTTTTATAGAAAAAATGTCATTTACATAATAATAACTACTATTTATATAATGAAAGTCATATATTGTCGAAACATGTAAATTTCCAACCATTTAAATAATTATTTGACAGTGATATTCTACAAATAAGAAAGGTTTTTGGAGGGATTTACATGGATAAAATGAGTTTAGGTGATATATTTTTAGTTGGTGTTCCAGATGCTCTTGTATGGTTTACTTTTGGAATTTTATTATGTAATAGAGATTATTTCAAGAGTAAAAATATTTTTAGTATAATATTAAAATTTATAATTTCTTCTGTAATAATTTTGAGTATAGTTGTTTATATGAGAACTATAGTGTCAAATATAGTTTATACCAGTATGTTATCTGCTTTATTATATACAATAATATTTAAAATTATATGGAGGTTTAATACAAGAACGTCAATATTTACAGGAATATTATTTGTTTTTATGTCTACTTCAATAGAAAATATTTTTATACACATAAGTATTTATACTAAGATTTTTTCAGAATCAAGATTTTCAATGTCTATACCTATTAGAATATTTGAAATTATATTGGTTTACGTAGTGTATAGATGTAAGATTAATTTAAGTGATATAATAATATTTAAGACCGATTGGAATAACATGAAATTATCAAATAAAATTACAACAATTATTCTTATTATTTTTATATTTTTAGGTTTTATAGTTTCAAATTCATATACTGATATATTAATAAAACAGTCTCTTTATAAAATGGATTTAACAAATATAGTATTCGATATTCATCTTATGTTTTATGGAGTTATTTTATTAGTATTCAGTGGATTAATAATAATAAATCGAACTATAGGTTATGAAAATATTAAAAAAGAAGTGAGAGATATTAGGGATGCATTTGAGTTGCCTCGTGAAATATTGCTTTTAAATTTTCTTCGGGCAAGCCAACCTGAAGATATTCCTAAATATCAGGAAATATTTACAAAATATATTATAAAGGAGGTGAAACAAAATGAAGAACAATAAATTATTTCTTTTAGGTTTTGCTGGAATAACAACTTTGGTATTAACTTACTTAGTTAATATTTTAGACTTTACAGCAAAAACAGCTAGTGTAGCTTGCTTAACAGGACTTGGCGAAATTCCTGTACCAGAATCATTAAGAGAAGAATAATTGGTAGTGTCTCCTAAATCGTGGTGATTTAATTGCAAAACTTCATAGTAAAAGTTATATCTAAGTTAAAATTTAAAAGTTATTTACATTTTAAATTTCTAGTACAAATTATTGAAATTTTAGTTTCTGATAAAGATGAGTACATAAATAGTAAAGGTAGTATATATGATTTTTTAGGAACTAAAATTCATAAAGAACCAGAAACTATAAGAACAAGGTTAAAAATAATAAACAACAATTTCGACAAACAACAATACAAACTTTTAGGTTTTGAAGAGAAGCCTAAAAGTACAGAATTACTTGATAGAATAATTGAATTATCAAAACAAGAAAAACAACAAGACAAGGTGGAAACTACCGATGAACACAAGATATAGAATAGCTATTTACATAGGAAATTTTATAGCCGAACAAACAAATTCTTCTAAAGAAAAAGCAGAAAGAATAGTTTATGGTTTGTGGAATTTTTTAACTATAATAATGTTGTTAACGATTTTAGGACTTATCAAAATAATTACAATGATATTATTTAGTATAGATATTCCGATTTTCACAGTATACTTTTCATTCTCAGTACTTCGTGTTTATTTAGGTGGTTTCCATCTTACCAATACAAATGTATGTTTAATAGTAACAACAATATTGACTTTAATATGTAGTCTAATTTCATACTATATTAGTATAAAATTCTATGTTGTGCCGATAATGTATATTGTAGGATATTTAGTAATTTATATGGTTGGAGTAATTGACAATAAGAATAAGAGATACAACATCAAGAGAAAAGTAAGATATCAGAAATACGGATTTGGTTTACTGACAGGATTATTGATAATTAATGTAATAGTTTATATAAGTGGCTATACAGTTATCAGTAATGCGTTAGTAATAGGGATGATGATGGAAATTAGTAATTTAGTATTAGGTAAATATGCTTATAAAAACTAGTAATAATTAAGAGAAAAACAAAGAGTTAGAGCTTTTGCCCTAACCCCTCTGAGTATTAAGTTCTACGTTTGCGACCAGTACTTAATACACTAATATATATTATAATGTTTTTCTCTTTACATTACAATAAAAATTTTCAAAATAAAAAGTAAAGGGGAAAAGTATAATGAAAAAGATGGATGTTAATGAGAAAAAGGCTTTAGATTATTATAATCATGAGGAGCATAATAGGTTTAGACACATCATAGAATTTCCGACAATTCAATGTGTTAGATTTGCAAATGTGCTCTGTAAAGACGAAGAATTAGTACAAAGATATTTAAATGAGTATTACAATCCAGAATTTGAACAGTGGGAAATAATAAATAGTTTGATACATCTAAAAAAGGATTTGCTTAAAGAACGCACAAATGTAAGTGAGTATGAAGTCAAAATAAAAGAATGTATAAAGATTGCAAACTGGAAATATTTATGGTTACTCTTACAGGATTTATATTTGGAGTATTTATCGAAAGAACAGTTGCAGGATATTATAGAGTTAATACATAAAGGCTTGGATGCGGATGATATTATGAAATGGTATGAAAAGGGTAAAAAGATTTTGGCAATAACTACTTTTGGAGTGGATTATATAAAAACTGTAACTAAGGATGGTGTATAGTATGGATATTGTAAAAATTTTACTTGTGATAGGTGTCTTTGTATTGCTAGTTATTGAAAGTTACAAAGGAAAGAAAATAGATGAAGACTATAAAAAGACAATGAGAGACTTTAAACATGATGATATATTATCTGTGTTGAGAAAATATAATAAAACAGGAAGTCATGATGAAGAGTGTGTGACAGAAATATTAGATAAGGTGTATAGTTTGTAATATATGTTTAAAGGCAAGTAAATGGATTAAGGTTGCTCTGAGAGGCAACAATTCATTTTTCTTGTAAGGAAATAATATATAAATATAAGGAGATGTATTATGGAAGCAATTAAAGATATAGATATTTATAATAGTGGAATGAGAAAATCTTTATTAGATAAATCATTTTTTATAGATAAGATTGAAGCAAATATATTTGTTGACTATGGTTGTGCCGATGGTTCATTGATGCAGTTTATACATAGCTTATTTCCAGAATATAAATATATAGGTTATGATATTTCTCAGGAAATGATTAATATAGCAAGAAGTAAATCTAATAAAGATTTAAAATTTACTACAGATTGGAATCAAGTATTACTTTTAATACATAATGAAATAAAACCAAAAGTGTTAATTTTATCTTCTATAATTCATGAAATATATTCATATGGTAATATAGAAGAATTTTGGAGTAGAGTTTTTAACAGTAATTTTGATTATATAATTATAAGAGATATGATGGTAAGTAGAGAATGTGAAAGGTTGACTGAAATTAATGACTTAATAAGAGTATTAAACTATGCAGATAAAAATAAACTATATGAATTTGAAAATTATTGGGGAAGTATAAAATATAATAAAAATCTAATACACTATCTTTTAAAATACAGATATTTAGAAAATTGGAGTAGAGAAGTCAAAGAAAATTATTTGCCAATAATAGTTGAAAATTTATTATCAAGAATATCTAATAATTATGAAGTGGTATTTCATGAACATTACATATTACCATTTTTAAAACAACAGGTAAGAAAAGACTTTAAAGTAGATTTAAAAGATAATACTCATATAAAAATGATATTAAAGAAAATATAAAGGAGAGAAGAAAGTGAATAAAATTGAAAGAATACAAAATTTAACAAAAGAATTAAATCAGTATAGAAGCGAATATTATAATCTTAATAAACCTAGCGTATCAGATAAAGTTTATGATGGGTTATTTGATGAACTTAGTCAACTAGAGAAGGAAACAGGGTTTGTATTATCGAATAGTCCCACTCACACAGTAGGATATGAAGTCAAATCTAAATTAACTAAAGTTGAACATCCAATACCACTAAAATCATTAGATAAAACTAAATCTATTGATGAATTGGTAAAATGGATAAATAATAAAGAGATAGTATTAATGTTAAAGGGAGATGGACTTACCGTAGAATTATTATATGACAATGGAAAACTAATTCAAGGTTCTACGAGAGGGAATTCTGTTGTTGGAGAAGATACAACACATAATACTTTAGTGTTTAAAAATATACCATTATCAATTCCATTTAAGGGTAAGTTAAGATTGGCAGGAGAAGCAGTAATTCATTGGAACGATTTTAACGAAATAAATTCTAAATTATCTGAGGAAGAAAAATACGCAACTCCTAGAAATTTAGTTGCAGGTTCAGTAAGACAATTAGATAGCAAAATATGTGCGGAGAGAAATGTTTATTTCTATGCGTTTAATATTTTAGAATGTAGTGAAGAGTTGACAGACTCTAAACATTATAATTTTACATGGTTGTGGGAACAAGGATTTTGGACAATTTTTTCTCTTAGATTAAATGAGGATATTACTCAGAGAGATATTAAAACTATGGTGAATTATGCAAAAGAAATTAATTTACCGATAGATGGTCTTGTAGCAAGTTTTGATTCCGTCAATTATTCAAATTCTTTAGGTGAGACTTCACACCATCCTTTGCATAGTATGGCTTTTAAGTTTAAAGATGAAGCAGAAGCAACCATACTTAGAGGAATTGAATGGAGTGTAGGGAGAACTGGTGTTATTACTCCTGTAGCTTTATTTGATACAGTTATTCTTGATAATACAGAAGTAAGCAGAGCAAGTTTGCATAATTTAAGTATTTGTGAAGAATTAGAATTAGGCATAGGAGATTCAATATCTATAGTTAAATGTAACCAAATTATTCCTCAGGTTGAAGAAAACTTTACTAGAAGTAATAATTTAGAGATACCTGAAATATGTCCTGTTTGCGGTGGAATTACGGTTATAGAGCAATTAAATGATAGCAAGGTATTATATTGTACTAATGATAATTGTTCAGCAAAGTTAATAAAAAGGTTTTGTCACTTTGTATCAAGAGATGCTATGAATATAGATGGGTTTAGCGAAGCAGGAATTGAGTTATTTATTAACAAAGGATTTCTTAAAACTTTTGACGATATTTATAATCTTGAACAATATAAAGATAAGATAGTTAAGTTAGAAGGTTGGGGATTAAGAAGTTATAATAAACTGATTGAAGCAATTGAAATTTCAAGAAAAGTAAAATGCAGTAATTTTATATATGCTTTAGGAATACCAAATATAGGTAAAGGTTCAGCAAAGGTTCTAGCAAAATATTTTAATAATGATTTTATGAAGGTTATTTCTGCATGTGAAGATAATTTTGATTTTAGTAAATTAGAAGATTTTGGAGATATTACAAATCAGTCTATTTACAATTGGTTTAATGATAAGAATGAAACTGGATTATGGAAATGTTTACTTAATCATATTATTATTTCAACAGAAGAAAAGAAAGAAATAGTAAATACAAATAATATATTCGCAGGAAAGAAAACGTATTGCACAGGCTCGTTTCAATCGTACAAAAAAGAGGAACTTAAAGCGATATTAGAAGGTCTAGGAGCAGAGTTTACATCAGGCTATGCTAAATCATTAGATTGGTTGATTGTAGGGGGTTTGAAGGGCAGTAGCAAGGAAGATAAGGCTAAGAAAGATGGAGTTAAGATAATGTCTGAGGAAGAGTTTTTAAAGTTAATATAAAAGAGTGAATTGATTGAAAGGAGGGAGAATATGAATTTACTTAAAGAATTATGGAATTTAAAGATAATGGAATTTAATATATTCTTAAAGTATTGGTATGTGTGGGTTATAGCAGTATTAATTACAATTATAATTGCATGGTATATTAATAGATAATTATATTTTAGAAGGATTAAATATATCATAGAAAGTTAAAGAAAGGAAGTAATAAAAATGGAAAATAAAATATCAACAAGAGAATTATATTCTCAATTACAAGACAGATTAGTAATAAACTTAGATGAAAATGAAATACTTTGTCCTGAATGTAAGGGACTACACTTTGCTTTTGTAGAAAAAGGTGATACGGGTTTTATAGAAACTTGTAGATGTTGTTACATTGGTAAATTATTTGTATGCAAACACTGTGGCAAGACTAATAAAACAGACCATTGTAATTGTAAAGAGGCACAGGAAGAACGTAGTAATAAATTTCGTTGTGAGCAGGTTCAGAAGGATTATGAGAGATATCAAAAGGCAGAAAAAATTCATTATAAGGATTATGATGGTAAATTTATTATAAAAGATAGTGAATATATTAAAGACATAGATGATGTTGCCGAATGGATTTATGAACAAATAATTGAAGGTAATGATATTCCAGAATATTTATGGGCAACCGAAAGTACTCCACATTTCTCAATTGATTTATTAGATGTAATTTATAATAAATGTGAAGATGGGTATGAAGAAATGTATGAGTATTTAAATACAAGTAGTCATTTAATAGTTGAAGCTCAAGAACTAATTGATAAGTGGGAAAAAGAACAGGGTGAAAGTTTATGTATTTATTGTGAGGATTATACAAAGGCAGTAATTATTAAAGATTTAATTGAAGAGATTAGAAAAGAAATTGAGGATGAAACAATATAAAATCTTTGTTTGGTATTAATTTGGAAAGGAGTCAAAATGAAAAAGAAATTAGATTATAAAATAAAAGAAGGATATGACTTTAATAATTTAAAGCAATATGGATTTAGTAAAACTCAACCGAAAGAAAATCCTTGGTGGCAATATCCTATACAAATAGATTGGTCTACTGGTTTAGGATTTTATAAGGAAAGTATTAATATCAACAATAAAACAAATGAGGTTTATCTAGTCTGGGAAGAAACAATAAGTCAGTTTAAGCATCAAGATGTTATAGATAAGTTATTGGGTGATAATGCTTTAATAAAATTATAAATATTTAAATAAAAGTCGCATTTGGTGGGGTTTTACGAACCTTGTAACCGTTGCAATTACTATGTTGTTAAAATTTAACAATTGATGAGTTTGAGTGATTTTGGAGGTTTTATGAATAAATTTAATATACTTGATATAGTATGTTTAAAAGGCTTAGACGATGAATATAAAGTAATGGAAATTGAATATACTCATTATCATAATATCATATGGTATACACTATGGAGATTGTCGGATGGTTATAAGTGTAAAGTTAAAGAAAATGGAATTGAAAAGTCTGAAATCTAGGAGGGATACTTTGACTAATAAATGTATTTGGTGTGGAGAAGAAATACCTGAAGATGACCATATGTGTTTTAATTGCAGCTACGAAGCTATGGATGATATAGAAAGAGAACAATATAATCATGCTTATGATGATGAAAGTGAGGATGAATAGGATATATGGATAGGTATCTAATTAACATTACTGAAGAGCAACATAATAAAACAATGTCTAAGTTCTTGCCAGAAGAACAAGAATTAATAAAAGAAATGGCTAAAGACTTTCAAGAGATATTGAAGGAGGTAGAAGAAGATGAAAGGAGTAAAAATGAAAAATTCTTTAATAGTAATACTAAAACCAATAGTAATATTTAGTTTATACATAACTACAGTAGCTCTGCTATCAAATATTATAGTATCAGATTTTAACTTTAATATTACTGCCGTATATACTGCAATACTTATACTTACATATCCGATATACTATTATTTAACAAAGTAATAAGATATTAAATAAACTCTTGACATATAAAATAAACGTGGTATTATTAGAAGTAAGGGGAAGTGAAAAGATTGCCACCACATATATTAAAATAAAATTACGGAGGTTGTTACTTATGAAAAAGTATTTTGTGGCTAAGAAAGTAGTTAGATTTGTAGTTGTTTTACTGGTATGTACGGTTTTAATTAATGGTTTTAATAAGATAACATATAAACTCATGGCAGAAGAAAATAATAATGTTGAAATTGAAAACTTGGAGCAGTTTATTGATAATTTTAGCATAATACCAGAAGAAATTAAAGAAGCATATTATGAAGATTTTGTGTTACTAGATATACCGTTGAGTGAGGAATTACAATTATACACCTTTGAAATGTCTAAGAAATATGGTGAGAATTATATATTTATAGTGTCAATTATGAAAACAGAAAGTGATTTTAATAAAAAAGCAATATGTAGGAATGAGGCTGACAATTATTACTCAATAGGTTTAATGCAATTAAATCAAAGATATGAAGATGAATTTATTCAACTAACAGAGAAGAAAGATTTTAATATATATGATTCAAAAGATAATATTTTAGGTGGTATAGCAAAAATACATAATCTGAAAGAACAATGGAGCAAGTATGACATATCAGATGAAGATATGTTTTTAGCAATCACTAACTCATACAATAAGGGTTTTGGAGCTTATAAAAGTGAAGTATTGAGCAGAGGATTCTTTAGTAGGAAATATGATAGGAAAGTATTAAAAAATAAAATAAAGTTAGAACAAGATGGAGGGATGTAGTATTGAATAAACTATACTGTATTTTAGGAAAAACAGCTTCAGGTAAATCTACAATAGAAAGGTTTCTTGAAGAAAAGGGTTTAAAAAGATTAATATCTTGTACAACTCGACCAATGAGAGAAAACGAGCAAAACGGTGTAGATTATAATTACTTAACTATATTAGAATTTAAAAATTTAGAAAGCAATGGTTTGTTACTTGAATCTACAGAGTATAGAGGTTGGCATTATGGACTTAGTATTGACCAAATAGATATAAATGATGATAAAGATTATATAGCAGTAATTGAACCTTATGGATATAGACAGATTAAAGAAAAATTAGGTGATAAGGTTATAGGTATATACATAACTGTTCAAGATAAAGAGAGATTAATAAGAGCTTTGAATCGTGAAGTGTTTCCAGATGTTAATGAAGTAATTAGGAGATTTATATCTGATAAAGAATTATTTAAAGATATAGAGTTGGAAGTGGGTTACATATTTGAAAATTGGTATAGTTATGAAGTTGTTAATAATATAATGAAGATTGTAAATAGTAACAGAAAAGAAAGTATTGAGTCATTTTTTAATAGATATTCTAGTTAATAAAATATTATATAAAAGTGTCATTTGATTAAAATTAGAAAGGAGGTAATTAGATGCCTGAAATAGTATCTGTTAGAGGTACTAATGGAAATATTTTAATGACTTATGATATAACTAGAGATATTGATTATGCAGTAGTACCTAACAATTATACAGGAACATTTACTTGTTCCTCACAAGTAGAATTTAAATACATAAAAGGTCATGATTATAATCCACCAGCATTCAATTTTCATAAACTTAATAACGAAGAAGAACTTTATTTAGGTATTGAACTTGAAGTTGATAAGGGTGGTAAGAATGATGATAATGCTAACAAGGTTATTAAATGTTTAGGTGAGCAGAATGTTTATTGTAAGCACGATGGAAGTTTAACTGATGGATTTGAAATAGTTACTCATCCATGTACTTTAGAATATCATAAAAATATGTCCTATGAAAACACATTTAATGAATTATCAAAATTGGGTTATAGGTCGCATGATATTAGTACTTGTGGTTTACACATACATTTTAACCGTAACTATTTTGCAAAAGATAAGTTAACTCAGGATTTATGTATAAGCAAATTGTTATACCTCTTTGAAAAGTTTTGGGATAAAGTAGTGATAATTGCACGTAGGGATAGTAATGGTTATGCACGAAGATTTTTCATGAATGAAGATGAAACAATTTTGGATATGTATGCCAAATCTAAAAATAGTGATAAATATGGAGTGATAAATTTACAACATAAAAACACAGTTGAGATAAGGATATTTAAAGGTACTTTAAATTATAGAACTTTTATTGCGACATTAGAATTCGTTAAAACCATAGTGGAAATAGTTAAAAATATAGATATATATAATATTCAATCTGTAACATGGAATGATATAAAAAATAAATTTTCAATAGAGTTAAATGAATACATAAATGAACGTGAAGAAATTAAATTAAAAGAAAAACAAGAAAAGAAAGTTACATTAAATACAAACGGTATAGGTGACTGGTCTACACTATCTTCATATGTAAGATGTGAACCTTGTAACTTTAATACTCCTATTTATTTTGATAATTGTAACGTAGGTACTTACCAAGATTCATTAGCACGAATGTCTGAAGCGTGGAATACTTTAGCAGTATCAAGTACTGAACAACCTATAACTTTAGAAAATATGGATATAAATCAACTGAGACATAAAATAAGTGAAATTCAAAGTCAAATAAGACGTT
>Ga0209518_1004723_pt1 | contig 10741 bp, 9 predicted proteins | sample RifGroB1_FD_183993 | JGI IMG/M metagenome (GOLD analysis project Ga0209518, IMG submission 183993) | Groundwater microbial communities from Rifle, Colorado, USA - Groundwater B1 (SPAdes) (version 2) | ecosystem: Environmental > Aquatic > Deep subsurface > Groundwater | place: Rifle, Colorado... | reverse complement strand
CCGCCTGCGCTCTCGGCGCGCCGGCTCCTTCGGAGACCAAGCCCGGCGCGCCTCCGAGAGCTTCCTCAGGGCTTGCTGCGGCTCTAAGTCGCGGCTTGTATTCCTCTATGATCTTGTCCGCAAACGTATGCCAGATGTAGTGGTAGGTTTTTTCTGCCGCGAGGTGAAATTCGAATTTTTCTATATGCTTCGCGACCTGGGATTTTACCTTTTGCGCGTGGGCAATATGCGTGCGGTCGGCGGCAGAGAGGACTGGCTTTACCGCCCGGCCGGGCTTATGCATAAGGATAAATCGCGCGATATTCCAGACCTTGGTCGCGAAATTCCTATACGCCCGGATTTTGTCCTCGGAAATAGCAGTATCTTTTCCGGGAGTGTTGCCGGCGACGAGCGCCATCCGCACTGCATCCGTGCCGTAGGTATCGGCAACGCCAAGGGGGTCGATCACGTTGCCTTTTGATTTGGACATTTTCTGCCGGTCTTTATCGCGCACCAAGCCGTGGAGATATACTGCCTTGAACGGGACTTTCCCGGTGCGGTAGAGGCCGAACATGACCATCCGTGTCACCCAGAAAAACAGGATATCGTAGCCGGTTTCCATCACGTCGGTCGGGTAAAAGGTTTTATAATCCTCCGACGCTTCGGCGCCGACGTCCCGACCCGGAGTCGGCGTCGGGATCGGAGTCCCGACCTTGCGTCGGGATTTGCCACCTTCTTTAAAGCCCAAAGCAATGAAGGGCCACTGCCCGGACGAGAACCAAGTGTCAAACACGTCGGGGTCTTGCTGCCAGCCGGGTCCAGGACTCTCCGCGCTGATCGCGATCTCGTTCCTCCTAAACCATGCCGGGATGCGTATGCCCCAGACGATTTGCCGGGAAATGTTCCAGTCGCGGATGTTTTTTAGCCAGTGGAGGTAGACCTTTTTGGAGTGCGATGGGAAGAATTTGATTTTTTGCGCAGCGGCGATCGCTTTTTTTGCGAGCGGCTGCATCTTTACGAACCACTGCGGTTTTGGCAAGGGTTCCAAGGTAGAGCCGCATTTATAGCACGTCGCGACTTGGTGGACGTAGTTCGGGTCAACTTTCTCCAGTATGCCGATCTTCTGTATCGCTTCTGCGACGCGCGCCCGCGCCTCAGCGACTTTTAGTCTTTTGAACTTCCCGGTTTCGTCCGTAAGCCGGCCGTCCTCGCCGATGATGGTTTTCGGACCCGGGATCTCGTTCTTGTGCCGTTGCCAGATCTCGTAGTCGGCTTGGTCGTGCGCCGGAGTGACCTTGACCACGCCCGTGCCAAAATGCGGGTCTACTGCTTCGTCCGCGATCACCTTGAACGTGAGCAGACCCAAGACCCCTTTCGCCTCTATGGTTTTTCCGACGTATTTCTGATAACGCTTGTCTTTTGGATTTACGGCGAGCGCGGTGTCGCCGAACTTGGTTTCCGGCCGGACCGTGGCCAAGGTGAGCGGCCCGTACTTGATGTAGTAGAGCGGGTCGGTTTTCTCCACATATTTCACTTCCAAATCGGAAAGTGCGGTTCTGTGTTTTGGGCACCAGTTCACCACGCGCAGATCGCGGTACACGAGGCCGTCGTCGTGCATTTTCTTGAACGTCGCATACACCTGCTCGACCACCCTCGGCTCCAGGGTGAACACTTCCCGTGACCAATCGCAGGACGCGCCGAGCTTGCGCAGCTGCGCTTCCATAGTCTTTTTATTCTTTTGCGTAAAATCCCACATTTCTTTCCACAGCGCATCGCGGTTCATGGTAAAGCGATTCCGCCCCTCTTTTTCCAGTTTCCCGTCAAAGACCACCTGGGTTTCAAATCCGGCGTGGTCTGCGCCAGGCAGCCAGAGCGTGCGCTTGCCGCGCATCCTCGAGTAGCGGATCATAATGTCTTCTAAGGTTACGAAAAGCGCGTGGCCGATATGAAGCGGGCCGTTCGCGTTCGGCGGCGGCATTATGATGCAATAGGGCTTGCGTTTGTGCGCGTCAGGCAAATTATCCGGGTTAAAATACCCGGACCGTTCCCAAAGCCGATAAATTTTCTCCTCGATCTCTTTGTGCTCGTAGCGCGGGCCGAGGTCGGGCATTATGTCCTAATTCTACGCTGTTTCGTCGCCGTTTTCCATAATTATCGGCAGAAGCGGCCAACTCTACGGCCAACCCTGCAGCCTGCGCCGCTTTCCGGTTAGGCGCTATGCTATAGCATAGCGATGTGCTATGCTGGGCATATGAATCGAGAGGCCATAGGTGGCGAGAGCAGGACTGGCAAGAGGAAGCTATGGACGGCGCCGCCAATAAACAACTACGCTTCCCGAACGGAGTGGGAAATTGCCTGTTGGAGGAAAATTCTAAAATCCAGAGAATTGCTGCGGCTACTTACCACCGACCATGAGCGCCACGACTTAGTAATGCGCGCCTCTGCCCTAGCCGGCTTAATTGCCGGTAAGAGCTACAAGCAAATCGGTAGGGAATTATGGCTTTCTCCACAGACGGTAAGCGGAATTAAACAGGTTTTAAACGGGAAAACTTATCGGAGTTACTTGGAGAGAAGTAAGAAAGAACGGAAGAAGAGAGGATATAGCACCGGTCCGGCGCGTCGTTGGGCGAAGTATCGCGGGAGACCTCGCCGCACAAAATACGGGATAATTTATTTACCGCGTTGAGCGTCATGCTGCAGTATAGCGGCGGGATACGGCACGAGGCTTTGATCTCGTAAGGGTTCTTAAATGTTTGGTCTCGTTTCGCCGCTATGCTATAGCATAGTATCCATTGGAAACGAGGCGCGTCATATATTTAATGCCCCGTTGGCTGTAAGCGGGTATTTTTTCTTGCGCCCGCCTGCGCCTTGGCTTCGGCGGGCAAGCAGATCAATATATCCTGCGGCGGCGATCATCACGGCGTTGTCGGTGTTGTATCTCATATCGGCGACCAAGAAGCGCAGGCCTAACTTCTCCACTTCTTTTTTGAGCGCGTCTCGCAAATGTTGGTTTGCGGCAACGCCGCCCGAAAGCATTATGGAGTGTGCGCTGGCACTTTTCGCCGCTCGGACCGTCTTTAGAAGAAGCACGTCAACCGCCGCCTGCTCAAAACAGGCCGCTATGTCTGCGCGCCGCGTGCGGGGATTATCGCGGAGATAGTACAATACGGCGGTTTTGAGCCCGGAAAAGCTGAAATCGTATTCGCCAGCTGGCGAAGTATCGTGCGCCATCGGCCGCGGGAAATTGATCGCCGTAGGATTGCCACGGCTCGCGAGCTTTTCGATTTCCGGCCCGCCCGGATAGGGAAGCTCCAAAATGCGCGCAACCTTGTCAAACGCTTCGCCCACGGCGTCGTCCCGCGTTTCTCCGAGTTTTTTCCAGGTTGTTAAGTTCTTCATGCGTAATAAGATGGTGTGTCCGCCGCTCACGATAAGGGCGATGGCAGGGAACATCTTTGTATAGTGAGTAGTGAGTAGTGAGTGGGGAGTAGATTTTTTGGGCAGTAAAAAACTATACAAGTGTCCTTCAAGATGATTCACGCCGACAAGCGGTTTTTTGAATTTTTTGCCGAGTTCTTTTGCGAAGTTAATACCGGTCCAAAGCGCAGGCTCAAGTCCTGGGCCGACGGTTGCGGCTATCATATCTACGTTCCGCATAATTTTTTCGCCGCCCAGTTTCCGGAACAGGATCGGAAGGTTTTTCAGATGCTCGCGTTTCGCGAGCATGGGTACGACGCCGCCGAAAGGCCGGTGGATAGGTATCTGTGAAGAGACGAGAGCTTTTGAAATATTGAATCGCGGCGCACGAAGGCCGCCGCTCGCCTTAAGAACGGCGAGCGCGGTTTCATCGCAAGACGTTTCGATGCCCAAGATGAGTTTCTTCATTTATAACTTCAAAATCATTCAATCTCAACTCAAATTTTTTCTTTCCTGATGCGATTGCTTCAAAGTATTCCGGCCAGATTTTTTTATTGATGATAGGCATGTTTTTATTTATTGTTCTTCGTCTTAATTAAATCTTTTTCAATTAATGAACGTACGTCGTTTGAATATGATTTCAACGCAATGTCATGAATAAAATTACGAACATCATTTAGGGATAGTATACCGGACTTGATAAGCGGCTTAATTGTTCTTAGAGCGAAAGCCCACGCATCTCTTTCGTCCTTAATTACTCTGTCGATCTTATCGCCTTCAATTTCTTGTTGTTCTCGTCCTGCTTCCTTAAATTCTTTCCTCGTGTCCAGTACGAAATTTCTTTCCTCGTCTGTCATAGATTCCATTATCTGTGCGTGGCCAGCTTCATGGGATAATTGTAAAATGGCTACTGGTTTTGTAATATCTTGATCTACTAATATCGTTTTTGTCTCGTCGTCTGTGCCGGCTCCGCCTAAATATCCTGAACTTGGTCTAAATATAACTTTCCATCCATCGGGGAGTATTTCAGTTGTATCCAATTTATCTTCACCGGAGCGAAATTTGTAACTTTTTAGCGTTCTCCATTGTTTTGCAAGCTCGTTTTTATTTAATGTATCCATACGGTAGCGTTGCATGGCTGGAATGAATTCTGCTTCATCACACGAAAGGGAAAGTTCAAAACTTTCTTTTTTGAAATCCCATTTTCCTTCTTCTGGAAAATCGTGAATCTCAACGATGGGAGTGTCAATTCTAGATAAGGTTTCTTTTAAAGTATCCTTTTCTAAATCTATTCTTCCTGGAGATTCTAATTTTTTTTCGAAATATTGTTCTTTCATATAACTATTTTAAGTTCCTCGGCTTTAAGGGAGATATGGGGGCCGCCGTGGGTGAGCGAGGTCGGCTGTTCTACTTGTTCAAGGAAGTCAGGGTTTGTCATATTACGTGGAGCGTTACTATAGATGTTTTCCATATGGCAGGTTGGCGACAAGTGATGGCAGCCCCGACGGGATTCGAACCCGTGTACCAGGCTTGAAAAGCCTGTGTCCTAGGCCAGACTAGACGACGGGGCCTTTTTCAATTCATGACACGATGCAAATATTATAGTATAGTAAAAACTGGATTTTTCAACCCTGAACGTCATGATCTCGCAATTCTTTCTCTTATATAACGACCACGCGATACTCGTCCTGCGGCTCGTGCTTGGCGCGATCCTTATCGCCCACGGTTTGCCGAAGCTAAGGAATTTGCGCGGCACGAGCCGGGATTTCGAGGCGATGGGGTTCAAGCCGGGAGTGGTCTTCGGGCCGCTCGCCGCGATCCTTGAATCGTTCGGCGGACTTGCCATCGCAGTTGGGTTCGCAACGCAAGTTGCCGCCGGACTTTTCGGCGTCGAATTTCTCGCGATCACGGTCTGGAAATTCTTGCGGCACGAGCCCTTGATCGGCGGCATTGAACTGGACATCATTTTGCTCGCCGCGGCGCTTTTGCTTTTGACGCAGGGCGGCGGCTGGTTCTCTCTTGATACGTTCTGGAGGGTAAGGTTCTAAAGCGAGCGTCCCCGCATGTATCGTTTTTTTGAGACCCTTCCCGGCGCGTTCGCGTGGTTCACGCTCGCCCTCATCGTAGTGTGTTCATGGCGGCTGCCGGCCGCGGTGGCGATCTTCATCATCCTGTTCGACATCTACTGGCTGCTCAAGGCGATCTATCTCTCGCTTCACCTCCGTTCCACGTTTTCCCGCATGCGGGAGAATCTCAAGGTGAACTGGATCGGGAAACTGCACGGAGAGCCGCACACGCGGGATTGGGCAGAGATCTACCACCTCGTTATCTTCCCGATGTACCGAGAGCCGTACGAGGTGGTGCGGGAGAGCTTTGAGAGCCTCCGCCGGGCGGACTACCCATTGGATAAGTTCATCGTGGTGCTCGCCACGGAAGAGCGGGTTGGCGCCGAAGCTCGAGCCCTCGCGGAGAAGATCAAAAGCGAGTTCGCCCCATCCTTTTTCAAATTCCTCGTCACCGTTCACCCCGAGGGGCTCCCAGGGGAGATCTCCGGCAAAGGGTCGAACGAGACGTGGGCCGCGAAAGAAGCCGTGCGTCTCGCGATCGACCACGCCCGCATTCCTCACGAGCGCGTTCTCGTTTCCGTATTCGACGTTGACACGCACATCTTTCCGGCATATTTCAGCAGGCTGACCTATGTATTTTTGCATGCCGCAGACCGGCTGCGCGCGATGTATCAGCCCATCCCGCTTTTCACGAACAACATTTATCAGGCGCCCGCACTCGCGCGCGTGGTCGCGTTCTCCGCCACGTTCTGGCAGATGATGCAGCAGTCGCGTCCCGAGCGGCTCACGACGTTTTCTTCGCAGTCCGTGCCGCTCCGGGTGCTTGAGGATATCGGCTTTTGGCATACCAATGTAGTTTCGGAAGATTCGCGGATCTTCTGGCAGGGATACCTTCGCTACCACGGCGACTTCCGCGTCGAGCCGCTGCTCTACCCCGTATCGATGGACGCGAACGTCGCGCCGACGTTCTGGGGGACCATGAAAAACCTCTATGCCCAGCAGCGCAGGTGGGGGTGGGGCGTTGAGAATGTCCCGTACATGCTGGACGGCTTCAGGAAAGATTCGCGCATTCCCCGGAGGAAGAAATGGTATTGGTCGTGGAATGTGCTCGAGGGATTCCACTCGTGGGCCACGAATTCACTCATGATCTTTGCGCTTGGCTGGCTGCCGATCGCGATCGGCGGGCAGCGGTTCCACTACACCCTTCTTTCCTACAGCCTGCCGCAGATCACGAGGTTCGTGATGGGGCTCTCTATGGTGGGCATCGCCACATCGGCGATCATCAGCATCCTCCTGCTTCCGGAGCGGCCGAAGTGGTTCTTGCGGCGGCATTATGTGCTCTATGCGCTGCAGTGGCTCTTGATCCCGATCACCCTGATAGTGTTTGGCGCTTTTCCCGGCCTTGAAGCCCAGACGCGCCTCATGCTCGGGGGGCGGTTCCGGCTAGGATTCTGGGTGACGCCCAAGTGGCGTTCTCCAGAATCGGGAAAGGGGGTAGGGGGAAAACACAAGGGTTCCCCCGTGTCGGAAGACCGCCGATAGGCGGGGTGAGAAACCGAGGGTGTCTAAGGAGTCCCGCTAGCCGGCGGGACGACGGATTGTGGGTAACGCCCAAGTGGCGGAGCCAAAATCTGCTATAATTTTTCTATGCGCCGCTTCGCGTCGAGGAGGGGATTCACGCTGCTTGAGCTCCTGCTTTTTTCGGCGATTTTCGTCATCACAACCATATCGCTTTTTACGATCCTTACCGTCGTGCTTCGTATCCAGGCGCGGCAGGGCTCCGCCGCCGAAGTGAATCAACAAGCGCAGTTCTTGATCCAAACTCTAACCCGCTCGATCGAGCGGGCGAGTCTGATCGAGATGGCTCAAGATATGGCCACGAGTACGCTGAAGCTGCGGATGGCGTCTTCCACCGACGACCCGACCTATATTTTTTTGAGTTCGAGCACGGTATATCTCAAAGTTACCGATTCCGGCGCGCCGCAGCCGCTCACGTCAGAGAGGGTGGTCGTCCCAGGCCTCGTGTTTACGAAGCACGCAAATCCGGCCGGCCGCGATTCGGTCAAGGTGTCGTTCTCGATCGCGTTCAATTCCTCAAACCCCCAGCAGGCATTTTCTCAAACAGTGAATACGGCGGTCGTCCGCATGGGTCCTGTGGTGTTCGCTTCGGACGTCGTGCCGTCCGCGGCAGGTCTCTTTAGCGTCGGCACCACCACGCAAAATTTGTGGCAGTCCATAAACGGCCTGCTCTTTTTCTCCGGCGAAAATATTGGGATCGCGGCACCGAACCCAAGCCAAAAACTTGAGGTGAACGGCGGCGTGCGCGTGAATACCGTCGCGGGAAGGCCTACGTGTTCGGCGAGCGTTCGCGGCACGATATGGTTTACGCAGTCCGCCTCTTTCGTGAGGGATCGCGCAGAGATTTGCGTATGGACAGGAGAGTCAACGCCGTTTGAATGGGTGGATCTCATCCGGCAGTGGGTGCAAGGAACGCCCCTGCCGAACCCGATTTCTGCGGCGCGCGCAGAAGCAGGGAACGGGTACCTGTATGTTTTGGGAGGATATCCGAGCGTGTGGACGTCGCCCACTTCAACCGTGTGGTACGCGCGCTTCGGCGCAAACGGCACGTTCGGCGCGTGGCGCGCCACGACTCCGCTGCCCCAGCCGCTCGATTATTTCGGCACGACGGTGTGGAACGGATACTTGTACGTCGCGGGGGGTTATACCGGCGCCTCTGGGAGGACGAACGCGGTCTACGCCGCGTCCATGAACGCGAACGGCACGCTCGGAGCGTGGATGACGACTACCGCTCTGCCAAACGGGCTCTCAGGGCATTTTGCGGCAGCGGCGAACGGATATCTCTACGTTACGGGCGGCACTGCAGGAGCAGAGGTTTTGCCCACGTCAACCGTGGTGTACGCCCCAATAAACTCTGATCATACTGTGGGCGCATGGGCATCTACTGCTCCTATGCCGTATGCCGTAACAGGCCATGGTGGGGCCGTGTACAATAATTATCTTTATGCGATTGGCGGGTACGGCGTGAGTTCAGCGCCCACATCCACAATGAGTTTTACCAGGTTAGACGCGAGCGGGGCGGTTAGCGCATGGACCGTTGGTCTTGTTACGTCGCTCCCGGTCGCAACCGCCCGCGAAGTACTTGTGGCGTATAATGGCTTCATGTACGAGCTCGGCGGAACTACTGTTGCTGGCACGGTAACCAGCACGCGCTCAATTATAATAAAATCCCAAGGCCACCTGGAGCCGCCGTGGGTGCTGCGAAGCGGCTTGCCTGCGGATCTTTCCGAGTCAGCGGGCGCGGTGAACAACGCTTTTTTGTATATAATAGGCGGATATTCACAGTCCTACGGTTCAACCCCGACTTCCACCGTATGGTATGCGCCGCTTATGAGCAATGGAAATATCGGATTTTAAGGCATGGTATAATAACCACGAGAGCAATTTCAGCGCGGACCAGATATGCGCAAGGCATTTTCTCTAAAAAATCTTCTCGTCATACTGGCTGGGGCCCTCATGCTAACGGCGTTTTCGTCCGCGAGCATTTTGCGGGCCGCGACGTTTGATTCTGATCTTGTGCCGGCCGCGGCCAATACCTACAAGATCGGGGTTTCGGCCGGGGACTGGCAATCCATCAATAATCTGATCTTTTTTGCCAGTTCAAACGTGGGGGTGGGCGCGCCCGCTCCTAATCAGGCGCTTGAAGTGAACGGCGGCCTGCGTTTGAACACCAACCTTCCCCAGCCGACCTGCAGCGCATTGCAGCGCGGTACGTTTTGGGTGGCACAGGCCGGCGGAGGATTCCCGGATTCTGTCGTCGTCTGCTACAAGAACGTCCTGGATCAATACCTGTGGGCAGTGATCTATTGATCCGGGGAGCCGTCTCGCATAGATACGGGATTTGTTCTATACTAATCACAGTAATCAACCACGCGCCTTTTTATCTAAATTCACCTGAACTTCCATGAACCAGGCATCCACGGCATTTGTTAGGGGCAAGCGGTTCGTTTGGCTGCTTGGGGGCGCGCTCGCGCTCGGTCTTTTGTATGCCGCAACCCAGGCAGGCGCGTTTGTCGGCCCGTCAACATCCGGAGGGACGGGTTCTGGCGCGGTCGCAACCGACGCCCAAGGCAACTTGAGCATCGGCATCTCGCCCTCTGCAACGAGCAGGCTCTACGTGCTTGCCGGGCCGACCAACGTATACGGTCTCCAGATTCAGAATGACACCGGGGATTCCTTGTTCCGGCTCTCCCGCGGAGCGGCTGCTTCGGCTATTTTCCGGCTCGGCACCGACGGCACGTTCGTGCTTCAGAATCAAAGCGCGGACGCGTTCGCCATAAACGCGGCAGGCAATGTCGGTATCGGAACGACGGTGCCGGCTCAAAAATTACATGTTTTAGGCAGCGCTCAAATTAGCGGCAGTGTATATACTACTGCAGTAGGTCACGCAAATTCAGCCAGCTTACTTGAGGTTGGCGGAGGAGGCGCAACATACGGTGGAGGCACCATCAGGATGTTCGGAGGGACGCATGCCACAACCCCCGGGATCATAAGTTTCCATACCGGCACCGGCATAGGTATCCCTTCAGAGACGGCAAGAATAACTGCTGCCGGTAGCGTCGGCATCGGGACGGACGCGCCAAGCCAGAAACTGGATGTGAACGGCGCCATCGCGCTGAGGGGCCAGGCAGCTCTGGATTCTGACGCCTCCGCTGTTTACGTAGGAGATTTAGCGAGCGGCGACGGCACAAGGGCGCTGGCTCTGCGGGCAGGAGATGCAACGCGCGCATACATTACGATTGGCGGCAACGTCGGCATCGGCACCGTGAATCCCACAAGCACGCTTACTGTCCAAGGAGAGATCAAAACCACTTCCGGCGGCGTGCGGTTCCCAGACGGTTCGCTTCAGTCATCTGCCGCATCTGCCGGGCTGGGCGGTTCCGGGACCGCGAATTTCGTGGCGAAGTTCACCGCAGGAACCGTTGTCGGCAACAGCATTATTTATGACAACGGCACAAATGTGGGCATCGGGACAGGCGGGTCGGCAACCGCAAAACTTCAGATCGGCGGGGCCGCGGGCGTGGACGGCATCAGGTTCCCTGACGGCACGCTCCAGACCACTGCGGCCGCAGGAGGAGCAGCGATCCCAAGCGGCTTAATCGCGATGTTTGATGCAAGCTGTCCTTCGGGGTGGACGCGGTTTGCCGCGCTTGACGGCAGGTTTCCGCAGGGCGCGTCAGCGTACGGCGGAACAGGCGGCG
>Ga0209518_1004721_pt1 | contig 10743 bp, 11 predicted proteins | sample RifGroB1_FD_183993 | JGI IMG/M metagenome (GOLD analysis project Ga0209518, IMG submission 183993) | Groundwater microbial communities from Rifle, Colorado, USA - Groundwater B1 (SPAdes) (version 2) | ecosystem: Environmental > Aquatic > Deep subsurface > Groundwater | place: Rifle, Colorado... | reverse complement strand
AGATAGTAATAGATACATCTGTGTTAATTGAAGGTTTAGTCTCAAACAAGATAAAATCAAAAGAAATCTCTCCAAAGAAGGTTCTAATACATGAAGCAGTAATTGCCGAACTTGAACACCAGGCAAATGGCGGAAGAGAAAAAGGATACTTGGGATTAGAAGAGTTAAAAGAATTAAGAGCATTATCCAAAAAGTTCAACTTCGAAATTGAATACACAGGAAGAAGACAGACATCAGATGAGATAAGACAATCAAAATCAGGGGCAATAGACGCATTAATCAGAGAACTTGCATACACAGAAAAAGCTTACTTATTAACGGCCGACAGAGTAAATGCATTGACAGCCGAAGCAAAAGGAATATCTGTAATTCTATTTGAGTTTGAAAAGGATACTAAAGAATTAATGTTTGAAAAATATTTTGATGAAGAAACAATGTCTTTGCACATTAAAGAAGGTGTAAAGCCTTGTGCAAAAAGAGGAAAACCTGGCGAATGGAAATTAGTTGACGTTGATGAACCATTAGATGCTGACACGGTTCAGGAAATGGCTAAACAAATAGTGGAAGAAGCAACAAGAAGAAAGGACGGATTCATAGAAATAGAAAGACCTGGAACAACGATAATTCAATTAGGAAAATACAGAACAGTTATTGCAAGACCTCCATTTGCAGATGGATGGGAAATTACATTAGTACGTCCGGTTAAAAAATTATCATTAGAAGACTATGACATAAGCGAAAAACTTAAGAAAAGATTGGGTGGCCAAGCCGAAGGAGTTTTAATCGCAGGAGCTCCAGGAATGGGTAAATCAACATTTACCCAAGCACTAACAGAATTCTATGCTAAGCAAAGTAAAATCATAAAAACAATTGAAGCACCGAGAGATTTAATTGTTCCGGATAATGTAACTCAATATGCGATTGCACAAGGTTCAAGCCAAGAAATACACGACATACTATTATTATCACGTCCTGATTACACCATATTTGATGAAATGAGAAACACAAGCGACTTTTTATTATTCGCAGATTTAAGATTAGCGGGAGTTGGAATGGTTGGAGTAATTCACGCAACCAAACCGGTTGATGCAATACAAAGGTTCATAGGAAAAATAGAAATGGGAGTCATTCCTCATATTGTTGACACCGTTATTTTCATTAAAAACGGAACAGTTGCAAAAACATTCAGTATCACAATGGAAGTAAAAGTTCCAAGCGGAATGACTGAGGCGGATTTAGCCCGTCCTACCGTCGTAATAAATGATTTCGAAACCAATAAACAAGAATTTGAAATATATTCATACGGCTCAGACACAGTTGTTATTCCCGTTCAAGATACAAATAAGGAAAGTCCTTTGAAAGAATTAGCTAAATTAGCAATTCAAGGAGAACTTCAAAGATACACTAGCCATTCTGAAGTAAGAATTGATTCCGACAATAAATGCACAATATATGTTCCAGAGCACGACATCGCAGGGATAATAGGAAAGCAAGGAAAGAATGTTGAAATGCTCCAAAAAATGATTGGAATGAGCATCGATGTACAAGAATTAACACACAAAGTATCAAAGAAGAGATTCGGAAGTCCGATAAATTTCAAATCTGAATTTAACGGAAGAAAAATAACATTAAAAGTGGACCCAGAATACTCGGGGGCAAATGTAAGCATTTATGCAAAAGATGAACTGCTAATGTCGGCAAATGTAGGTAAAAACGGCACAATTGAGATAAGAGAGGAGCATAAGTTGGGCAAAGCTTTAAAAAATGCCTTAGACAGACGAGAGGTTGAGGTGAGAGCTTGATAGACATCAACTTAATAAGAGAAACCCCTCAGTTAGTTAAAGAAAACATAAAGAAAAAGTTTCAAAACGAAAAGCTTCCGTTGCTTGATGAAGCAGTTAAATTAGATTCTCAGATTAGAAAATTAAAAACAGAAGCTCAGGAATTAAGGACGGAAAGAAATACATTAAGTGCAAGGATTAATGAAGCGAAAAAAGCAAACAAAGACGTTAAGCCTATTCTTGAAAAAGCAAAAAGAATTCCTGACCAAATTAAAACACTAGAAGATGAAGAAACTAAATTAAATATTAGTTTAACAAACATCATGCTCAAAATTCCAAATTTCATATCGAAGAAAACGCCGTTTGGAAAAGATGCATCACAGAATAAAGTAATAAGCAAAGGCGGAAAAATAAATAAGTTCACATTCCCAATCAAAACTCATGTTGAGATTGCAGAGCAGCTGAACATGGCGGACTTTGATTCCTCTGCGAGAGTTTCAGGAAAAGGATTCTACTATCTAAAAGGAGATTTAGCTTTATTGAACCAGGCATTAATCAGATTTGCGATAGACTTCATGACGAAGAAAAAATACCTGTACATCGAGACGCCTTTGATGCTTAATTCGCAGTCTATCTTCGCATCTATGGACAAAAAGGCAATAGAACAGTCAGTCTATTCTGTAAGAGATGAGGATCTGAATCTGATAGGAACGGCTGAACAGTCGTTATTGGCCATGCATGCCAATGAAACAATTCTAGAATCAGAACTTCCTAAGAAATACTTTTCATACTCGATGTGCTTCAGAAAAGAGATAGGAGCTCATGGGATAAATGAAAAAGGTCTCTGGAGAACGCATCAGTTCAACAAAATAGAGCAGTTCATTTTCTGCAGGCCGGAAGATTCTGAAAAATTTTATGAAGAGCTTCTGAAAAACTCAGAAGAGATACTTAAAAAACTGGATCTGCCTTACAGAGTCCTTGAAATATGCACAGGAGATTTGGCTGATTGGAAATTCAGGAGCGCTGATCTTGAGGTTTACCGCCCAACAACAAAAGAATACGGAGAAGTAATGTCCTTGTCTAACTGTACAGACTACCAGGCAAGAAAACTCAATATAAAGTGTTTGGACAGCAAAGGTAATAAACGGGTGCTTCATACTTTAAACGACACAGCATTGGCGACATCGAGAATTTTGGTTGCGATACTGGAAAACAACCAGAACAAAGACGGTTCAGTCACAATCCCTAAAGTCCTTGTTCCTTACGTGGGAAAAAATAAAATAACAAGAGGTGTATAAATGGCTAAAGAAGATTTCGAAGATGAGCAGTACACGGAAGAAGAACACGCAGAAGAATCCAAAGAAGATGTGGAAGAAGAACTGGAAGACGATGGTGTCGCAGACTGGGAAGAAGGATTTGAAAAAGGTGCTACCGCAGCTGAGTTTGAAGACGGCAAAGAAGAAGAAGCTGAGGAAGAAGAAACCCCAAAAAAGAAAAAGAAGCACGAGGAAGAGGAAATAGAATTTTGATTCATGGGAATGTTTAATGATATATTAAGAAGCGATGAGACTATATTCAAAAATGTCATTGCACTGGATTACGACTATATACCGAAGATAGTTCCATTTAGAGAGCTCCATCAAAGGCATATGGCGACGTGCATCAAGCCGTTATTCCAGGAGAGGAGCGGAAGGAACCTGTTCATTCATGGATCGCCGGGAATAGGAAAGACAGCCGCATGCCGCCACGTTCTTAAGGAACTTGAAGAGCAGTATGATGAAATAGAGCCCATATACATCAACTGCTGGGAAAAGAACTCCTCCCACAAGATAATGATGGAGATCTGCGAGAAGCTCGGCTATAAATTGACGCACAACAAAAAAACAGATGAATTATTCAAAATTGTTAAAGAAATGCTGAACAAGAAATCTGTTGTCTTTGTGTTTGATGAAATTGACAAGGCAGAAGAGCATGATTTTCTTTACTGGATTTTAGAGCAGATCTACAAAAAGTCCATATTCCTGATAACAAACTACAGGGAATGGCTCCTGAATCTTGATGAAAGAATCAAATCAAGATTGACTGCCGAAATTCTTGAGTTCAAGCCGTATAATTTTTCAGAAACGAAAAATATAATGGAGCAGAGAGTCGGTTATGCGTTCAGGGATAACGTTATCGAACAGGACGCATTCGAGGCGACAGTCAAAAAAACATATGAGATGCAGGATCTGAGAAAAGGGCTTTATTTGCTGAGGGAAGCAGGAAATCTCGCAGAAGACAAGAGCCTTAGAAAAATCACGATGGAGCAAATAGGAACAGCATTAAGGAAGCTCGACGAATTCACAATAAACAAGGAAGACGAACTCGATTCGGATACAAAGCTCATCTTTGAGATGATAAAGAAGAATAACGGAAGCAAAACCGGGGAATTATACAAGATTTATGCCAAAGGAGGAGGAAACTCCTCAAAAAAGACATTTTCAAGAAGATTAAGGGATTTAGAGAAAGGAAAGTTCATAGTTGCAGAAAAAGTTGTTGGCGGTTCTGAAGGAACAACATCCATAGTTAAGCTGGCTTCAAAAAACAATGAAAGAAAACTGACTGAGTTCTAGAATGATAGCAAAAGCGTTAGGGGTATTGGATTTTTTTTCGGCAGTTATGTTCCTTATTCCTATGCCAAGAACAATCATACTATTGGCTGCGACATATCTCATAATAAAAGGGCTGTTATTTGCTATTGGGGATGATTTTATTAGTTATTTCGACATAGCAATCGGCATCTATCTGATAATTTTCAGTTTCGGACTGTCGGTGACAATACTTTCTGTGGTCTCTGCCCTGTTCCTGCTGCAGAAGGGCCTACTGAGCTTTATCTAATCTGTCGGGATTATCCCTGCCCCACTGGACAACCGCGCGTGAGATATTTAAACTGATTTCAACATCATATTTCTCAGGTGAAATCATGAATTACGGAACGACGCCGAGAGACTTTCAGCCTGTGTTTTTCAGGCACATGAAAATGCTCAGTCTAAGGGCTGCAGAGAAAAAGAGGTGGTAAAATGAAAGATGTAAGCGATCTGATGAAAAGATATGGATTAGGTAATGCTCCTCCGTGTATTTTTGTTGTGGAAGGGCTTGTCTTCACTGAAGACAGGCTTCTTCTCGGTAAAGTCCATTCTTAGATGCCACCCCCGAAAGGGGGCTGGTAATCTAGAGTGAATGGGCATAAATTTTATATACTCATAGATAGAACTCAGTTCTATGGCCGACATCAATTTTACATTATTGCTGGCAAAACAGTTCCCTAATTGGTTTTACTGGGTTGTAGCCGGCATCCAGCTGCTGGGAGTTGTCGTTTCCTTTGCGATAAGCTACTTAGGGTTCAAAGCGTACAGGATAATAAAAGAAGCGAAGTACAAATATTTCTTCTACGGATTTTTGCTCTTAGGACTGAGTTTTCTGGCCAATGTGATACTTAATGTTTCCATAAGACTTGGATACGCAAAATATTTTGTGGAGAAAAAATATGAACTATTTATGCTGCCGATGTTCGGAATATACTATGTATTTTTGATTGGGGTCATGCTTGCTTACGTTTCACTCGCTGCTGTTTATTCAGAAGTCAAGAAATCCAATAAGCTTTGGCTGTTTTATTTCTGGACATTCATTGTTGGGGTTTATACATTCAGGGATAAGCTGATGTTCAACATGTTTTCCGCGATACTGCTTTCATTCATCGTGATGTATACATATGACAAGTATCTTGAAGGTAAGAACAAGAATAGGCTGCTGACTTGCCTGGCATTCTTCTGCATGTTCCTGTTCCACTTGTTTGTTTTATTGGAAACATTCATGCCAATCTTTTTCATAATCAGGAATTCAATACTTTTAATAGGCTTGATACTATTATTGACGACTTTATCTAAAATCTATGGCAGAAAGAAGAAGTAAACACGAGATTATATTTGATATTCTTAATCTGATTAGTTCCAAAAGCGGAAGGGTAAAGCCTACGCACATATTATATGGCGGGAATCTTTCTCATGACAGACTGAAGAAATATTTAGATGAGCTGATTACCGGCGGATTCATCCAAAAACAGGAAGAGAAAGGAAAAATATATTACATATTGACTGACAAAGGATACAAGTTCATAGAAGAATTCAAGAAGATAGAAGAGATGACACAGGCATTTGGAATCTAACCCTTAACAACCGCCAATGGCTTCAGTTTAACAACTGCTTTAGCAATCCCTAATTTATCAGATACTCTGACGACTTCATCTATATCTTTGTAAGCCCCCGGAGCTTCTTCTGCTAAGCCGACCATAGAATGCCCTTTTACAATGATTCCCTGCTTTGCAAGGCTAGATATTAATGCCGGACCTCCGAACTCCCTTACTGCCTGATGTCTTGACATTATCCTTCCAGCGCCGTGCGCAGTTGAGCCTAAACTTTCTTTCATTCCTATTTCTGTACCCACTAAAACATACGAAGCGGTTCCCATTGAGCCGGGAATAATGACCGGCTGTCCTGTTTTTCTGTATTTCTCAGGTATTTCTTTATTTCCAGGACCAAAAGCACGTGTTGCTCCTTTCCTGTGCATATAAACTTTTTTCTTCTTCCCGTCAAAAGAGTATTCTTCAATCTTAGCAATATTATGCGCAACATCATATACTGTTTTAATATCTGTTTTTTTAAGATCAAAGACTTTAACAAAACAACTCCTGACTAAATCTGCAATTATGTATCTGTTGCACCACGCAAAATTAGCAGCGGCCTTCATCGCTTTAAGATAATCATCACAAGCTTGTGTCCCGGCGGGAGCATAAGCTAATTCTCTGTCCGGCAGTTTGGCTAATTCCTTTGGAAATTCCTGCTCCATCTTTCTTAAATAATCAGAACAAACTTGATGGCCCAATCCCCTTGAGCCGCAGTGTATCATGAAAACAACCTGATTTTTCTTTAAACCGAACACTTTTGCCTTTTCTTCATCAATAATATCAGAAACATACTGGATTTCCAGGAAATGATTTCCTGAACCTAATGAACCTAATTGATTTTTTCCTCTGTTTTTGGCTTTGTCAGAAACTTTTGAAGCATCAGCTCCCTTGAAAGTTCCTGATTCTTCAGAATTAGCCAAGTCATCTTTCAAACCATATCCTTTTTCAAATGCCCATAACGCTCCTTTTTCCAGAACTTTATCTAATTCTTCTCTTGAGATTTTGACGTTTCCTTCTCCCAATCCGGCAGGGACAGCCTGATAACAAGCTTCAACTAATTGATTAATTTTATCTTTGACATCATCTCGAGCCAGAGGAGTTGTTAACAATCGAACGCCGCAATTCGAAACAACAATGTTGTTTGCAATAAAGTTATGGTCATTGTGACTGACAGTTACGTCATATACGAGACCTTGATACGGAATAACATTTATATTTAGAATAGGATCGAAAACAAATCCATCTCTTCCAAAAGAAAATGTCTTCTTATAATCCTCGTATGATATAAAATTAATAGCTGTGCGAGGTTCTGTTCTTTGCTCAGTCCATAAAGAATGTTTAATGAACTGTTCTGGCGTATAAACTGATGAAAGCGATGCAACAATGTCCTTTATCGGCACACCTAATCCATACAATTCTCTTGTTTTTGCCCTTATGCTCATTCTTTCTTTTTGAATAACACTTTTTAACCTGAGATAGCTAGAAGCAAGACTTGCCTCCAAATTTTTTTGTTTATTGTAATCATAGCTGATATTTTCAAAGAAATTAATAAGATTTGATGAATTGCCGTATATTTTTATCCTGTGGCAGACTGTCTTTCCGTTTTTACCATGATATTGATTGCCCGGAACTGCAACCGGCATGCTTGAAGTTACCTTGAAATCTGCAAGAAGCAAACGAATGTCATTTAGAAAATCAATTGAGCTCTCTTTGATGCTTTCAAGCTTATTCATGTTCAGCGTTGGCTCATAGAAATTATACTTATTCAAGGTTGCAGGACTGGAAAGTTCTGCTCCGAAAAATGCAGATAAAAATAAACGTTTTTGCCATAAGGGAGCGTTCATAACCCATTTTGGAACACGATACTCTTTCGTGACTTTTTTCCCATGAGGAACTCCAAGAGCAGACAACAAAATAGCAAAAGATGCCGATCCGCAGTTTATTGAGTGCTCCTCAAAGACAAATTTTTTCGTCCCATAATGGGTGTTTATTTTATGATTTCTGACTCTGGAATAAATATTTTGGCAGCCGAATCCTAGGTTTGACACATCAGACTGAATACTTTCCAAATCTTCTTTTTTCCCGTAGAATGTGACCTGCCCACTCCTGCCTCCGACATAAGATAGCACACCATCCCCTAAGACAAACCCCATAAGTTTCAAAAGAATAGGTAATTTTGGAGAATTATAGCTAATCTCCAAAATATCATTCTTCCGTAAGAAATTTAATATTTGATTTCTGGCATTTCCTTCTGCGCCAATATTGAGATTATCTAACATTTTTTCAATGTCTTCTGCACCAATAATTTTCTCTTTTTTAGGTTCTTCCCATTCAACGCCCTCAAATCCATTCACAACGACCATGTCATTCTCTTTAATGTCCTTTGCCTTAATCATCCCATTAATAGTCAGGATTGGATGATTACCGGTAATCTTAATTGATCTTCCAGTGAGTGTTTTTAGTTCGAATATTTCTTTTTTTTCCTCACGTTTCATATAACAGACAATCGGCACTTCCTTCTTTTCCTTTTTTTTATACTCGAATAGCGAGAATTCCTCTTTATCCCAGCTTTGCTCAATATCTTTGATTCGTTTCCATGCCCCCCATTTTAATGAGACTTTGACATCAGGATGGGTGCAATTCACGTCATATCCGATTCCGCCAGGAGAAACTCCTCCTTTCTCGAAGTCTAAAGCTGCGACTCCACCAATACAAAAACCATAACCTTGGTGAGAATCCGGAAGGGCAAGTATTTTTAATGCTCCAGGCAGAGTTGTCATATTTTTTGCCTGTTCAAGCGTTTTATCATTCTTCATCGCTTCCAGAATCTTATCGCTGGCAAAAACATAAGCCGGAACTTTGGTGCCTTCTATCTGCCATACAAATTCCTTAATTTTCTTCAATTCAACCATAGAATTAGAGCAAATTACACGATTTAAATACATTGCTATAAATCCAAAACAACCTGAATCATGACGTTTTCCGGTTTTTCATCTATTATCATGTCATTGTAAGTCACAGCTTTTACATGTCTTTTAAAGCTGTACTTATCCAACCCTACATTTCCTGATACATTCGCTGTGAGCCTGAATTTCTTTCCTTTTTCTATATTCAAAGAGATGATTTTACTTATCACAAAATGCTCTGCATCCATAAAATAAAGGAATTTTTCAAGAAAATCATAAAGCAAGGCTTTCTTGTCCTCTGATTCTATTATTATTTCTTTCTTAATAATCTGTTCAACTTCTTTAACCTCGACAATCACATCAGTCAAAGCCAAAGCTGCATTGGAAAATGCTTCTTCCAGGCTTTTTCCGTAAGCCTGAAATTTCATATCCGCTGTATGCTCAAAAAACCTGTATTTTTCCATTTTAGAATTTTATTTTCTTGACTAAGTCGCTTAATGTCGCTCCAAGAGAGCACGGCATTGAAAATGCTACGATAGCATTGATGATATTGCCAGAACCAATCATTTTGTCAATGCCATACGAATAAATAAGAAGCAAAGAGACTAATATCGATGAAAAATATACCGTAAAGAACCGCTTTGCCCAGAATTCCACGAAGCTCCTGTGAATTTTATCCTGCACTCTTGTATATCCGACAAAATAGATCTGTATCGTTGTAAAAATGACTGTTAGGACAGTTATCATGATAAGATGTACATTAGTCAAGTTTTTAGATATGTCTATCAGAAATCCCTTGGACATAAAGACAAATCCGACAAATAAAGCTCCGAAAAAAGAGTAAAAGAAATCTTCTCTTGAAAAATGCTGTATTCCGTCTTTCATATTAATATACCTGCAAAGAATCTATGAAATCTCTCGTCTTATTTGTATCTTCTTTTTTTGGCTCGTCAAAGATGCTCGGGATGCCTGTATCTGAATTTGACGGTGAACTTGGCGAGTCAAACATATTGAATATTCCGGAAGGTGTTTCAGGAACAGGACTTGAAGATGGGCCTGAACTGTCAAACAAAGAATTTGAGCCGGGATAACCAGAATCATAATCATTTCTTTTTACGGCGGTGTTTGCTGATATTGCATGAAGCATATTGATGATATGCCTAAGAATATGAACATCCTCTTTAGTGTCTATAACAACCTTCATGGCTGTTTTAAATGTCAATTGATATAAAAATGTTATGCTTTTACAGCCACTAGTTTGGGGGGAGTTTTATGAAATGATGCATAAAAAAGAGCTGTTGTACCTGCAATAAGAATAAATGCGATCATTAACTTTTGGTTGAAATATCTTGAAAGAAAAACGGCAGAAACGATTACTAGAAAAAATAAGATTTTTGCCGTTTGGGGTCTTTCTAACTCAAATTCTCCGCTAAATTCTTTTTGCAGATTATTAACAAATTTGGGATATTTTCTTAAAACATCAGACAGGTACATTTTTTGTATTCTTTCAAGACGATTGCTAAGTTCATGAAGTTCCAGCCTATATTCTCTTTCTTTAACACTAAGGCCATGTTTTCTTGCGGAATCATACTTTCCTCGGATTATTGCAAATTCCTCATTCATCGCAGAAATAATGTTTCTCTTTATCTCTTCAGCACTAGCTATCTGCCCTTTATTGAGATTGCCATAATACGACATAATATCAAATAACTTATTTGTCTTTAAAAATGTTGTTATAAGAATACATTCTGGTAATTCATGTAAATGGCGTTTTCAACTTCCTTGACATCCATCTTCTTTATCTCTGCTATTTTCTTTATTGTTAATGAAACAT
>Ga0209518_1004716_pt1 | contig 10753 bp, 15 predicted proteins | sample RifGroB1_FD_183993 | JGI IMG/M metagenome (GOLD analysis project Ga0209518, IMG submission 183993) | Groundwater microbial communities from Rifle, Colorado, USA - Groundwater B1 (SPAdes) (version 2) | ecosystem: Environmental > Aquatic > Deep subsurface > Groundwater | place: Rifle, Colorado... | reverse complement strand
TCTGCAGAAAAAAAATTCCGCGGACTTAAAGACAAAACAGCTTCTTCTTGAGGCTAAAGACAAAGCGCAATCAGTCACGGAAGAAGCCGCTAAAAAAGCCCAAGCTATCCTAGACAGCGCCAAGCAGGAGGAAAAAAACTCCCTCATTCAGACGCGAAAAATTGAAGAAAGGATTTTGCAACGAGAAGAAAGTCTGGAGAAACAAAGGCTTGGTATAGAGAAATCAAACGCAGAGATACATGAAAGTATAGAAAAACTAAAAAAGAAGAAAGAAGAAATAGAAGGCATTGAACAACAAAAATTGGCCGATTTGCAGAAAGTCGCATCTATGACCGAAGAAGAAGCCAAGTCCAACCTGATGAAAGCGACAGAAAAGAAATACGAAGAAGATATTCTGGGACGAATTAAAAAACTGGAATCCCTCGGGCGGGACGAGTTTGAAAAAAGAGCCAGAGAAATACTCGTAACCGCCATCCAAAGGCTGGCTTCTTCCACCGCTTCGGAGGTTACCACCACGACCGTCTCAATACCTTCGGACGACCTTAAGGGCAAAATCATAGGCAAAGAGGGGCGAAATATCAGGGCGTTGGAAAGGGCGGCCGGAGTGGAAATTATCGTGGACGATACGCCCGGGTCAATCGTTATTTCCGGTTTTGACCCGGTCAGAAGGCAGACGGCCAAAGTCGCCCTGGAGAATCTTGTTTCCGACGGACGAATCCAGCCGGCTAGAATTGAAGAGGTGGTGGAAAAAGCCAGGAGCGAGGTGGAAAAAACCATCAAGCAAAAAGGAGAAATGGCCGCTTACGAAGCCGGAATAATTGATTTGGACCCGCGCCTGCTGACTGTTTTAGGCCGGCTTTATTTCAGAACCAGTTATGGACAGAATGTCTTGCAGCATTCCATTGAGGCGGCCCATATCGCCGGAATGTTGGCGGCGGAACTGAAGGTTGATGTCAATGTGGCCAAAAAAGGAGCGTTGCTCCACGATATAGGCAAGGCGATGGACCACGATGTCCAAGGAACGCATGTGGAAATCGGCAAAAGAATTCTTCAGAAATTCAATGTTGACGAGAAAATAATCAAGGCGATGCAATCTCATCATGAAGAATATCCGTTTGAAACGACGGAAGCCGTTATCGTGCAGGTGGCCGACGCCATTTCCGGAGCCAGACCGGGCGCGAGGAGAGATTCTTTGGAAAACTATCTAAAGCGCTTGGAAGATTTGGAAAATATCGCCAAATCGTTCGGGGGCATAGAAAAAACCTACGCCATTCAAGCCGGTCGAGAGATAAGGGTTTTCGTGATGCCGGAAAAAGTATCCGACCTGGAAGCCAAAAAAATGGCTAGGGACATAGCCGACAGAATAGAAAAGGATCTCAGGTACCCGGGAGAAATAAAAGTGAATGTGATAAGAGAAAGCCGGGTGATTGAATACGCGAGATAAGTCGAAAGTCTATAAAGTCTATAAAGCCAAAAATATCGTAAAATTTAAAGACTTGATGGACTAATAATATGGCTTAATATATAATCAACGGTAATAGCAACAAGCCTGCCTGTCGGCAGGCAGGGTCGAGTTTAAAAAAATAAGATATCAAAACATAAATTTATGAATAAAGCAGGAATAGCCGATGCAGTTCATGTTGTTGTTGGAGGCACAAAAACAATAGCCGAACAAGCGGTGGAAAAAGTTATAGAGGTTATAATCGGTTCTTTGAAGAAAGGAGAAGAAGTGTCTATCGCTGGACTGGGCATTTTTTCCGTCAAGGAAAGGGCGGCCAGACAAGCGCGAAACCCGAGAACGGGAGAAGCGATAAGCGTCCCGGCCATGAAGGTTCCGAAATTCAAAGCCAGCAAGCACCTTAAAGACTCCGTGAAGTAATTTTTCAATAAATTTGAAAAATGCGGTTGCAAACAAACCGTCCCGCTCAAGAGCGGGACGGTTTGTTTTTGATATACTGGAACCAATGGATTTAAAATCTTTGCGCCAGCAGTTTCTGGAACACCTTGAAGTGGAAAAAGGGCGGAGCCTGAAGACTGTTGAAAATTATGACAGATACATAAAGAGGTTTTTGGAGTTTGCCAAAATCAGTTCCCCTTCCCGAATAGATGACGAGTTGGTCAGAAAATACAGGCTTTTTCTCAATCGGGAAGAAAAAAGCAATGGCGAAAATTTGGACAGAAAAACGCAGAATTATTATCTGATCGCTTTGCGCGTGTTTCTGAAATATCTGGCCAAAAGAAATATCGCTTCTCTGCCGGCGGAAAGGATAGAATTGGCCAAAACTCCGCAAAGAGACTTGGATTTGATAACGGAAGAAGAATTACAAAGATTATTGGATGTAAAAGGGGGTGAAACAAAAGATATAAGAAATAAGGCGATTCTTGAGCTGCTTTTTTCCACCGGTTTGCGTGTTTCCGAGCTTTGCGCGCTTAATCGAGATTCTTTTGGAGAGGCCAAAAACGGCGAAATTTCCATCAGGGGAAAGGGGGGCAAAATCAGAGTAGTATTTATATCGGAAAGCGCAAAACAAGCCGTCAAAAATTATTTAGACAAAAGAGGCGATACCGAAGAAGCATTATTTTTTATCACTCCCCGTTCTGTGGAACGAATGATCAAACAGCGCGCCATAGAAGCCGGAATTTCCAAAAAAGTGACGCCTCACATCATTCGCCATTGTTTTGCCACCGACTTATTGTCCAACGGCGCCGACATTCGCTCCGTCCAAGCCCTCCTAGGCCACTCCAACATCGCCACCACCCAAATCTACACCCACGTGACGGACAAACAGCTCCGCGATGTGCATAAAAATTTCCACGGAAAAGGGAGGAAATAAAAAAACGAGTCAAACAGTTTTATCTCATTATTTTTTCCGAAATTTCCGGAATTTCTTTAATGAAAAAGTTTTTCACCTTTTTCCAGCTGGCATCAAAATTGATTTCCGGGTTGGGATCGCTTTCTGCATCTTCAAAATAGACCAGACTTTTTAAAATATGATGGTAGTCGTGCGCCACCGACGGATATTGGACTTTAAGGCGCTTGATAATTTCCTCCAAAGGTTCTATGTTTTTAGCGCACCAGTAAAGGTCAAAAAAGTCCCTCTTTCTCCCCCGTTGGGATATGGCGGTTATTTTCATAACGGCGAGGTCTTTAGCTTGGAGCACTCTGATCGCTCCGTGCCATAACGGCTCTTGTTTGGGAATAAAAAAGGGATAAGCGATAAAACTCACCTTAGCTTTTAAAAGCTGACCGTAAATAGTATTTTTTCTATTAAAACTTAACACCCAGTCTTTATTATTTGAAAATTTTGCCAGCAGTTCCTCCATATCAAAATCTTTATTTTCCGTAAAAAAGTCCAAGTCAAGAGATTTGCGATTTCCCGCTTGAAGCGCTAACGCCGTCCCTCCGGCAAGATACCAACCCGATTCCTTAAGCCATTTTTCTTCAGACAAAAACATCAAAGCTTTCTTGGTTTGGCGAGGCAAAATTTCGTAATGCCAGTTTGCCCCGTAAGAAATCGGTTTTTTCTTCGGATTTATTTTTTGAGAAGAAGATTCCATAGTGTTTTTGTTTCCGGCCGCAAACATCTTGACTTGCTAACAACTTTTCTTAATAGATTTTTGTCGTAATGATTTAATACCCAGCGCGCTTCTTTATCATTGCCAAAATCGGCAATGCGCTCAATGATATATTGGGCGTTTTTTTTCGGGTCTATTTTTTTCGGGTTAACATCCCAAAATAGCGTTGGTCTGAATTTAATTTTCATTGATTTATATTTAACATTATACCATAAATATCAACGCAATAAAACCAATTAACAGCCACTCCAACATCACCACCACGCAAATTTATACCCACATTACGGACAAACAGCTCCGCGATGTTCATAAAAATTTCCACGGAAAAACAAGAAAATAAATTAAACCTTAGAGAGGAAGTAAGCGTATAATTTTAAGAATTAAAAATGTCTTTGCCAATAAGCTCCCAAAAAGGAATGAAGTTAATTTCGGTTTTGCCGACGATCAACGAGCCTTTGAAGCTTTTGTTGACGATAAAAGCTTTTTCCGGCGAGTATTTTTCAATGAAACTTCTAAGCGAGCGGTTAATTTCCGGTTTTTTAATATCGGCGTATTTTACTTCAATAGGGATTAATTTATCGCCCGAACTTGCGACAAAGTCCACCTCGGCTTTTTCTTTCGTTCTCCAGTAATTTATTTTTGCTCCCGAAAACAAAAATTTTATTTTCAAAACGTTAAAGATAAAATTTTGGAAAACAAATCCGGAACCGTCCATCTCCGAGGCTTTTCCAAATAAGCCCAAAGAGTAATTTCTGAAACCAATATCGTGGAAGTAAATAACCGGAGATTTTGTTATTTCTTTTCTAGCGTTTTTGAAGTAAGGCGAAACCGCTTCCGTGATGAAGGTTTTTTCCAAATACCAAAGATAATTTCTGACGGTAACTGCGGAGATGCCGACGGTGTTTGATAATTCCGAATAATTAATCATTTTCCCCGTCTGGCTGGCCAAAATTTTGACCAAAGAATTGAACGCCTCCAGTTTCTCAATTTTTAACAAATAAGCGATGTCTTTTTCCATATAACTGCTATATATCTCGGAGATTATTCTCGTTTTTTCTTCCAATGTGTCTTCGGTAACAACTCGCGGATACCCGCCAAAATTAAGATACTCGGCAAGGAATTCAACAGTTTTTTTATTTTCAATGGCGAAATAATCAGCCAGCCGTCCGTTATATTTGTATTCCGTTTTAAAATTGACAAATTCACTAAATGACACGGGGAAAATTTCAAACATCGCTTTCCTGCCGGCTAAAGACTCGTGGATTTTTTCTTTCAGCTCAATGCTTCCCGAGCCCGAAACAATAAATTTATAAGGCAAGGCTATATCATAAATCCCTTTCAGAAACACTCCGGCATCCTCTTTTCTCTGGATCTCGTCAATGAAAACATAACCTCCGTTGTTGCCGAATTCCAGTTTCAATTTTTCCACCAGGCTGTTTTGAGACGAAAAAAATTTTTGGTCGTTTTCAAAATCAAAACTTAGAAAAACAGTCTTTTTGCCAGAGAGCTCAAGGTGTTTTTTGAGCAACATCATTAAAGTTGTCTTTCCGGCCTGTCTTGGCCCGGCGATAAGAGTGATTTCTTTTTTAGAAAGATGCTTTTTCAAGTCTTCAAAAATATCCCGTTTTATAAAAGGCTTTATTTCATTCATACTTACATTTTAGCCCGAGTATTCTTAAAGTCAAGTGTATTTTTGGTAATATCCACACATATTTGATGATTTTAATGCTAAACTGCATATAATCTATGACCAACGAAAACACGCTTAATCCCCAAATTGAAGAAGGCTGGAAGAAGGCTTTAGCGGAAGAGTTTGGTGCGGAATATATGAAGGAACTGAAGGGAAAACTCGTGGAAGAAATGAATAACGGTATGGTTATTTATCCGCCAGCCAAGCAAATTTTCAACGCTTTCAATCTCACCCCTTTTGATAAAGTCAAAGTTGTAATTCTCGGCCAGGATCCTTATCACGGGCGCGGACAAGCGCACGGGCTTTCTTTTTCCGTGCCGGACGGTGTCAATCCCCCGCCGTCTCTGCTAAATATCTTTAAAGAAATAGAAAGCGACTTGGCGGTTAAACCGCCAAAAACAAAAAACGGCAATCTGGGAAGCTGGGCGAAACAAGGCGTGTTATTACTCAATGCCATTCTTACCGTCCGCGCCAATTCCCCCGCCCGCCATCGCAAGCATGAGCTTGGCTCAGGCGTTGCGGGCGGGCCCGCTTCTCACCGCGACCTAGGATGGGAAAAATTGACCAACGCCGCCATCAAAGCCCTTTCTGACAAAAGAGAACACATCGTTTTTCTTCTTTGGGGTAAATTCGCCCAAGAAAAAGAAAGACTGATAGACACCAGCAAGCACCTTGTCCTCAAAGCCCCTCACCCCTCTCCCTACTCCGCCAATTCCGGCTTCTTTGGTTGCAGACATTTCTCCAAAACTAACGACTATCTTATTAAAACCGACCAAATGCCGATTGAGTGGGGTGAATAAGAGTCAATGTGGCATGTTGACTGTGGCGATAAAGTAAAAATGGCGGATAGTTTTAAAACTATCCGCCATTAAACCAATATTTTTTACACAAGATAAATACTTTTAAAAATTTTGTTTGTCGGAGCTCATATAATTTGGATATTTAAAACCCCCGCTAGGATTGGGCGCTGTAAATATGTTATGACCTGTTTTTACAAAAAACTGATAAGAGGGTGTGGTGATTTTTTGCGCCCCAGTATCCAATTTTTTTAAAATCAATTTTCTTTTGCAGATAAAAGCATGTCTTGGAAGCTGAAGCTTGTTTGGATTAGTACCGACAACAATAAAGCCGCAACTTGCATCGTTTACCATCCCAGTAATCAATAAATGGTTCGGCCTGCCGTAACTGCTGTAAATGCTTATTTCCTTGCCCAAATATCTGCTCAATCCCTTTTTCATCTTATATCCCCCAATAAAAAAGTTGAACTATTAAAGTACAATAAATCAAGCCCAGTTTTACATAAAAAGGCGCAATAGTCAAATTTTTGTATGAGGCCACCCATTTTTGCGCTTTTCAGGCAATTGGTTAATTGGTAATATGGCCAGATTCTTTTTCTTTTAATCTTCGGCGTTGTCTTTTTTTCGTTTAGTCCTTCAAACTTCCCTTCGGCTTCTTTCAGCTTCCTTTTCCACAAAAACAAGGTTCGCCGTTTAACGCCAAAAGCTTCTGCTGTCGCTGGCAATCCGTGTTTTTCCCAAAAGGCCAAGACTCTGGCCTTACGCAATGCTTTTTTGGTAATCATATATTGATACCTTAAAGCATCGTTGTAGAGTTTTACAAATCCTTTTATCCCTTTGTATTTACAAAATATCCGCATCTCTTTGCTGGCTCAAAGAGTGCAAGAAGTATGTGGCCTTATGCAATTTTTTTTCACTACTTCACCCACCATTTTTGGCGGATTTCTTTGATTTCGGCTTGTTCCAATTCGTTTTTCTTGTCTTTGGCTTGTTTGGCGAGATTTTCCAGCTCTTTGTCGCCAAGCGCGTTTAACTCCACGGCTCTTTTTTCTAAATATTCCGCCGTATTTTTTTCCGGCTCGTCTAAAACTTCTTCAAAAAGAATGTTTAAAATTTGGCCGATTTTCGGGACGGGCTGGATTTTCAGCAGTTCCATAATTCTTATCCCGTTTATTTTAAGGGCGGTAACAGATAGTGGCGCGCGCATCGCTTCATCTATCATTGATTCATATTTTCGCAATCGGTACGGGCTTTCTTTTGGCCTACCCATGCCGATGCGATCGCAGAAACGCACATTCATCAATTCCCAAATGTTTTCCGGGCCGACATTGCGGACAAGCCGCCTGACGGCGGACAAAGTGATTTTTTCCGTGTCGGAGAAAAATAAATGGTAACGGACGAGTTTGGCGATTAAGTCAATGGATTTTTTGGAAAACTTCAATTTGGCCAGCATTTTAGCCGTCATTTTGGCGCCTACCACATCGTGGCCATAGAAGGTCCAATCCCCTTTTTCCTCGCCCCATTTTCTAGTGGCCGGTTTGGCCACATCGTGAAGCAGAGCCGCCAGCCTTATTTCCAATGACCATTTTTTAGACACGGCGTGTTCCAAGCTTTTAAGATTATGTTCCCAGACGGTAAAACTATGCGCCTTGTTTTGCTCCACGCCGATTCCTTCCTCCAATTCCGGCATAATGTATTTCAGCATCCCAGTTTCGCGCATAAGCTCAATTCCCTCTTTCGCCCTATCGCTTATTATAACCTTCACAAATTCGTCATGAATTCTTTCTTGGGCGATTTCTTTAAGGTGTCCAGCGTGTTTCTCAATAGCCTTCTTTGTCGCCGATTCTATTTCAAAGCCGAGTTCGGCGGCAAGTCTGACGGCGCGCAAGATACGCAAAGCGTCTTCGTTGAAACGATTGTTCGGATCGCCCACCGCCCTTATTATCTTTTTTCCCAAATCATTTTGCCCGCCAAAAAGGTCAATAAGTTCATATCCCGCCTCATCGCTTGCTTGTCCGGCAGGCAGGGCTAAAGCCATAGCATTGACGGTAAAGTCGCGCCTTTTCAAGTCTTCTTCAATGTTTGACGTGAAACGCACCTCATCCGGCCGGCGCTTGTCGGAGTAGCCGGATTCTAAACGATAAGGGGTTACCTCCACCACCTTCAAGGTTTCGTCGTCCGTGTCGTTTATAACGCCAACGGTGCCGTATTTATTTTCGTAAACGGAATGGGGAAAAAGTTTTTGGATTTCTTCCGGCTTGGCGTTAGTTGTAATGTCCCAGTCTTTCGGTTTCATATGCAACGCCAGACTGCGGACGCATCCGCCCACAAAATAGGCTTCAAAACCATTTTTAATAATAGTGTCGGCTATATTTTTTACCAAGGGAGGAATTTTTTTGATTTTTTCTCGCATTATCTTTATATTCTAGCATTTTTGTGATAAATTAGATAGAGTTTTTAAAACGCCCCCGTAGTGAAATGGATATCACGCAACGCTTCGAACGTTGTATTGTGGGTTCGAGTCCTGCCGGGGGCAAACGAGCGAAGCGAGATTGACAACGACAGGACTCGAACGGATTGACCAACGTCAATCCGCGGGATTTTCCAAAAGAAAATCGAGTCCTGCCGGGGGCACCAGAAAGTAAAAGACAAAGGACAGCTTATGGACTGTGGATAACTCCTGACCGTAACCGTCCGATAATGTCTAAAAGTTATTCACACTATTCACAAGTTATATACACAGCCACAAAATCAAGCAAAAGGACATTGTCCATTACCTTAAAAGACATAAAACAGCCTGTCCATTAAGTTTCGTTAAAGGACGATAAAAACGTCCATTAAAATACCCTTATTTTTAGCCGTTTTTTAGAAAAATATGGATAAAACTACTAATGATTCAAAACATAAAAAGAAAATAGGCGCACTTGGAGAAAATATGGCTTGCAGGTTTCTCGTGAAACGTGGTTTTAAGATTTTAGACAGAAATTACAGTAAAAAATGGGGAGAAATAGACATTGTGGCAGAAAAAGATAAGATTTTTCGTTTTATAGAGGTAAAAACGGTTGTTTCATATGAAACAACTAAGTATCGGCCGGAGGAAAATGTTCATTACCAGAAACTTAAGAGATTATCCAGGGTAATCCAAACTTATTTGTTGGACAAAAAGGTTTCATATGAAACAGAGTGGCAAATTGATGTTTTAGCCGTTTTTTTGGATTTGGATAATAAAAAGGCGAAGTTTAGATTTACGGAGAATATAATCATATAGGTTTCATCCTCCTCGTCGCCTGCCTGCCGGCGAGGCAGGGCGGACAAGTATGAAACACACAGGTGGTTTTTTGTTGAAATATAAGATAAAATGGTGTGATGCGGGGTGTCGTATATTGGTAGTACGCCTGCTTTGGGAGCAGGTAGGCCGAGTTCGATTCTCGGCACCCCGATTGACAGGATAATTTTTTGAGGTATAACGATTAACAGAACAAAGAAGCAGTTTTTTGACATAAATTTTATATAAAAATTGTGTTGGTTCTTGATTTGTAGTTTAAATTTTTTGAGGAAAAGAAAGAAAGGAAGGAAGGGGGAAATGAGTAAGAGTAGTAAGTGTGCTGACCTTTTTACAATAGCAAACATACAAGAGGATAAGGAAGTCTTAGGGGAAGTAGAGCCAGAGGTAATAAGACTTGAACAGGTCGATCTTCTTCTTGGTAGAAATGGGGTATTTCGACAACATTATTGCCACACAGAGGATGATTCTGTTGTTCAATTGGAACAAAGAGACCAATAAAAAAGTTGTAACCAACACAAAAACATAAGTTTTTTGGGTGTCACTTGTTAGTGGCACCCATTTCTTTTTGACTTTTGCTTGATTGGTTGTATAAATAAAGGGTTGAAAGATTTGTTTAAAAGGTCAAATAATTATTAATTTTAATAAAATTTTTAAAAATATGGCAGACGAAGAAAAAAAGAAAACAGAAGAAGAAACAACTGAAGACGCGGAGCATAAATTTGATCCGGATCCGGATGCGGATGCGTGCGGAGTCTGCGGCGGATGCGGCGGGGAAGAGTAAAAAACAACCCCGACGCCGTGTTCGGGGCGGGCGGGATTAGTTAAATGGTATAACATCAGTTTTCCAAACTGAGGTCAGGAGTTCGATTCTCCTATCCCGCAAAATATGCTAATTTTTAAAGCAAATCATAACAATATGGAAAATAAAAAAGAAGAAAACAAAATTTTAAGCGCGTTAAACAGTAATCTTTCAGAAAGTGAAAATGATAAAATAATGGGGCAGTTGTATGTAATTGATTCCAACATAAACGACACAAGACAAAATACAAATTATATAAATACAAACATTCTGAGTATTATTAACCGCATTGACTTGTTGATTGCTCTGGTTGTTTTGGTTGCAATTCTAGGTATTATATCCCTGGTTCATTTTTGGTAATGGAGAAAATTTTAAATTTGTGTTAAGATTAAAACATGAAAAAATTTAAAAAAATCTACAATTTCACGGCTATTTTTGAACCGATTGAAGAGGGTGGCTATGTTGTGTATGTCCCAGCTATTCCTGGCTGTATGACGCAGGGAGAAACATTTGAAGAGGCCGAAATGATGGCTAAGGATGCCATAGAAGGATGCCTGGAGGTTCTCAAAGACTTGAAACAAGAAATTCCTTTTGAATCCGACAAG